>Ga0209654_1001983_pt1 | contig 14957 bp, 13 predicted proteins | sample SaaInl1SG_22_DNA_FD_184646 | JGI IMG/M metagenome (GOLD analysis project Ga0209654, IMG submission 184646) | Marine microbial communities from expanding oxygen minimum zones in the Saanich Inlet - ESP_161SG_22_DNA (SPAdes) (version 2) | ecosystem: Environmental > Aquatic > Marine > Intertidal... | reverse complement strand
TTAAAAGATAAATATGGATTATTAGATTCAGCCGATGTTAAGAAATTAGCATTAGAATCAGTTCAATTAGATGAGGGTTTAAGAGATTTCTTAAATAAAGGGGTTACCTTCATAAAAAGTTTAGGTTCTAAATTATTAGAGAAAATATCTCAATTAGGAACTTTCTTAGGTGGGTTCTTAAAAAAGATGGAAAAGGGATTCAAAAAATCTCCAAAATCTGATGTTAAGAGATTGGAGAAAGAATTATTTAAAGCTGGATTACATGAAGGTATTTTAAATGAAGCTAAGAAACCAAAAATATGGGATTCGTTTGATACAATTGCAAAAAACCAAAATGTATTAAATAAATTAGTAGATAATGTTAACAAAGAAATGGGTTCATTGGTTAAAGCTTCAATGGCTAATCCGGCATTCTATTTTAAAGGATACTCAAAACTTTCATTAACTGCACCTGTAACTAAAGATGATGTGGCTAAACTACTAACAAACTTCCAATCAGCAATTGTACTAAAAAGTATATTGGGTGATTTAACTGGTGATGCTAAAACACTATACTCACAATTAGTAGAGTTGGAAAAAGAAATGGTGTATGGGAAAACAACATTACCTTTATATAAAGTATTTGGGTTAGATAAGAGTGGTGGTGGAACAGCATTTACCGCATATCCAGGTTCAGAAACATTTATTCAAAATAAATTAGCTAAAGATTTATCAGATACAGTTGTATTTTATTTAAGAGCAAATTCACAAACTAAATACTTTACTATAGCTGGGTATGGGTTGAGTGGTATAAACGAAGTTACTGGAGATTTAAAGTATTCACAATTTAGAATGGGAACAAACTCAACAGGTAGATATAGTTACAACTTTGAAGGTACACAAGAACTCCCATTAGGCAAAGTTAAATCAGCATTGAAAATATAATACGGAGAGAATGGGTGAGAACGCAACTATTATGTACTTTTACAACTGAAGCTTCGTTTGAAGATTTGTTAACTAAGATTTTTGATGGATATGAACTATTCAGTAGAAAGATATTCATATTGAAATTAGAACCATCTAAAGAATTGGTGATTAGTTACAATATCGTACCAGACAGAGAATATAAATTCTTACCTAATACCATTATGGTACATAGAAAGAAAGAATCAAATACTATTTACACAATCAACGCTCTAAACCGATTGATTAGTGATTTAAATGGTGGTGTTCAGGATAAAACATATCAAGTCAATTGGAATGATTATCGTAACTCAGTAATCCTAACTGATGGTGAAGGATACAAAATTATGGGCACGAAATTATTCAGAATAGTTGATGTTAACTAAAAAATTTTAATATTTATAGTATATGAAAGAATGTAATTGTACCGAATGTATTTGTGAATCAAAAGTTGAGTGTGGCTCATCTTGTGGTTCGAACAATCAATGTGATTGTTGCAAATAAATTAAAAAACATTTGGTAGTTTAAAATATTTTTCGTATATTAGTACCATATCAACACATGGGATTAAATAGTGGTGTTGAAATAAAAAGTGAAATATAACTTGGAAGTTTGAAAAAACTTTCGTATATTTGTTTAAATAATAATTAATAATAACTAAAAAAAGGTAAATTATGGCAATTGACTTAAATGCAATCCGAAACAGACTAGACAGTCTACAAACAAAGGTAACTAAAACAGATAACCTTTGGAAGCCGAAACCAGGCAAACAACAAGTAAGAATCGTTCCTTACGTTCACAATCCATCAAATCCATTTATCGAACTATTTTTCCACTACAACTTTGGTGGTAAGAATATTCTTTCACCTCAAACACATGGTGAGGCAGACCCATTAGTGGAGTTCGCTGACCAATTGAAATCGACTGGTGATAGAAACGATTGGAATCTTTCAAAACAACTTACTCCTAAAATGAGAACTTATGTTCCTGTATTAGTAAGAGGTGAGGAATCTGAAGGAATCAAATTTTGGGGATTTGGTAAAACTGTGTATCAAGAACTACTTGCTTTCTTCGCAGACCCAGACTATGGTGATTTAACAGACCCAACAAATGGTAGAGATATCACTGTTGAGTTTAAAACTGCTAAAGAGTTAGGGAAAAACTATCCTGAAACTTATATCAGAGTTAAACCGAACCAAACTCCAATTACTGAAGATAAAAGTGTTTTAGAATTGGTAAAAGACCAAATTGAACTTCCTAATATGTTTAAGAAATATACATATGATGATATGAAGGGATTATTGGAAACTTGGATGGAAACTGGTTCAGTTGGTGAAGATAATACGGAAGAGGAAGCTCAACCTACTCAAAACACTACTCAACCAACACCAGCACCGGCTGCTGTAGGTAATTCAACTAATACAGATGTAAAAGACGCATTTGAAGATTTATTCAATAATTAAAAACTAAGTTACTATGGCTAAAACAAATCGAGATGAATTATCATCGATTTTAGCAGATAACCTGAACAAAAAGTTCAAAGGACAATCGAAAGTAGCTTACTTCCTTGATGGCTCCGAACAGACACCCACCGACTTAACTGAGTGGGTGTCTACAGGAGATGATATGCTAGATTTAGCTATATCAAATCGACCAAATGGTGGATTTCCTGTTGGAAGAATTGTTGAGGTTACGGGGCTAGAAGCGAGTGGTAAATCTCTGTTATCAGCACATACATTAGCAAATACTCAGAAGAAGGGTGGTTTGGCAGTGTATATTGATACAGAGAACGCAATCAATCAAGAATTCTTAGAAGCATTAGGTGTTGATACTCAAAAGTTACTTTATGTACCTTTAGAAGCAGTAGAAGATATCTTTGATGCTATGGATTCAATTATCGAATCAATTAGAAAATCCGATAATAATAGATTGGTAACAATAGTAGTTGACTCTGTAGCGGCAGCAACAACTAAAGTAGAATTAGCAGCTGATTATGACCAAGCTGGTTATGCTACTCAAAAAGCAATCATTATCTCAAAAGCAATGAGAAAGATTACAAATCTTATTGGTAGAGAGAGAATATTGGTTGTATTCACAAATCAACTTAGAGTTAGAATGGGAGTATCCTTTGGTGACCCTTATACTACATCAGGTGGGAAAGCATTAGGTTTTCACGCATCTTGTAGATTGAGAATGAAACAAATGGGTAAACTCAATTCTAAAGTTGGGGGTGTTGAACAAACTGTTGGTATTAAGACTAGAGTTCAAGTCATTAAGAACAGAATGGGACCACCACTAAGAGCAGTTGATTTTGAAATCTACTTTGATAGAGGTATTGATAGATATGGTTCGTGGTTGAATACTATGAAAACATATAAGTTGATACAGATTAGTGGAGCTTGGTATACTTGGGTTGATGAATCAACTGGAGAAGAGATTAAATTCCAAGCAAAAGGTTTTACTAAAATCTTAGAAGATAGACCAGAGGTAAAGGAACAAATGTATAAACAAATCTGTGATGCATATATCTTAGGATACAAAGAGGCATCTGAAGCTGCAAACACAGATACAACAAAGCTAGATGAAGGACACGAAATCTAATTACAAAGAAATGTTTAATAAATTATCAGAAACACCCAAACGGAATGTTAATGATAAAGTTATGATTGTAGATGGATTAAATCTTTTCATCAGATGCTTTGGGGCAGTTCCAACTCTGAATGATGATGGAGAACACGTCGGTGGGGTAACAGGTTGTCTGTTATCCCTCGGCGCTCTTATCCGTAAGAACAAACCAACTAGAGTTTTGGTGGTTTTTGATGGTAAGGGTGGTTCGACACGTAGAAAGAAAATGTATAAGGGATACAAAGAAGGTAGAACAGGATTAACTAAAGTTAATAGATTGGTTGGTTACGAAGATTTAGAAGACCAAGCAGAATCTATGAAACGTAACTTTAATATGTTAATCAAATACTTAGAGTTCTTACCTGTTGATTTGTGTTACATTGATTACATTGAAGCAGATGATATTATGGCATACGCTGCCAGACATATATTTAAAAAAGAAGTTTTGATAATTTCCTCTGATAAGGATTTCTTACAATTAGTTGATGATAGAATTTCAGTATATCTACCAACTAAGAAGAAGATGATGTTCAAAGAGGATGTAAAAGAGTTATATGGAGTTCCATCAAAGAATTTAGTATATTATAGAATTTTTGATGGTGATAAATCCGATAATATTCCTGGCGTAAAAGGAATCGGACCTAAAACACTAATAAATAAATTAGATTTTCTTCAATCGGATGGATTAACATTGGATACCCTATTAGAAAAGGTATCTCAATTGGATGATGAGAAACTGAAAAACAAAATATTGGAACATACCGATACTTTGAAATTAAATTACGATTTAATGCAGTTATCAGAACCAATAATGGGTTCAGCGATTACATCAAATGTACGAAATATCATTGATTCACCAATCAACGGATTAAATTCTTTTGGATTCAAAAAAGAGTTTATGGTTGATAAACTTTACACAGCGTTTAAGAATGTAGAAACGTGGTTGGTAAATACTTGGGGTGATTTGGATAAATATTCCAAACAAACCAGAAAATAATTTGGTAGTTACAATAATAATTCGTATATTGTTACAATATGGATAAATTCGGAAACAAATTTGGTACGTCATTTCAGATAAAGATACTTTCATCTCTATTATCAGATAGGATATTCTTACAACAAATGTATGATATCCTTAAACCTGAGATGTTTGACTCAGATGCTAATGAATGGATAGTAACGAAAACATTATCTCACTTTGATAACTTTTCACAACTACCCACATTGGATGTCTTTAAAAACGAAGTAGATAAGGTTGAGAGAGATGTTCTCAAATCATCTATAGTAGATAACCTAAAGCAAGTTTGGAACGGCTTAGAATCGGATGATTTAGAGTACGTTAAAGAACAATCTTTAGAATTCTGTAAGAATCAAACCTTTAAGAACGCAATCTTAGAATCTGTAGATTTACTAAGTGATGGTAAATTCGATATAATTAAATCGAAGATTGATAATGCTATGAAAGCAGGACAAGATACTGATATTGGACACGAATATAAAGAAAACATTATTGAAAGATACGAATCTACTGTTAGAGATGTTATTCCTTGTGGTTGGCCTGTTATCGATGAATTAGTAGATGGTGGTTTCGGTAAAGGTGAATTAATAATATTTGCAGCTCCACCGGGTATTGGTAAATCTTGGGCATTAGTGAATGTTGGTATGGCGGCTGCTAAAGCTGGTAAAACTGTAGTTCATTATACATTAGAACTTAATGAAGGTTATGTAGGGCAGAGATACGATTCAGTATTAACTGGAATACCAGTACCTAAACTTAAATTTGAATTAGATGAAGTACGAACTCAAGTAGAAAAACTAAGTGGTGATATCGTTGTAAAACATTGGCCTACAAAATCTGCTGGATTGAATACTATGAGAGCATCCTTAGATAAACTAAAGTTGCAAGGTAAGAATCCTGATTTGATTATCGTAGATTACGCTGATTTGTTAAAAGGTAATAGTAGAAAAGAACGACACGAAGAATTAGAAGAAATCGTAGAAGGTTTGAGAGGTATAGCTGGTGAGTATGAGTGTCCATTGTTTACAGCATCACAAATTAATCGTAGTGGGGCTGAAGCAGATGTTATTACTGGTACTTCTATCGCTGGTTCATTCTCAAAACTGATGACTGCGGATTTTGTGGTATCATTAAGTAGAAAGATTGAGGATAAATTAGCAGGTACAGGTAGATGGCACGTAATAAAAAATAGATTTGGACCAGATGGGATGACTTTACCTTCAAAAGCTAATATGAGTACAGGTAGGATTGATATCTACAACGATGATTCCATTGATGGTAAAAAAACACAAGGTGATATGAACAAAGGGGAGACTTTAGTAAGAAAAAATTTGCTACAAAAATATAATGAAATGAATAAAGATATTGATTTTTAATCCATACTTATTATAACCCAAACGAAATTAATTTTAAAAAAGAAGATACAAAAATGACACAATTATTTACAGAACGAATACCATTTAAACCATTTGAATACCCAATATATTATACCGAAGGTTGGTTGAAACAAGCCCAAGCATTTTGGTTACATACGGAAATCCCAATGCAAGGTGATTTAAAAGATTGGAACGAAAATCTTAACGAATCAGAGAAACATTTGGTTGGTAATATTCTTTTAGGATTCGCTCAAACTGAATGTGCTGTATCTGATTACTGGACTACTATGGTTACAAAGTGGTTTCCAAAGCATGAAATTAAACAAATGGCTATGATGTTTGGTTCACAAGAAACCATTCACGCAACGGCTTACTCATATCTAAACGAATCATTAGGTTTAGAAGATTTTGAGGCTTTCCTACACGAACCTGCAATTGCAGAAAAATTTGAATTCCTAACCGCTACTTCGGCAGATTGGACACATGAGGATTTACAAACAAATCCTATTGCGAGAAAAGAAGTAGCCCGTTCATTAGCGATATTCTCAGCATTTGCAGAAGGTGTATCTTTATATAGTAGTTTTGCAGTTCTGTATTCTTTTCAGATGAGAAATCTTCTGAAAGGAATCGGACAGCAAATGAAGTGGAGTGTAAGAGATGAATCACTTCATTCTAAAATGGGATGTCAATTATTCAGAGAAATGTGTAACGAATACCCAGAACTTCACAATGAAGTTAAAGAGGATGTTCATCAAGCTGCTGAATATATGATAGAAATGGAACATAAGTTCATTGATATGATATTTGAGCAAGGTGATTTAGAAAACCTTAATAAAACTGATTTAAAAGAGTTTATCTCAAAAAGAGGTAATGAGAAGTTAAAAGAGTTAGGTTACGAACCTACATTTGAATTTAATGATAAGAAAGCATCTAATTTAGATTGGTTCTACCATTTGACAGGTGGAACAACACATACAGATTTCTTCGCAGTAAGACCTACAGATTACTCTAAGGCAAACGAAGGTGAAGATTTCAACGATATTTGGTAAAATAATAATAAAAAAATAAGTTATGAATGATTTTGATAAATTGATTACAAACGTAATCGGATGGGCAGATGATAAAGGTATCTTAGTAAAAGATAACGCCCCCAAGCAGATGTTAAAGGTTTTGGAAGAAGTCGGTGAAACAGCCGGAGCTCTCCTTAAAGATGATAAAGCTGAGATAGTAGATGGAATCGGAGATTCTTTCGTTACATTAATTATCTTATCAATGCAATTAGGATTACATCCTTCAGAATGCTTAGAAGCTGCATGGAATGAAATTAAAGATAGAAAAGGGAAAACTCAAAATGGAGTGTTTATAAAAGAATGAAAAATTACGGAGCTGAATTTGATTGGGAAATAGACGTAGATTTTCCATCTTGGGCAAACACAGAAATTTACGTTAAAACGATTTCCAAAGGATACTTACTAAGTGGTGAAAAACCAAAAGATGCTTATTGGAGAGTAGCAACAACAGCTGCTCGAAGATTGGGTAAACCTCAAATGGCAACAAAATTCTTCGATTACATTTGGAAGGGTTGGTTGAACCTAGCAACACCTGTTTTATCAAACACTGGTACTGATAGAGGATTACCAATCAGTTGTTTCGGAATCGATGTAGCTGATTCAATCCAAGATATCGGTACTAAGAATTTGGAGATGATGTTACTCGCTAAACATGGTGGTGGAGTGGGAGTTGGTTTGAATATGATTCGACCAGCTGGTTCTAACATTACACAAAATGGAACATCCGATGGTGTTGTACCATTCGCTAAGATTTATGATTCAACAATTCTCGCTACCAATCAAGGTTCGGTAAGAAGAGGGGCAGCATCTGTTAACCTAAACATCGAACATGAAGATTTTGATGAGTGGATTGAAATCAGAGAACCTAAAGGTGATGTAAACAGACAATGTTTGAATTTACATCAATGTGTGGTTGTTGGTGATAAGTTTATGAGAAGATTAGAAGATGGTGATTCAGAAGCTCGTAGAAAATGGGGTAAAGTACTTCAGAAACGTAAAGCAACTGGTGAACCATATGTAATGTACAAAGGTAACATCAACAAACAAAACCCAGAGATGTATAAGAACAACGGATTGAAAGTTCATATGACTAACATATGTTCTGAAATTACATTACATACAGATGAATCACATTCATTCGTTTGTTGTTTATCATCACTAAACTTATCTAAGTATGATGAGTGGAAACATACTGATTTAATCTATACTGCAACTTGGTTCTTAGATGGTATCCTATCAGAGTTCTTACAAAGAGCTAAGAATATGAGAGGATTTGAAAACGCAGTACGTTCAGCAGAAAAAGGTAGAGCATTAGGATTAGGTGTATTGGGATGGCATACATATCTACAACAAAAAGGTATTCCATTTGATTCACTACCAGCTCAGTTTGAAACTCGTAGAATCTTTTCACAATTAAAGATTGAATCTGAAAGAGCAAGTAGAGATATGGCATCTGAATTAGGTGAACCATTATGGTGTAAAGATAGTGGTATGCGAAATACTCACCTAAGAGCAGTTGCACCAACTGTATCAAACTCAAAGTTAGCAGGAAACGTATCACCAGGTATTGAACCTTGGGCAGCAAACGTATTTACGGAACAAACCGCAAAAGGTACGTTCATTAGAAAAAATAGAGAATTAGAAAAAGCACTTAGAAAAGCAGGTATCAACAACAAAGAAACTTGGGATAAGATTTTAGCCGATGGTGGTTCTATTCAAGATATCAAAGAATTAGATAACTGGGTATATTGTGATGGGAAACTAACTGAAGTTGATGGTGATATCGATATCACTAAGTGTGATAAAGTAAAAGATGTATTCAAAACATTCAAAGAGATTAATCAATTAGAGTTGGTTAGACAGGCGGGTGTTAGACAACAATATATAGACCAATCGGTTTCATTGAATTTAGCATTCCCATCAGAGGCAACTCCGAAGTGGATGAATATGGTTCATATGGAAGCGTGGAAGCAGGGTGTAAAAACATTATATTATACCAGAACCGAATCAGTATTAAGGGGTGATATTGCTCAACAAGCGATGGACCCAGATTGTTTAAGTTGTGATGGATAATTTGTTTAACTAAAAGAAGGAAGAAAAATGAAATATTTATATTTTTCAGCAGCATGGTGTGGTCCGTGTAAAACATTAGGACCTATTATGGATGAGGTATCATCGGAAGTATCAGTTCAAAAAATTGATGTAGATTTAGATTATGAAACCGCACAGAAATATGGAGTTAGGAATATCCCAACTGTAATATTAGTAGATGGTGTTACAGAAGTTAAACGGTTCATTGGTGTTCAACCAAAACAAAATTACATTAATGCAGTAAAATAAATTTGGATAATTGAAAAAAAAGTTGTATATTAGTAATAAGTTACGAAATCGTAAGCGTATGGCATTAAGAGGTGAATCACATCCACAACATAAATTAACTGAAGAGCAAGTTTACACAATACGAAAACTATGGAAAGTAGGGCATCGTAATGTTAGAGTGTTGGCAAGAAACAATGGAGTTTCACCTGCTAACATCCGTAGAATAGTTAAGAATGAAACGTGGACACATCTCTTAGTAGGTGATTTCGATAAATATCAATAATGAAGGAAGAAGGAAAGAATTATTGTGATACATCAAAATTATCAGTAAGGAAGATTTCCAAATCCGTAGCAAAAGAGATGGTGATAGCGAATCACTATTCCCATCTATGGACTAAGGTATCTTACGCTATTGGGTTGTATATAGAAGATGATTCACATCAATTCTTTAACACTTCAGAAAAACTTATTGGTGTTGCGTGTTACGGAGACCCAATCGGAAGATTGAGTGGCCAATCTATAACTGAGAAATTAGATAGAACGGAAGTTTTAGAATTAGTTAGAGTATTTGTATTTGATGATTATGGTTCAAATATAGAGAGTTGGTTCTTAGGTAAAACCTTTCAATGGTTAAGAGAGAACACACCACATATCAAAGGATTGATATCATACTCAGACCCTAAAGAGGGACATAACGGAACTATCTATCAAGCAACTAATTGGCTGTATCAGGGTGATAAGTTAAGATTCAACGATAGTTGGAGTTTTAAGTTTAGTGAAGATGGTGAGTGGCAGCATGGTAGAACGATATTTCCATATTATGGAACTAACAATCCTACTAAGATACAAGAACAGATTGATAAACCATTTTGGATTCGTAAAGAACCACGTAAACATAGATATGTTTACATTCTAGCGAAGGGTGGTGAAAGAAGGAAGTTACTTAAAACATTAAAACATCCTATCTTACCATATCCAAAAAGTGAAAACGAAATAGAATTAGAAATTAGAAAATTAGAACCAATTGAGAGAAGAGGGTAAACATTATTGTGATTCCACTAAAGTTAGTGTAGCACCAATAGCTAAATCAATAGCAAAAGATATAATCGTAAAGAAACATTACACTCACGCATGGACATCGTGTCGATATGCATTGGGTGTATATTATCAAACTGATGAAGTTGATGTGTTTGGTAATTCTCAGAAATTAATTGGTGTAGCAATCTACGGATTCCCAGTCGGAGCAAAAGCACCCACATCTGTATGTGAAGGGTTAACAAAAGATAATATATTAGAATTAACCCGTTTATACTTAGATGATGGTTATGGTTCTAATATTGAAAGTTGTGCGTTGGGTAAAACATTCCAATGGATTAGAGATAACGATAAAAACATCAAAGTTCTATTATCATACGCTGATAACGGACAAGGACACGTTGGTGGTATTTACAAAGCAACTAATTGGATATATCAAGGGTTATCAACCGATATAGCACTTATGCCTAATTGGGGTATCTCACTATCCAAAGACCCATATGATTGGATTCATAGTAGAACTGTTTATAATCTATGGGGCAGTGGTAACTTAGAACATCTTCGTAGAGAGATTGGTAAAGAAGGACATACTGAGTTTTGGAGAAGAGAAGAACCACCAAAGCATCGATACATCCAAATTATAGCTCAGAATAAAAAAGAGAAAAAGGATTTACATAAAAGGTTAAAACACGAAACTAAACCTTATCCTAAAACGGCATCTGATTACAATACAGATATCATACATCATACAACATATGCGCCAGAAGAATCTAATGAAATAAATTTTTGGTAAATAATTTGGTGGTTATAAATAATTTTTGTATATTAGTAAGTATAAATAAATAATAAAGTATGAGTAAGTTTTTTACAGACCCAACTGCATCAAAGGAATATAAGTTTAGATGTTTGATATATCCAAACATCACATTTCAGAAAGATTTTTATAAAGATAGTTTTTATATCATAATGTCAAATATCCTAAAACATTTGACCAAACTTAGACCTGATATACATTTTACTATATTAACTCCAGAAATAATGCCTGGCTTTCAATATGAAAGTGTTGAACAGGTTTTATTCAAATGGCCTACTTACCCAAATGAAATGCGCCAACACTTTGATACATTCGCTATAAAGAAGGTAACTGATTATAAAACAAAAGATTGGGATTTTGTATATAGTTACCTACCCGAACATACTTTACTTTTAGAAAATCACTTTTATAATACAACAAATCAAAGACCTGTATTCTTTGGATATAGCCCATATATTGAAATTCCAAAAACAACAAAGTATGATTCAAGTTTATTGAGAAATCATTATGCTGGGTTGATGTCTATGAACACTTGTGGAGTAACTTCAGAAGCAGTTAAAGATACAATTATTGAAAATGCTAAATTGTGTTTGCCAGATTCTGATATTGAGAAACTTAAAGATATTATACTAGCAATGCCAAGAGGATGGGATAATGTAGAGGGGCCAAGAAAAGAAGCTCAAACAGACCCAAAGATTATTGTGTTTAATCATAGGGCTAACTCATATAAAAGTTATGATTGGTTTTTACTTCAAATGGATGAACTTTGGAAGAAACGTAAAGATTTTAAAGTATGGGTGCCTTTAGCAGATACACAAGATAGAGAATATATCTATAACGATAAATTTGATAGACAAGGGTATTTTACCGAACTATCAAAGTGTTGGGTTGGTGTTTGTGGTCAATCACATCATACAGGTTGGGCTAACTCTGCAGCTGATGGTATGGCGGTGGGTGTTCCATATGTTTTCTATGATGCTGAATATTACTCACTATATAGTGAAGATGCTGGGTTATACTTTAAAACCGATACAGAATTCCAAACTATGATTAACAATGTATTGGATGATACCTCGTTAAGAAACGAATATTCAGAGAAGTGTAGAATTTTAGGTGAAAAGAACTCATATGAAGCTATTGTTAAAAAACACTATGCACCAAACTTTGTTGAAGCAGAATCTAAATTAAAAATGGTTGGTGAAGATGCAGAGGGTTATAAGAAAATCGTAGAGTATATAAAAAAGGTAAAAAGTGTATCTAAAACTAATTTATTATCTTATCTAAATTGGGGAAAGGGTATTCCATTTAATATCTACAGAAACAGATTAAGAACACATCCAAATATCAGATTAACTAAATCTGGATATGAGTGGGTTGATTAAAAATAAAAAAAGCTAATGGCATATCAAAATGTATATTATGAAAAAGAAGGTGGTATCTTCCACTGTTGGGATGATGAAAAGGGTTACTTTACAAAGAAGTATAGAAATTATGCTTATGTAAGAGATGGTAATGGCTCTCATGAATCAATTCACGGAGATAGATTAAAGAAGATTAACTTTTGGAAAAACGAAGATAATCTTAAACTCTATGAATCCGATGTGAATGAGATGACTCGTTTCTTAATTGATGAATATGGTGATTCGGATGAAGTATCAAAAGGACACGTGATTATGACATTTGATATTGAGGTTGAGATGAATAGTGGATTGCCGGATACAGATAAGGCTGAGAACACAATGACTTCTGTAGCATTCCACGATTCAGCTACCAATGATTATTATGTATATGTACTAAGTGAGGGTGAAGAGATAAACAAAACTATCAAAGGAGCTAGGGTTCGTTCATTTAGAACTGAAGAAGATATGTTGGTAGCATTTCTAAATGCTTGGGAAGAGATTTCACCAACTATTATTACTGGGTGGAACATTGATTTCTTTGATGTTACATATCTTTACAATAGATTGAAAAGAGTATTAGGTACAAAACAAGCAAACAGATTATCACCAATCGGTAAAGTTCATTGGAACAAATATCGTAAGAGATATCTAATCGCTGGGGTATCTGCATTAGATTATATCGCTCTCTATAAAAACTTTACATATACACAACTCCCCAACTACCGATTGGATACGGTTGCTCAAAAAGAATTGGGTAGAGGTAAGATTGAGTATGAAGGAAACTTAGACCAATTATTCAGAGATGATATTGAGAAGTTTTGTGAGTATAACTTAGTTGATGTTGAGTTAGTAGTGGATATGGATAAGAAACTACAATTCATTGATTTAGCTAGAGCAATCTGTCATGCAGGCCACGTTTTCTATGAGGATTTCTTATTCTCATCGAAATGGTTAGAAGGGGCTATTCTTACATTCCTTAGAAGGAGTGGTAGGGTAGCTCCCAACAAACCTCAACGTATGGGTAAAAACGCCGATGGTTCTGATGGTGAAGAAAAGTTTACTGGTGCATATGTAAAACAACCAAAGCCAGGTCTTTACAAATGGGTTTATGATTTGGATTTAACATCACTATACCCATCAATCATTATGAGTATCAATATCTCACCTGAAACTAAGATTGGTAAGGTAATGGGTTATACTGCTGAATCACATATGAAAAGTGAGATGGATTCTTACACTATTGTAGATGATAATGGGAGAGAATCCAACTCAATGCCAAAAGAGAACTTTGTTAACTTTATTGAACAACAGAAACTATCGATAGCATCCAATGGGGTGTTGTATTCGCAAGATAGAGTTGGTATTATACCTGAGATACTTAATGTATGGTTCGATAAAAGGGTAGAGTATAAAGACCAAATGAAGAAGTTTGGTAAAGCTGGTAATGATGAGAAGTATAAGTTTTTTGCTCAAAGACAGTTAGTACAAAAGATTATGTTGAATTCCCTTTACGGAGTATTGGGATTACCATCATTCAGATTCTATGATGTTGATAACGCAGAAGCAGTAACACTTACAGGTCAGACTGTAATTAAAACTACTGAGATGATTGCTAATCAATACTATAGTAAGAACATTGGTGAAACAAAAGATTACAACATCTATGTTGATACTGATTCTGTATTCTATGAAGCAGCTCCATTGGTAAAGGCTAGGAATCCTAATATTGATGTTACATCAGATGAACAAATGATTCCTGCAATTTTGGAAGTAGCGCAAGAAGTTGAGAAACATATCAACAAAGTTTATGATTCGATGGCATTGAAAATGTTTAATATCCATTCACATAGATTTGATATTAAGCAAGAAACTATCGCTAAGGGTGGGTTTTGGGTATCTAAGAAACGATACGCTCAATGGATTATCAATGATAATACTGTAGATTGTGATAAGTTGGATGTGAAAGGACTGGATGTGAAACGTTCATCATTCCCAACTTACTTCAAAGAAGTGATGAGTACTGTATTGATGGATATCCTAAAGGATGAGAGTAAAGATAAAATTGATGAGTATATTCTTAGAAAGAAAGATGAGATGGAAAAAACAAACTTTATCGATATAGCTAAGAACTCAGCAGTTAAAGGTATGAGTAAGTACACATTTAAGAATCAAGCATTGGGAGAGTTTATGAAAGGAACACCAGCGCATGTTAAAGCAGCACTTACTTACAATCAACTATTAAAATATTTCAAAGCAGCTTACAAATATGAACCAATGAAAGATGGTGATAAGATTAAGTGGGTGTATTTGAAACCTAATCCATTAGGATTAGACTCCGTTGGGTTGACGGGATATAAC
>Ga0209654_1001981_pt1 | contig 14964 bp, 11 predicted proteins | sample SaaInl1SG_22_DNA_FD_184646 | JGI IMG/M metagenome (GOLD analysis project Ga0209654, IMG submission 184646) | Marine microbial communities from expanding oxygen minimum zones in the Saanich Inlet - ESP_161SG_22_DNA (SPAdes) (version 2) | ecosystem: Environmental > Aquatic > Marine > Intertidal... | reverse complement strand
CCTTTACCAGAAGTATCTACCGAAGTCACTTCCGCTGAAGTCATAATTTTAATTCCAGACTTTTTAAAGCTACGTTCCAATTGTTTTGATACCTCATCGTCCTCAACAGGAACAATCTTAGGCATGTATTCTACAATAGTAACTTCTGTACCCATAGAGTTGTAGAAATAAGCAAACTCTACACCAATAGCACCAGAGCCTACTACAATCATCTTCTTAGGTTGCTTTTCTAAGGTCATTGCCTTTCTGTAGCCTATAACCTTTGTACCATCTTGAGGTAAGCTTGGTAACTCACGAGAGCGTGCTCCAGTGGCAACGATAATGTGGTTTGCAGTATATTCAGTACCATCGACTTCCACTTTTTTACCAGGTTTTAGCTTACCAAAACCTTCTATGACATCGATTTTATTTTTTTTCATTAAAAACTTAACACCATTACTCATTCCATCAGCAACACCACGACTACGCGTTACAACAGCCTCAAAGTCATGTTCAGCGTCTTTTACCTTAAGACCATAATCTTCAGCATGTTTAAGGTATTCAAAAACTTGAGCCGATTTTAATAGTGCTTTAGTTGGGATACAACCCCAATTAAGACAAACACCACCAAGACTTTCTTTCTCGACTACAGCGGTTTTAAAACCTAATTGAGAGGCTCTAATTGCTGTTACATAACCACCTGGGCCACTTCCTAAAACTATAATATCGTATTTACTCATTGGTAAGTTTTTTAATAGAAATTTGAAGCTACGAATTTACGAAACGAAAATGTAATATTAAAGGTTGCTGCAAATTTGTATACCATAATTTTACTCTTAAGGCTACTCAGGCATTTTCAATTTAAGAATCAAGAATTAGAGGCTAAGATTTAAATCGACAATTATTCAACAACAGGAAATTCGCATAATTTGTAAGTAGTCCTATACGGAACTAAATAATATGTAAGAAAAATAACATATAAATCGCTGATTATGAGTTATTAAGTATTAAATCTGGTATTTATTTCATATCTTAAGAGGATAACTAATCAATTATTTATTATGAAAAATTATTTAATCCTTGTCATGATGGTGGTGACCTTCATTATGCATCCTCAAAAGAAAAAAAATGGAACAATCTACCAAGATCATCCTGGCATAAAGATGGTAGAAGAAATGCAACAAGCGTTTGTAGAAGGTGATACATTGAAAGTAGCGAGCTATCTTTCAGAAGACTTTAGAGCTTTTAATGGTATGGAAACCGATGCGGATAATGAAGGCATGACCAAAAGTCAATTTGTTAGGTCTTCAAGAGGTTGGAAAAATAACGTAGATTATCTTAGTATTTCTAGGTATGGTGGTTATCCAGACGCACTTGAATATAAAGAATCGGGCCTGTGGGTTCAAACCTGGGATATGTTAAAGGGTGTTCATAAAAGCACTGGTGTTAAAATCACTATGCCTATACATCGAATTTTTAAAATTAATGATGACAACAAAATCCAAATGATGATAACCTATGATGACGGTAATGTTTGGACAACCATGCGTGAAGCATTTAATACACGGAAAAATGGTAATTTGTATAACGCTCATGAAAATATTAACACCGTAAGAAAAATGGTTCGCGCCTTAGAGCACGGAGATATTGATAAAAGTTTTAGCTATTTCACTGAAAACGCGCATTTCAGAAACCTAGACATGGAAGAGGGTGAATTTAATTCTGTAGAAGTAGAAAAAGAAAATTTTAAAAAAATGACAGAGGTATGGGAAATAGAGACAATTGATGTTGTTGGTTATCCAGACTACTTAGAGTATGAAATTAGCGATACTAAGGTTGTGCAGTCATGGTGGAATATGCGTTTGAAACGTAAGTCAGACAACAAACGTGTTAAAATACCTGTGTTACTAATGCATCGATTTGATGATGAAGGTAAAATCTATAACGAAATGGGTTACTATACAACAAGTGCCATGAGCGAGGAGTAATAACCTTATTTTGAACTTATAAAAAAACCTTCAATCACTGAAGGTTTTTTTATTACTCAGGTTTAAACTTTAATGCAACACCATTAATGCAGTGTCTTTTTTCTGTTGGTTTTGGACCGTCGTTAAATACATGACCTAAATGACCACCGCAGGTTGCGCAATGTTCTTCAGTTCGCGCATAACCAATTTTATAATCTGTAGAAAAGGCAACGTTTCCTTTAATTTCTTTGTAAAAACTTGGCCATCCTGTTCCGGAATCAAACTTTGTTTCACTTTTAAATAATGGTGTATTACAAGCAGCACAATGGTATACGCCGTCTTCATATTTTTTGTTTAAAGGGCTTGTAAATGGACGTTCGGTGCCGGCTTGTCTTAAAACATAATACTGTGCTTCTGTTAGCTCAGATTTCCACTCAACGTCAGTTTTAGTTATAGGAAAAGTCTTTTGAGATGCCTTATCTTTTTTTTGAGCAGTGCTATTACAAGAAAATATTAAACTTAATAATAGTAGTAAACTTGTTTTTTTCATACTTCAAAATTAAAAAATGTGTTGTGTATATTACGTCGTATTAACATTTAATTAATTACTATTAGAATGCATTTTTTTTAACAAGACTATTTTTTTAAAACCTTAAAATCCGAAATCGTTATTGTTAACAAAACTCAATAATTACCAGAACATTAATTTTCAAAACTTCGATTTTTTTACTTTTTTTACCAGTATTTTATTAAAATCAAATATATGATTGTAAATACAGAATTAGAAAACAAAGGGAATCAGTTTCCTTCCAAAATAATAGATTTTAAAAAAGATGTAGATACGCTTTATTTCTACACAGATAATGAAGTTATTCTACAACTCACAGTTGTTAGAGATAGTGTTCTTCGTTTTAGATATACTACGGTAGGTAATTTTGATAATGATTTTTCTTATGCTATTACAAAATATGCGAGCACGGGCTATAACAAATTAGAAATTGAAGATAAGAAACAGAAGTACATCGTAACAACTTCTAAATTATGTTGTGAAATTTCTAAAGAAAGCCTACGTGTGAGTATTTTTGATGCTAAGGATAACACGCTTATCAACCAAGACGAGATAGGTTTTCATTGGGAAGAAAGTTATCAATATGGCGGCAACATTGTAAAAATGAGTAAGGTTTCTAATGATGGAGAAAGCTATTACGGTTTAGGAGACAAACCTAATCATCTTAATCTTAAAGGCAAGCGTTACACAAATTGGGTTACGGACTCTTATGCTTACGGAAAAGATACAGATCCAATATATAAATCCATTCCATTTTATACAGGCTTACATCACGGAAAAGCGTATGGTGTTTTCTTTGATAATACCTTTCAAAGTTTTTTTGATTTTGCAAACGAGCGAAGAAACGTTACAAGTTTTTGGGCGCAAGGTGGTGAAATGAATTATTACTTTTTCTACGGCCCAAAAATGACTGATGTTGTAGAAAGTTATACAGACTTAACGGGGAAACCTCACCAATTACCGCCAATGTGGGCCTTAGGTTTTCACCAGTGTAAATGGAGTTATTACCCAGAGAGTAAGGTTAAAGAGGTGACTTCAACCTTTCGAAAATTAAAAATACCTTGTGATGCCATTTATTTGGATATTGATTACATGGATGGTTTTAGATGCTTTACATGGAATAAGGAGCATTTTCCTGACCCAAAAAGAATGGTTAAGGAATTAGAAGATGATGGTTTTAAAACCGTAGCCATTATAGATCCGGGTATAAAGATTGATAAAAACTATTCAGTTTTTAAAGAAGGTTTAGAGAAGGATTATTTCTGTAAGAGAGCAGATGGTGCTTATATGAAAGGAAAAGTATGGCCTGGTGAGTGCTACTTTCCTGATTTCACAAAACCCGAAGTTCGCGATTGGTGGTCTGGGCTTTTTAAGGAGCTAATCGAGGACATCGGTATAAAAGGTGTTTGGAATGATATGAACGAGCCAGCCGTTATGGAAGTGCCTAATAAAACATTTCCAGATGATGTCCGTCACGATTATGATGGTAATCCATGTAGTCACAGAAAAGCTCACAATGTTTACGGGATGCAGATGGCTCGTGCAACCTATCATGGCTTAAAGAAATTTAGATACCCAAAACGCCCATTTGTTATTACTAGAGCGGCATATTCTGGCACACAGCGTTACACATCGACATGGACAGGCGATAATGTGGCTACATGGGAACACCTTTGGATAGCAAATATTCAAGCGCAGCGTATGGCTATGTCTGGCTTTGGATTTGTAGGTAGTGATATAGGAGGATTCGCAGAGCAGCCTCAAGGCGAATTATTTACACGTTGGATTCAGTTGGGTGTTTTTCATCCATTTTTTAGACTACATTCCTCAGGTGATCATGGCGATCAAGAACCATGGGCTTTTGATGAAGATGTTACAGATATTGTCCGTAAGTTTATAGAAATTAGATATCAATTACTTCCGTATTTATATACTGCTTTTTGGAATTATGTGGACCATGGCACTCCACTGTTAAAATCATTAGTGCTCTATGACCAAGAAGATGTACAAACACATTATAGAACAGATGAATTTATTTTTGGAGAACATATTTTAGCGTGTCCAATTTTAGAACCCAATGCTAAAGGAAGACGTATGTATTTACCAAACGGCAATTGGTATAATTACTGGACCGATGAGGTTGTAAAAGGCGGTAAAGAAATGTGGGTTGATGCTGATATAGACAGTATGCCAATATTTGTAAAAGAAGGTGCTCTTATACCTAAGTACCCGATACAACAATATGTAGGAGAAAAGGAAATAAAGGAGATAACCTTAGATGTGTACTATAAGAATGGTATAGAGAATAGTGAGCTTTTTAGTGATGCAAATGATGGTTACGACTATACAAAAGGACGTTACAGTTTACGCAATTTTAAACTTACGGGTCGTAAAGACGAATTGATTATTAATCAACATAAAGAAGGGAAGTATATTACCGGTTATGAAACTTTTAAGATTAATATTCACGGATTACCTTTTGATATTACTGAAATAGAATTGGACAATCAAACCATACCCTTAAAACATCTAAAAGAAAATGGAACTCAGAGTATCGTAGTGGATAAGAATTTTTCTGAATTGCATTTCAAGACCAAATTATAGTGACTTTCAGAAAGATTTCTGTGTCGTATACGATACAAAGATATTTTGTATTTTAGTAAATCACATAATTACACTAACTATGAATTTAAAAAAATCAATAGCCCTATTAGGACTTCTTTTAGTTTTTATATCATGTGCTACAAACCCTTTTACTGGGAAAAAGACTATAGCTTTACCTGGGACTGAAAATGCAACTTTATTTCCGTCATCTTTTGCGCAATACAATCAGGTGCTAAGTGAAAATAAGGTGGTTACAGGAACTAAAGATGCTGAGATGATTACTAGAGTAGGTCAGCGTATTGCAGTTGCTGCGGAGCGTTGGTTAAACGCTAATGGGCATCAAGGCTATTTAAAAGATTATAAATGGGAATATAAACTCATTCAGTCAGACCAAGTAAACGCATGGTGTATGCCTGGCGGAAAAATTGCGTTTTATACGGGGATTTTGCCAATTGCAAAAAATGAGACAGGAGTTGCTGCTATTATGGGCCATGAAGTTGCACATGCTTTGGCAAATCACGGTCAACAAAGAATGAGTAAAGGTATGTTGCAACAAATCGGAGGTTTGGGAGTTGCCTTGGCAACCAGTAATGAAAATCCTCAAAAAAGGCAAATTTGGTCTCAAGCCTATGGTTTGGGTACAACGGTTGGTGTAATGCTTCCGTTTAGCCGTTCTCATGAAACTCAAGCTGATGAAATAGGGTTGCGTTTAATGGCTTTGGCTGGCTACAACCCTTCAGAAGCTTCTGAACTATGGAAACGTATGAAAGCCAAGAGTGGAGGGCAAGCCCCACCAGAATTCCTAAGTACCCATCCAAGTAATGATACACGTATTCAAAATTTAAAAAACTGGGCGCCAGCTGCAAAGCAAGAAGCGGCTAAATTTGGCGTTACAGAGTTTAGACCTATAAACTAGAACAAATATTACAATATATTGCTTACTTTAGGAGCCGTTCATATTTTATGAACGGTTTTTTATTTTAATTATATGAAGAGAACATTTGAAAAGGGTAGTAAAAAATTAATCAATGCATGGGCATTTTACGATTGGGCTAATTCGGTTTACACACTGACTATTGCCTCATCGATATTTCCTATATTTTATTCTAATCTATTTGAAGACAAAAATCAATTGGTGTCTGCATTTGGTTTTGAGATGAAACAAACTGTTCTTATATCTATTATTACTGCATTTACTTTTTTGGTAGTGGCTTTTTCCTCTCCTATACTTTCAGGAATAGCAGATTATGTAGGGAATAAAAAGACATTTATGAAGTTTTTTTGTTACATGGGTGGTATTGGTTGCTTTGGACTGTATTGGTTTAACCTTGATTATATACATACAAGTATATTATTCTATTTTATGGGCCTTTTAGGCTATTGGGGTAGTTTGGTTTTTTACAACTCTTATCTTCCAGATATAGCTTTTGAAGAACAACAAGACGCTGCAAGCGCAAAAGGATTTTCTTTAGGTTATATAGGAAGTGTATTTCTGCTAATTGTAAACTTAGGTATGGTCATGTATCCAGAATTTTTTGGTTTTGACATCAGTATATCTGGGGAAATTGCAAATTCTGGAAATGAGATTGCTATTGCTGAAGCTTTAGAAAAATCAAAAAATGCAGCCTCTTTTAGTGCTATGAAAATTTCATTTATAACTGTTGGTATCTGGTGGGTTGGTTTTAGCCAATACACATTCTATATGTTGCCTATCGGTGTGTCTAGTGGACACAAAGTGACTAAAAAAGTATTATTTAATGGATTTAGAGAACTCAAAGCTGTTTGGGTAGAGTTGAAAGCGAACGTAAGACTAAAAAGGTACCTTAATGCTTTTTTTGTCTTTAGTATGGCTGTCCAAACCATTATGTTAATGGCTGTTTATTTTGGTGAAAAGGAGATAGCATGGGCTTCAGATAGTGAAAAAACAATTGGTCTTATAGTTAGTATTCTAGTCATTCAGTTAGTCGCTATAGCTGGTGCAGTATTAACTTCTAGAGCTTCTTCAAAATATGGAAACATTAAAACCTTAATTGGTGTAAATATCGTTTGGATGCTTGTTTGTATTTACGCATATTTTATGCAAACACCAGTGCAATTTTATATTGCTGCCTCCATTGTAGGATTGGTTATGGGAGGTGTACAATCTTTAGGGCGTTCTACATATTCTAAATTTTTACCTGAAACAGAAGACACGACATCTTATTTTAGTTTTTATGATGTGGCAGAAAAAATTGGAATCGTAATAGGAATGCTCATCTTTGCTGTGGTAGATCAAATTAGCTCTATGCGCTATGCAATACTATTTTTATTTGTGTTTTTCTTAGTTGGAATAGTTTTACTTTTTAGAGTCCCAGAAAATAAGGTGGCTTAATGTTGTATATTTAATAAAAAAACCGCTTTACATTTTAATGCAAAGCGGTTTTTTATGTTTTAGTTAAGTAATTAGTTCTCTATACTTCCCGAGCCAGACACTTTAGTGTCTTCTTTTGAAGGTGTTCCACGGTACTCGATATCGCCAGAACCAGATACCCGAGCCTTAAGCTCTCCGCCGTTACAATTTACCGCAATATCCCCAGAGCCCGCAACAGAAGCTTCTACATTTTTAGAATCAAGATTGAAGCCATGAATATCACCAGAACCAGCAACACTGGCTTTAATGTTTTCTGTTTTACCTTTTAGAGTTAAGTCACCAGAACCAGCAACACTAGCGCTGACTTTAAACGTATCAATATTTAAATTTAAATCTCCAGAACCAGCAACAGCTGTTTGAAGTTCGTTTGCCTTTATGGTACCTTCATTCCATAAATCTCCAGAACCAGCCAAGGAAACACTGTTTACATCCTTGTATGGAATGTTAAATATTAATGGTTTGTTGTTGCTTGGCCTTAGGTTTTTACCGTTTTTTACTTTTACAACCAAATTACCATTTTTTACTTCGGTTACTATATGTTCTAGTAAGTTAGTTTCTCCTTTGATTGTAATTTTCCCTTCTTCTCCTGGCACAAGTTTAAAGTCCATAAAACCACCACATTTAATGCCGTCATAATCGCCAGTGTTTCTTGTTATTGTTGTGACATCGCCGTTGCCTTTAATACCTTTGCCGCCCCACCATTGTGCGTTTGATATTGTAATTGAAGACAAGAGTAAATAAAAATTTTAAATTTTTCATGATAATTGATTTCTTGATAAACTGTTTGTTCGTTAATTGATTAATTATTGTTTTTTAAATGTGACGCTTCCAAATTCTGAATTTATTTTCATTTGGTTTTGCGTGCTATTTGAGCCATAACTTCCTATATAAAGTTTGTCAGATCCATTAATTCTTTTTTTAGTGAAATTAAAACTGTCAGTATTCTTTAAAGAAGCATGCTCTAGATTGATATTAAAATTGAAACTGTAATCAGAATCATAGCCTAAAATAATACTTGCATGTTCGCCATTGATTTCAATGTTTTGAGCGTTTGATGCTATTTTTTCAATTTTAATGGTTCCGAAATCAGATTTTACTGAAGCATTTTTAAAAATATTACCGATGCGTAAGGTCAAGTGGTCAGCATTACCCTGAATACTATTAACATTATCAATTTTCAGTGAATTAAAATCACAATTATAGGTTACATTTTCTGCCACTTCTATATGTCCAGATGTATGGTCTCCATTAATGATAATATTTTTAGTTTTTGCCACGGTATAACTGCTGAAATCGGCATTTATATTCCCGCTTTTTATGTATTCAAAATAGCTGTCTTTGGTATGGTCAAAATTCAACTCATTGCCATCAGCCATAAGTTCTTTAGTATTAATTCTGCCATGGTCACAGTTTATTTTTGCTACGCCTTCAAGTGTGTCTACTGAGATGCTACCAAAATCATTACTGATGTCTATCGCGTTGGTTATAGGAAGCTTTATGACATAATCAATCTCTAGTTTGAGGTTCATTTTCTTGCCCCAATTCCACCAATTGGATGAATTTTTTTCAATTTTTGTAATTGCAGAAACCAATGTGCGGCTTGCAGAAAATTCGACATCAATACGTTCTAACCTGTCCTCTACCTTGTCTGCGTCATTACCGCTTACTTTGATTAAAATATCAAGTTCAATGGTGTTTTTATCCCAAGTAATTATATCAACATTACCAAATTTGTTACTCACCTTTAAGGTCGCGTCTTTACTAACATTATAGGTTTTTTGAATAACGCGTTCACGGGTTGTAATAGCATCATTAAGCCGCGTGTTATTGGCAAAAATTAGAGTTGGTAATAGTAATAAGGCTAATAGTAGCTTGTTATAGTGTATTCTCTGTTTCATATTGTTGGTTTTTTAAGTCTTTAATTTTATCTAGTATGTTGTTAAGTATGTTTATTCTGCTCTGGAAATTTGATATCATTGCACGGATAACACGCTCATCGTTGCCAGTTTCTTTAAGTTCAATTTTTAAATTTGTGTAATCATCTTCCAGGCTTTTTAATTGACGTTCTGCTTCATAAATGATATGTTCTGTAATTGGTGAGCGCTCAGCATCTAGTTTTTTTAATTCATCTTCAATGGTAGCTATAAGAAAACCTTGTACCTCAGACATTTCTGGCGATACGCTGGCTAAATCAATGTTTTCTTGATTAGCGTTTATAAACTGAAAAGTGCCTAGGCATATAACTATGCTTGCTGCAATAGCTAAAAATGATCTCCAAAAATTAGATTTTGTTTGCTTTTCTTCATTTACGGAAGCATTTTTGAGCTTCTCAATAAAGCGAGCTTGATGTCCTTTCTTAGGTTCTTCAATATCAAATTGCCCTTGAAGACTATCTAGCAAATTTTCGAAATTAGTATTGTCTTTCATAATTTATATGTTAACACTCAATTTATGTCTTAAACTTTCTTTGGCTCTAGAAATCAGGGTTCTGCAATTTGGATACGAAATATTGATGATATCAGATATTTCTTCATAATCATAACCTTCTAATAGATGTAATGTTAAGCCAAGACTGTAATTAGGTTTCAATTGTTTTATAGTTTTTAAAATACATCTCACTTTTTCGCTTTTAGAATCGTCTTCTGCGATGCCATAGTCGTCTTCAACTTTATATAATACACTTTCTAAAGCAATAGTGTTTTCTTTACTGTTTTTATTGTATTCTGCAATACTATTATTAACCACGATTCCTTTTAACCATGAACCAAAAACAGAAATATCTTTTAAGGTGTCTATCTTTGAAAATGCTGTTAAAAATGACTCGTGCATAATATCCTCAGCTTTATAGGAATCTCTGACAATTCTTATTGCTGTATTGTACATAGCCTTGTAATAACAGTTGTATATCTCCAACTGTGCACGTTGATTACCATCATTACATTGCTTTAGTAATTGTTCTATGTTTTGATTGGCTGTAGACAAAAACAAATGCTTTTACTTATAGATGAGTTTTAAAGTAGAGTGTTACAGTTTTGAATAAAAATTTTTTCATAGTATTCATTCTTAATGGCACAACTATTGAAACTGTATTGTAGTTAAAGGTGTTTTAATACCGTAAAACCCTGTAATCCTAGCATAAAGTTAGGGAAAGTAAAACCAAAAAGATGTGCATTCTGTTTATTTAATGACAGAATGACTTAAAATATACTATGGCGAAAAGAAAATTTTTAGGGCTTGACAGTTTGTCATTTCAAGATTTTGATGAAAATTCTGAACTAATTCCTTTAATGACACCTGAGGATGAAGAGTTAATTAATAATGAAATCTTACCAGAGTCGCTACCGATATTACCACTGCGTAATACCGTTTTGTTTCCTGGTGTAGTTATTCCTATTACAGCGGGAAGAGATGCATCAATAAAATTAATAAATGATGCAAATAATGGAGGTAAAGTTATAGGTGTTGTGTCTCAGAAAGATGAATCTGTCGAAAACCCTTCAGAAAAAGATATTTTTAAAACAGGAACTGTGGCTCGTATTCTAAAAGTGTTAAAAATGCCTGATGGTAATACGACCGTAATTATACAAGGGAAAAAGCGATTTAAGATAGAAAAAATAGTCTCTGAGACGCCGTACTTAACCGCTGAAATTTCTGATATTCCTGAGGCTAAACCTGCAAAAGACAATGAAGAGTTTAAAGCTATTATTGAGTCTATTAAGGATTTATCGTTAGAAATTATTAAAGAGAGTCCTAATATTCCCACCGAGGCAAGTTTTGCTATAAAAAACATTGAGAGTAACTCGTTCTTGGTCAATTTTGTGTCCTCTAACATGAATTTAAAAGTTGACGAAAAACAAGAGTTGCTGACTATTAATGACTTAAAAGAACGTGCTTTAGCGACATTAAAGTATATGAATCTCGAATATCAGAAGCTTGAGTTAAAAAATGATATTCAAAATAAGGTTCAGAGTGATATGAACCAGCAGCAGCGGGAATATTTTTTGCATCAGCAAATGAAAACCATCCAAGAAGAATTAGGAGGTGGTGTGTCATCAGGTGAGGAAATTGAAGACATGCGAAAGCGTGCAAAGTCTAAAAAGTGGGATGATAAGATAAAAGCGCATTTTGAAAAGGAATTGTCCAAAATGCAACGTATGAATCCTCAAGTTGCAGAGTACTCCATTCAACGTAACTATCTAGATTTATTTTTAGATCTGCCATGGAATGAGTTTAGTGAAGATCTATTTGATTTAAAGCGGGCCATGAAGATTCTAGATAGAGATCATTTTGGTTTGGATGATGTTAAGAAACGTATTATTGAATATTTGGCAGTATTAAAACTCAGGAATGATATGAAATCGCCAATTCTTTGTCTATACGGACCTCCAGGAGTTGGTAAAACTTCTTTAGGTAAATCTGTTGCAGAGGCATTGGGGCGAGAGTATGTTCGTATTTCTTTAGGAGGATTGAGAGATGAAGCCGAAATACGTGGGCATCGTAAAACATATATAGGAGCAATGCCAGGACGTATTATTCAAAGTTTAAAGAAAGCAGGAACTTCTAATCCTGTTTTTGTATTGGATGAAATAGACAAATTATCGACAGGAAATCAAGGTGATCCATCTTCAGCGATGTTAGAAGTGTTAGACCCAGAACAGAATAGTGAGTTTTACGACAATTTTTTAGAAATGGGCTATGATTTGTCAAAAGTCATGTTTATTGCAACTTCTAATAGTTTAAATACCATTCAGCCTGCGTTGAGAGACCGTATGGAAATCATTAACGTTACAGGGTATACTATTGAAGAAAAAGTAGAAATAGCCAAGCGACATTTATTACCAAAACAGTTAAAAGAACATGGGTTAGACGCAAAAGCGTTAAAGATTGGAAAACCTCAGTTAGAAAAGATTGTTGAGGGTTATACAAGAGAGTCCGGTGTACGTGGATTAGAAAAACAAGTGGCAAAAATGGTGCGTTATGCAGCTAAAAATATTGCCATGGAAGAAACATATAATATCAAAGTATCAAACGAAGATATTGTTGAGATTTTGGGAAGCCCTAGAATGGAGCGTGATAAATATGAAAACAACAATGTTGCTGGAGTTGTAACGGGATTAGCTTGGACTAGAGTTGGAGGCGATATTCTTTTTATAGAATCTATACTTTCTAAAGGAAAAGGGAGTTTGACTATTACGGGTAATCTCGGTAAAGTTATGAAAGAGTCTGCAACGATTGCTATGGAGTACATCAAGTCTAATGCAGAAAAATTTCATATTAACCCAGAAGTGTTTGACAAATACAATGTACATATACATGTCCCGGAAGGAGCAACGCCTAAAGATGGACCAAGCGCAGGAGTAACTATGTTAACATCCTTAGTTTCTCTTTTTACACAACGTAAGGTAAAGAAGAGTATAGCAATGACTGGTGAAATTACGCTTAGAGGTAAAGTATTGCCAGTAGGAGGCATTAAAGAAAAGATTTTAGCGGCGAAAAGAGCCAAGATTAAAGAGATTCTTTTGTGTGTAGAAAATAAAAGAGACATTGATGAAATAAAGCCAGAGTATCTTAAAGGTTTGAAGTTTCATTATGTAAGTAATATGGATGAAGTATTAGAATTAGCAATAACTAAACAAAAAGTAAGCAATCCAAAAACACTTTAATTATCAAAGCCTCAATAGAAATATTGAGGTTTTTGCTTTTCAAAAAATAAAAGAAATAGAACTACGTTCTAAGATAGATTTAGTTATTTTGCAGGCTATGATTAGGAGAATTACAGCTCTATTCTTTTTAAGTTTTGCTTCGGTATGTTTCGCCCAATTGGGTGGTGAGTCTACATATCAATTCCTTAATTTAGTATCATCGCCTAGACAAGCTGCTTTAGGTGGTAAGATTATTACTAATTTTGACTATGATGTTAGTGAAGCACTTTACAATCCTGCTTCTATTAATAGCGACATGCATAATCAAGCCGCTCTTAACATATCAAGCTACCTGGGTGGCATAACTTACGGAACAGCAGCATATGCTTACACATGGGATAGACGGATACAAACCTTTCATTTTGGTGTGACTTACATCAATTATGGTGAGTTTGATGGCTATGATATCAATGGAGTCTCAACGGGGTCTTTTAAAGGAAATGAAGTCGCCTTATCTTTTGGTTATAATTACAATATTCCATTCTCAGATTTATATATTGGTGTAAATGCAAAACTGATTACTTCTCAGTTGGAGCAATATAACTCTATTGGTGGCGCATTAGATTTTGGCATTATGTATATTAACGAACGCTTAGATTTTCATGCAGCATTAACGGTTAGGAATTTTGGTACGCAGTTTAAAACGTATGTAGATTTAAATGAGCCTTTGCCATTTGAAGTTAATTTTGGGATGTCTCAAACTTTAGAATATATTCCATTAAGATGGCACCTTACTCTAGAAAATTTGCAAGAGTGGCCTATTGGTGTTTCGAATCCGGCTAGGGCTACGACAGATTTAGGTGGTAACCAAACCGAAGAAAAGGTGGGTTTTTTGAATAATACACTACGTCATTTAATTCTAGGTGCAGAGTTATGGCCAAATAGAGGTTTTAATATCAGATTAGGGTATAATTTTAGACGCGCTGAAGAATTACGTATTTTAGACCAAAGGAATTTTTCAGGCCTTTCTTTCGGTTTAGGGTTAAAAATTAACAAAATGAAGTTTAATTACACTCACGCAAGATATACAGGGTCTGCTAACGCTAGTTTTTTTGGACTTCAAATAGATTTAAATTAATGAAAAAAATAGTTATTGCCATAGATGGCTTTTCTTCTACAGGAAAAAGTACAGTCGCAAAATTATTAGCCAAATCTCTTGGGTACATATATGTAGATACTGGTGCAATGTATCGTGCAGTAACATTTTTTGCTTTAGAAAAAGGTTTTATCTCGAATAAAGAAGTAGATAGAGAAGCCTTAATTTTAGAATTAGAAAATATTCATATTACGTTTAAGTTTAATAAAGAATTAGGTTTTGCCGAAGTATTTTTAAATGGTAGAAATATAGAAAACGATATAAGGACACTCAGAGTCTCGCAGCATGTTAGCCATATTGCTGAAATATCTGAAGTGAGAAGAAAATTGGTCCAGCAACAGCAATTAATGGGCAAAGACAAAGGTATAGTCATGGATGGACGAGATATTGCGACTGTTGTGTTTCCTGATGCAGAATTAAAAATATTTATGACGGCCTCTGCAGAAACAAGAGCTACAAGACGTTATAAGGAACTTTTAGAGCGTGGTCATAATCTCAGTTATGATGAGGTATTGCAAAATGTAACTTCTAGAGATCTTATAGATACTACACGAGAAGACTCACCATTAGTTAAGGCAGCAGATGCCATTGAGTTTGATAATTCTAATATGACTGTAAAGGAACAGTTAAACGCAATT
>Ga0209654_1001980_pt1 | contig 14965 bp, 15 predicted proteins | sample SaaInl1SG_22_DNA_FD_184646 | JGI IMG/M metagenome (GOLD analysis project Ga0209654, IMG submission 184646) | Marine microbial communities from expanding oxygen minimum zones in the Saanich Inlet - ESP_161SG_22_DNA (SPAdes) (version 2) | ecosystem: Environmental > Aquatic > Marine > Intertidal... | reverse complement strand
AGTGATTTCCTGATTTGAATACAGAAAATATAATTCTCTAAAACATTTATTTTCAAATTCTTGAATACTCAAATTTCAAGTATTAAATGAATCGGACAAGAAGTATGACCAGTACCCCCCAGAGGGCCATCTAAATAGGTAAAACCCAAACGTTCATACAAGCCAATTGCCGATTTCATTTGAGGGAGTGTTTCAATATAAGCCTTCTTATAACCTGCGCGTTTTGATTCTTCTATTAGCTTTAGCAGTAATCTCTTTCCGACACCCTTACCTCTCAATTTAGGGTCAAAGTACATTTTCTGAATTTCACATACTTCCTCTGGTGACCCAGGAAGATCTCCATATCCTCCCCCTCCTAATAACTCTCCGTTGTAACGAATTACATAGTAATCCCTTCTTGGGTGATTGTAGTAAGAATATAAATCAAAAAGATAAGGATCTCCATATCCTCCCCCTCCTAATAACTCTCCGTTGTAACGAATTACATAGTAATCCCTTCTTGGGTGATTGTAGTAAGAATATAAATCAAAAAGATAAGGATCTGCGTATGCCGTCCCTGTTTTAGGAGCATTCATCTCCTCTAAAACCTTCTTAATCAACGCCCCAAGTTCTTGACTATCCTCGGGTTGAATTAAAGATATTTGAATCGATTCTAACCGCATCTTAAATCTTGTTTTCTTTCTCTATTTTTGATAGGTGAAGATACATGAATTCTACATGAAAAGGGCTTTAGAACTGGCATTAAAAAACAGCCAAGGAGCCAGACCAAATCCTTCGGTTGGAGCCGTAATCGTATCAGAGAATAGAGTTATCGGTGAAGGCTTCACTTCTAATTACGGAGGCAATCATGCTGAAATCAATGCTCTTAATCAAATTAGAAAAGAAGACTTACCTGTTTTAAGTAAAGCCATACTTTATGTTACGCTCGAGCCTTGCTCGCATACTGGAAAAACACCTCCTTGTTCTTTAGCAATTATTCAATCGGGAATTTCCAAGGTAGTTATCGGTTGTCAAGATCCTAATCCTTTAGTTTCAGGCAAGGGTATTACACTATTAAAAGCCTCGAATATCGAGGTAACGACTGGTGTACTCGAGAAGGAATGCGCTGAAGCTCATCGGCAATTCTTAACCTTTATTAACCATAAAAGACCCTACATCACTTTAAAATGGGCAGCGTCAAAAGACGAGTTCATCGCACCATTAAAAGACCAACAATCAAAACCTGGTTCTTATTGGTTATCTCATCCTTTATCAAAACAATGGACCCATAAATTAAGAGCCAACTCAATGGGGATTGTAATCGGTGCCGAAACCTTGCGTTACGACCGACCCTCTCTAAATACTCGAATTTGGGCTGGTAAAGACCCTGAAATACTAATTATAGGAGGAAAACTATCTGACATACCTAGGGATTGGCTAAATAAGCAAGTTTCGATTACTCAGTTTACTAAAACTCCTGAAAAACGAAGCCTAGGTATTTATCAAATTGCTATAGAAGACTCACGCGAAACCATAAACTCACTGGTTAATCATTGTATAGAGTATCAAATACAAACACTACTCGTTGAAGGAGGATCACAGGTAATTAATCAGTTTTTGGAATGCAACCTTTGGGACGAAACGATTATTTTCAAATGCAACTCTAACCTAAAAGAAGGTGTAAAGGCTCCAAGAATCGATCAAAAGCCACTGAAAATCATGAATTCCGCTGGTGACAAAGTGATTATTCACAGAAACCGTGCAAAACAATGATTAATTCTGAATATCTAGAAATTACAAAGGAAAAAGGACCTTTTATATTCAAGGATCGTGGAAGCAAATTCTATGGATATGCCGCGCCATTTAATCACTTAGAGGATTTTAAATCAAGGATCGGGCATTTCAGACTCATGTACCCCAAAGCTAATCATGTGGTATCAGCCTATCGAGACCAACCTCAAAAAAATCAAACCTTTTGTACCGATGATGGAGAGCCAAAAAATAGCTCGGGACCTCCTGTTTTAGGTCAGATTATACAACATAATCTATATAATACGGCGGTATATGTAGTTAGAGAATTTGGAGGAACACCACTCGGTATACCTGGCTTAATTAGCGCATATAAAACCACTGCAAATGGTGTACTATTGGAGTGTAAAAAAATGAAAGTTACCCCTTCTGCAAACTATTCGGTACAGGTCAATTATACAGATGAGGGATGGCTCATCACAATGATTGAAAAGCACGGTGGTAAAATCCAATCTACCAGCTATTTAGAACTCATTTCGATAACATTCACTATTCCCTTATCAACCAATGAAATTTTTCTTTCAAAATTAAAAAATAACAAGCGGTATGTTGATCTGATTAATTTTGAATCAAAGAAAGCAGACTAGCTGGTAATTTAATCGGCTTAAATGAACTAAAATCAGTAGCAACTAACGTCACTTCACCCTCAACTAAAAGTCGCTTATTTTCATCGTAGATTTTGTTCTGAAATACTAAAGATGCTCCCCCGATTTTAACCAGTTCAGTCTCAACAGAAAGTAACTGATCATATCTAGCCGGCGCCTTGTAATTGACACTTACACTTACCACGGGAAGAAGCACCCCTGAATCTTCTAAACGAGCATAGTCAAGTCCTTTGTTTCGCAACCATTCTACTCTACCTAACTCAAAGTAAGACAGGTAGTTAGCGTGATAAACAATTCCCATACGATCGGTCTCTTGGTAGCGCACTCGAACCTGTATATAATATGTATTCAATGATAAATTTTTAAATTAAACCACCTACAATTGTAACTTTCTTAGTTAGATTAAAAAAAGTTAAAAACAAATACCTAAATAATTTTTTTTTAAGCAAAGAAGTGAACATATTTGTTATTCCAACGATGGGTAGTCTTTTCGGTTTTTTCATCCATCGATTCGTTAAATTTTAAGCCTAATAGAAAACAGTGAAGATGTCTGCTGAAAATGTTTGGAATAAATGCTTGTCCTTTATAAAGGATAACATTCAACCCCAGGCATACAAGACATGGTTTGAACCTATCTATCCTGTTAAACTCCAAGACAATGCACTAAGTATTCAAGTACCTAGTAAGTTTTTTTACGAATGGCTTGAAGAGCACTATGTAAAACTTTTAAAGGTTGCCCTCCGCAAAGAATTAGGAGAATCAGCGAAACTTCTTTATGTGATTAAAATGCAAAATGAGGAAGCAACTTCGCATACGGAGCAAATTCCAAGTAGACATAAAAGTGCATTTTCTACTCAAGAACTTGATGTACCTATTGTACAGAAAGATCCGGGTTTAAAGAATCCTTTTGTCATTCCCGGTATACGAAATATTAAAATTGATTCTCAACTTAATACCTCTTACAGCTTTGAGAGCTTCTTAGAAGGAGAATCAAATCGTTTAGCCAGATCAGCTGGTCAGGCCGTTGCGAACAAGCCAGGCGGCACTTCATTTAATCCATTACTTATTTTCGGGAACGTAGGATTAGGAAAAACACACCTATTGCACGCCATTGGTGTAGATATCAAAGAAAAACACCCTGACAAAACGGTACTGTATATTTCTGCAGAGAAATTTACCCAGCAATACATCGAGTCAGTAAAGAATAACACTAGGAATGATTTTATTCACTTTTATCAACTGATCGACACTTTACTAATTGATGATGTTCAGTTTTTGGCCGGTAAGAGTGGAACTCAAGATGTATTCTTCCACATCTTCAATCATCTACATCAAAACGGCAAACAGGTAGTTTTAAGCTCTGACAAAGCCCCTGTAGATATGCAAGACATCGAACAGCGCCTGCTATCACGCTTTAAATGGGGCCTTTCTGCAGAACTACAACAACCAGACTATCAAACAAGGGTAGCAATTCTTAAGAATAAGTTATACCTAGATGGTATGACACTACCTGAAGACATCATCGACTATATCGCCCAGAATATTAAAAGTAATATCAGAGAGCTAGAAGGTGCTATCATCTCCTTAATCGCTCAAGCATCTTTTAATAAAAAGGAGGTAACTATTGAGCTCGCTCAGCAGGTGGTAGATAAATTTGTTAAAAACACTAAAAAGGAAGTCTCGATCGATTACATCCAGAAAATGGTGGCTGATTATTTCGAGATGGATCTTGATACTCTGCAATCAAAGACCCGAAAGCGCCATATTGTTCAAGCAAGACAATTAGCTATGTATTTTGCCAAAAAATACACCAAAGCCTCACTGGCAAGTATTGGATCACAAATTGGTAAGCGAGATCACGCTACAGTCTTACATGCCTGTCGTACCGTAGAGAATCTCGCTGATACAGACAAGCAGTTCAGAAAATACATCGACGATTTAGGTAAGAAGTTTTCTTAAACGTTCACTAATCGGCTAACAACTTATCTTAATGGCAAACCCTTTTGGTAAATTATACCTTATACCCGTGCCTATTCATGAGGGTGAGGCGTCTTTTTCTATTCCCAAAGGAATTATTGAGCGTGTTCAACAACTGAACCATTTTGTAGTTGAAAATGAGAAGACAGCTAGAAAGATGATTCGATGTATTTATCCCGAGGTATCTCAACCTGATCTAACCCTATCCATTTTAGACAAAAACACACCAACAACAGAAATTGAATCTTTGCTTTCTCCTTGCCAAAAAGGTATTTCTATAGGTCTTATGTCGGAGGCAGGTGTACCTGCCGTAGCCGACCCAGGAAGTCGCTTGGTTGAGGCAGCTCACCAAAAAAATATCAAGGTGATCCCTTTAGTGGGCCCTTCATCAATTTTACTCGCACTTATGGCAAGTGGGCTTAATGGACAAAGCTTTGCATTTAACGGATACTTACCTATTGACTCAAACGATAAAAAAAGAACTATACTCGAATTAGAAAAACGATCATATAGTTTTGGTCAAACTCAAATCTTTATGGAAACTCCCTATCGAAATGATAAAATGTTTGAGTTTCTGCTTAAGATTTTAGGTAATGAAACCCTTTTGTCTGTAGCGGTCGAAATTAATGGGGAAAAGGAGTTTATCAAAACTCTACCCGTTAGTACTTGGAAAACTACAACGAGTCCAGACCTCCACAAAAGACCGGCAATTTTCAGCATTCTAAAGAAATAAAGGACTCGATTATTACCTTCTAATGTTTCGATCGTTGAGCCATTCGGTATAGGCTTTTCGTTTCTTGTTATGCTCAGAGAGGGTTTTAGAAAAATTGTGATAACCAGGTCTTTCGACATCCGCAACAAAATAGAGGTATGGATGTCTCTCTGCATTTAACACCGCTTCAATAGCACTCATTTCTGGCATTGTGATCGGTCCTATTGGCAAGCCATTTCTTTTGTAAGTATTAAATGGGTTATCTAGGCGAAGATCTCGATATAGAACACGGCGAATAATGGTATCAAAATTACCTGTTGTATGCTTTATTGAATATACGACAGTCGGATCTGCCTGCAGTTTCATATTTTTTCTGAGCCTATTCAAATAGACCCCAGCAACCCTAGGTCGTTCATCTACCTTCACTGATTCTTTAGAAACAATCGAAGCAAGGGTATAAACCTCAGAGGGAGATAGTTTAATCTCATTCGCTTGTACGAGTCGATTCTCATTCCAGTAATCCCGATATTCCTTCAACATTCGATTTCGATACTGAATGGCAGAAGTATTCCAATAAACCTCATAAGTATTAGGAAGTATGATACTTAGAACGTTTTCAGGCCGGAGTTTAGTTTGAAAAAGAAAGTCAGGATCATAGAAAGCTTCCATTATATCAGCACTATCCGCCTCGATGATTCTTGAAACATATCCCGCTACCTCTTCAATTCGCTCAAAGGGTGCAATTACCAGATCTATAGGTTTATTTTTAGAACGTAACACCCTGATCAGCTCATTATTGTTCATTCCCTTATCTAATACAAAGCGACCTGGCTTAATATTCTGTAGATACTTCTTTTGGTTAGCCACCCATCGAAAAGTTCTAGAACTCTTCAGGAAGGGGGTAATTTGAGTCATAAATTCCTCTTCTGAAGTATCGGTCTCTATAAACAGAAGCTGATATTCATTTTCAAACTTGGTGTTTGAAGCGAAGATTATACCGTAACCAACCAAAACCAGTAAACCTCCAGCAGCTACTAAGGTAAAAATCCACTTCTTTATATTCTTCATAGGTCTAAACCAATTTTTTTTGATACCATAGTTGTGTTTCAAAGCCGTTAGGAGTTGCAATCCAATCGTACATCACTCCAGACTTTTGAAATCCAGCTTTCTCAAAAAGCCTAATACTATGACTATTTGATTCAGAAATCACAGCGGCTAGTTGTCTACAATTTAGCCAAGATTTCGCATAGTCACACATGGTAACAACCGCCTCTACTCCAATACCTTTATTGCGATGTAAAGGATCTATAACTAAACCAATCATTGCATTCCCATGCTTGGGATTGAAATCAAAAAGATCAACGAGACCAACAGATGTTCCTGCTACGGTAACTACCAATCTTAATTGACCGATTTTAAATGGGTCGAGATGGGCGTTATCTAAATATTTTTTTAGTCGATTCTTAGAAATCGGTCTTTGATTTTCTGAAAACTGCCAAATTTCAGGATCATTCTCTAATCGATATAAGAAATCCAGATCTTCTGGTTCTAATGCCCTTAATTCAACAGAAGGGTAATTCTCATTCATGAGCTTAGCGATATAATCCCTGTAAACACATGAATTGCAGGGCCTGTTAAGTAAATATTTACAAAACCTGAATCCGAAGGATCAAAACGCACCCACAGGGTTCCACCCACCGCATTCAACTCAATCTCTGTAGCAGCTATTTTCTGATCGAAATAAGCAGCAATTGCAGCAGCTGTGATTCCAGTTCCACAAGCATGAGTCTCCGCTTCTACCCCTCTTTCATAGGTTCTAATTGCAAGCTTATTTTCTCCGAGCAGTTCAACAAAATTAACATTACATCCTGCAGGGCTAAAAGCGTACCGAAGATCTCTACCTTCACTTTCAACCTCAATTTTATCAACCTCTGAAACCCAAACAATTTGATGTGGAGACCCCGTATCTAAAAATAAATTATCGTTATCTAAACGTTCTACACGAGAAACATTTGACATATTAATCTCAATATAATCATCCTTTCTTTTCGCTCCTAAAGGGGTGCCATTGAAGTCAAATGCAATAGTTTCTAAAAGACCTTTATAATCAATTCCGAATTGGACAATACAGCGCGCCCCATTACCACAAAAAGAAGACTCTGAGCCATCAGAATTAAAATAAGTCATTTTAAAATCTAACTCATTGTGGCGATCGTAAAACATAAGACCATCTGCACCAATACCGTAGCGTCTCTCACAAATCTGCTTAATCTGTTTGGCGTTAAGTTCGTAGGGCACTTCTGAACGATCGATAATCACAAAATCATTCCCCGCTCCGTGATACTTATAAAATGGCACCTTTACATTCATACCTGCAATATACCTCAATTTTTAGAGGTATTAGAACCGTTAAATGAGCGTTAAAAGCCTATATTAAAAAGAAAAATGATTTCATTTTTGTAAAAAAAATCAAGTATTATGAAAAAATGGATCTTCCCCTTGACGATAGCTATTTTTTCGGCGATCGCCACTTCTTTTGTTCAATATTGGTTGACTGATAAAGAGAAACCATCAGTCGAAACAACAACCTTTGAGAGTGCGACTACTCAGCCTGTTTCTTTTAGAATTCCAGAAACAAGTACCGATTTTACGATCGCTGCTGAGAAAACCATACATGCGGTAGTGCATGTAAAGAATGTTAGCAGCGCCAAAGGGCCGCAATCTTTAATGGACTTTTTCTATGGTTATGAAAGTTTCAGCACCCCTCAAATTGGAACAGGATCTGGAGTAATCGTATCACCTGACGGATATATCGTTACCAACAACCACGTTATCGAAGAGGCCTCTGAGCTCGAAGTTACTTTAAATAACAATGCCAGTTACACCGCTCAAATCATAGGAACCGATCCAAACTCAGATTTGGCATTATTAAAAATTGAAGCTGAAGAGGAACTCCCCTATTTAGCCTTTGGAGATTCTGATCGCAGTGCGGTTGGCGAATGGGTGCTTGCCGTTGGAAACCCATTTAATCTTACATCTACGGTTACGGCCGGTATCATTTCGGCCAAATCGCGATCGATTTCAACTGCAAACAACCTCTCGTTTATTCAAACCGACGCCGCAGTTAACCCTGGTAATAGTGGTGGTGCACTGGTTAATACCAAAGGAGAGCTTATTGGTATTAATACTGCTATAAAATCTCGCACCGGATCCTATGTCGGTTATTCATTTGCTATCCCGAGTAACACTGCAAAAAAAGTTATTGAAGATCTTTTAGAATTTGGTACAGTGCAACGCGGAATATTGGGTATTTCGGCACTAAGAGCAGAATCTATTGAAGCCATTAGAAGAGGTCTCGACGAAATTGAAGGAGTGTATATCTCTGAAGTAAATGTAGGCTCAGGGGCTGAATTAGCAGGATTAAAATCTGGTGACATCATCAAGCGTGTTGACGGCCTACCGATTAAGAATTTTACAGCACTTACAGGTTACCTCTCTGCAAAAAGACCGGGTGATCAAGTAGAGATTATATTCGAACGCGATGACAATCAGCTTTCTACTATAGTCACTTTAACCAAAAATGAAACTGCCGATCTTAATCGCCTTGGCCTCCGGGTTCAGAATTTAAATGAAACGCTTCAGAAAAAATTCAATCGTAAAGAAGGAGTTATTATAACCGCAGCTTCAGAATACTATAAAAATTATAATCTTGAAGGTAAGGTAGTTATTGCCATCGACGGCATCAAGGTTTCAACTATTGAAGATGCCATTGAAGCTAGTAACGAAAACAAAACCTATCGACATGCTCTTACGGTAATCGACGAAGAAGGCAATAAAGAAACCCTAATCTTTAACTAATTTTGCGGTTTAACTTGATCATTCGATTTTGAGAATAGATATCATAACTGCCGTTCCAGACCTATTAGATAGTCTTTTAGGACATTCAATTGTCAAAAGAGCTGTTGAGAAAAAGTTATTTGAGCTACAAATACATTCCCTTCGAGATGAAGGCTTGGGAAAGTATCGACAGATCGACGACTATCCTTATGGAGGAGCAGCAGGAATGGTCTTAATGGCAGAACCCTTAGATCGAATGTTAATCAAGTTATCGGAGCAGCGAGCCTACGATGCGATTATTTATTTAACGCCTGATGGAGAGTTATGGACTCAAAACGCGGCCAACCAATTTTCTCTTAAAGGAAATATCATTATGATATGCGGTCATTACAAAGGTATTGATCAGCGCATCAGAGATCTTTGGGTAACTCATGAGATTTCTATCGGTGACTTTGTTTTATCAGGCGGAGAAATAGCAGCAGCGGTATTAACAGATAGTATCGTTCGATTATTACCTGGAGTTTTAGGGGATATGGAATCTGCCTTAAGCGATTCTTTTCAAGATTCTTTACTAGCTCCACCGGTATATACACGACCGGCAGAATTTAAAGGTTTAAAGGTGCCAGAGGTACTAATGAGTGGGAATTTTAAAGCTATTGAAACCTGGAATGAAGAGGAGGCAATTAAAAGAACTAAAGAGCGCAGACCAGACTTATTAAAATAAGTAATTTTTTAAGTCACGGTGATTGCTATTTTTAAATAAAACACTATTTTTGCACCCAGTTTTAAAGCATTCCAAATGGAAAATTTAGTTCAATACGTAGAAAACACCGCAGTGGCGCAAAAGGAATTCCCAAAGTTCGGAGCCGGTGATACGATTACTGCATATTACGAAATTAAAGAAGGAGAGAAAACGCGTACTCAGTTCTTCAAAGGGGTAGTTATTCAAATTAAAGGTTCTGGATCCACTGAAACCTTTACTATCCGTAAGATGTCAGGAACAGTAGGGGTTGAACGTATCTTTCCCATGAATATGCCAGCACTTCAGAAAATCGAGGTGAATAAGAGAGGTAAAGTTAGACGTTCTCGTATCTTCTACTTCCGCAGCTTAACTGGTAAAAAAGCTAGAATCAAAGAAATCAGAAATTGATTGATTTCTAATCATTTTGTTAAGCCGTGCAAAGTTCTTTTCACGGCTTTTTTTGTGTCTTATATTTGCCACGCCAATTTGACTTAAAACCAATAATAAATGAAAAAAATCTACTACACCCTTACCGATGAAGCACCCGCTTTAGCGACTTTTTCTTTTCTTCCGATGGTAAAGGCTATCACAAAGTCTACAGGTATAGAGTTTTTGGTAAAAGATATTTCGCTCTCTGCTAGAATTCTCGCAACATTCAATCATAGGCTACCCGAAAGTCAACGCGTTGAAGATTCCTTAAGCACCCTCGGAGCGCTAGCTAAAGAGTCAGATACCACGATTATTAAACTCCCTAACATCAGCGCATCCATCCCTCAGCTTAAAGCAGCCATAAAGGAGCTTCAAGAAAAAGGATTTAACCTTCCTGATTATCCGGACACAGTAAACAGTAAAGATGAAAAGGAAATTAAAACTCTATATGATAAGGTTAAAGGTAGTGCGGTTAACCCTGTTTTAAGAGAAGGAAATTCAGATCGTCGCGCCCCATTGGCGGTAAAGAACTACGCTAAAAAACACCCACACTCAATGGGCGCATGGTCCTCAGAAAGCATGAGCCATGTGAGCACCATGAGTAAAGGAGATTTCAAAAGCAATGAAAAATCAATCACTAGCGAAAAGGCGACTCAAGTAACTATTGAGTTTGTTTCTGGTGAAGGTAACTCTACCCTACTCAAAAAAAATATCGCTATTCAAGAAGGTGAAATCTTTGACACCACAAAGATGTCGGTATCTCAGCTAAGGGCATTTTTGAAAGATGAAATAAACGATGCCACCTCTAAAGGTCTTCTACTATCAGCTCACCTTAAGGCAACGATGATGAAGGTATCTGACCCCATTCTTTTTGGTCATATTATCGAAATATATTTCGAAGAAGTCTTTGAAAAATATCAAGAAATCTTCTCTGAGCAGGGTATCAATGCTAACGAAGGTCTTCAGAGTATTTTCAATAAACTTAACGAAATGGCTGATGCTGATTTAGCTAATGAGATCAAAGCGAGTTTCGAAAAAGTAATGGAAAACAAGGCGGATCTCGCCATGGTTAATTCAGATAAAGGAATTACTAATCTTCATGTACCTAGCGATGTAATCATTGATGCTTCGATGCCTGCTATGATTAGAAACTCAGGTCAAATGTGGGATAAAAAAGGTCAATCACGAGATACTAAAGCCTTAATTCCTGATAGTTCTTATGCTGCTGTTTACCAATCAACAATCGATTACTGTAAAAAGAACGGAGCTTTTGATCCGAGAGAAATGGGAACTGTCCCAAACATTGGACTGATGGCTCAAAAAGCTGAAGAGTACGGTTCACATGATAAGACTTTTGAACTCTCTGAAGCGGGCGTAGTTCGAGTAGTAGATAAAGATGGTTCTATTCTTCAAGAACAAACTGTTGAAAAAGGTGACATCTTCAGAATGTGTCAGGTTAAGGATGCTCCAATAAGAAATTGGGTTTCTTTAGCAATTGAACGCGCACGTTTAAGTAATACACCTGCGGTATTCTGGTTAGATAGTGATCGTGCGCACGATAGAGAACTCATCAAAAAAGTAGATTCTTATCTGAGCAAGGAAGATATAGCTGGACTAGATTTACGAATATTAAGTCCAAAAGAAGCTACGCTTTTTACGCTTGATAGATTAAAAAATGGCCTAGACACTATTTCAGTAACGGGTAATGTTCTTAGAGATTACTTAACAGATCTTTTCCCAATATTAGAAGTTGGAACATCGGCTAAGATGCTTTCAATAGTTCCACTTATGAATGGTGGAGGATTATTTGAAACAGGAGCCGGCGGGTCTGCCCCAAAACATGTGGAGCAATTTGTTGAAGAGGGACATCTTCGTTGGGATTCTTTAGGAGAGTTTCTTGCTCTTCAAGTAGCATTAGAATTTATTGGACAACAAAATCAATCTAATGAGATTCAAGTATACTCGGATACTTTAGGTGCCGCTGTGGAAAAACTTTTAGATGAGGATAAAGGTCCTAAGCGTAAAGCAGGTGAGCTCGATACAAGAGGAAGTCATTTCTACCTCGTTAAATTCTGGATTGAGGCATTAGCTCAATCGAGCTTAAACGACAAAGTCAAATTTGAGAAACTCAATGCTGCTATTGATTCTTTGAGCGATCAAATTGTAAGTGATATTGATAGTACCCAAGGTCAGCCACAAGATCTAGGTGGATACTATACCCTTGATGCGAGTAAGGTAACTAAGGCTATGTTCCCAAGTAAAACCTTAAATAGTCTTTTAGAGGAGCACTTGGCATAAAATGGACAAAGTTGTACTACAAAAAGGCCTAATGATTTGGCTAAGAGCATTGCTATTTATGGCCCTAGGACCGGTTGTACTCAGTAGTGCATTTAAAAATCAGAGCCATTCCCTTTTTATACCCGTACTCTTGGTAGGAATAGTTTTGAGTTTTTTTGCTATTTATTTTGGCTTCAAGGCAATTAAAAAGATGATGGAGGGGCTATTTAGCGACAAAAGCTAATTAGCCTTCCATATTTCTTCCATCGATGCCAAATTTATGGGATGTAGTGCTTCACGATAGGGCAAAGTCCCTGCGGTAAAAGCCCTTTGAAGAATATCTTCAATCCAGTAATCCTCAAGATTCTCATAGGGATTATACGCCTCTTTTAAATCCATTTGATAAGCGGATGCAGCGGTTTGGTACCAAAATGCGGTCCAACCATTTCTAAAGGTTTTAACCAAATCAAAAGCGCTATAACCTGTTTGCCTGTCTATTAAACGAATGAGCACTTTTCCATCATTGCGAGAAAGTTTCTTTAGTGGTTCAGTGAGTTCGGTCTCGAAATATTTCTTCACTCTTTTGGTATAAGCCCTTTTCTTTGACTTCCCCTCCAAGGTACTTAATCGATCCTCAACCGTTTTTAATCGATCCTCGGCAAGTACAGCGTATTTGAAAACTTTAAAAACGCGCATCCGTAATCGATAGTATTGATTTCTCTGGGTATTCGATTTAAATTGAAGTGGAGATAAAATATAGACTTCATCAAGAGAAATCGTACCGTAATATTCAGTCTCTTCTGACCCCGCTTCAGAATGAATTACTTGTGAAAAGGATACCGAGTAAATGGTGATAAATAATAGAAATAGCGAATAATTTCTTCTCGAAGCCGTCATAGTATTTGTAAATTTAGATCAAAATTATTCTTAGATGAAAACAGATCATATACTTAACGATGAGGCACTAAAATTTTTAGAAGATTACTTAAATAATGCCTCTCCAACGGGATACGAAGCTCAAGGACAAAAAATCTGGATGAATTATCTAAGGCCGTATGTGGACGAATTCATTACAGACACTTACGGTACTGCGGTAGGTGTAATCAACCCTAAAGCGGAGTACAAAGTGGTCATTGAAGCTCATTCTGATGAGATTTCATGGTATGTTAATTATATCTCTGACAATGGCCTCATTTATGTGATTAGAAATGGAGGTAGTGACCACCAAATTGCTCCCTCTAAATGGGTAAATATTCACACTAAAAAGGGCATTGTTGAAGGGGTTTTTGGATGGCCAGCCATTCACACTCGTAAACCAGGTAAAGAAGAAAACCCAAAACTTGAAAACATCTTTATTGATATCGGCGCTAAAGACAAGAAAGAAGTTGAAGAAATGGGAGTACACGTCGGATGCGTGATTACTTATCCTGACAGTTTTAAAGTACTCAACAAGAACCAATTTGTTTGTCGAGCTTTAGATAACCGTGCCGGTGGTTTTATGATCGCACAAGTGGCTCGTTTACTTAAAGAGAATAACATTGAACTTCCGTTCGGTCTGTATATCACCAACTCAGTACAAGAGGAGATCGGTTTAAGAGGTGCAGAGATGATTACCCAACGAATCAAACCTAATGCTGCGATCATTACCGACGTATGTCATGACACAACCACTCCGATGATCAGCAAAATTGAGCAGGGAGAAAGTAAAATTGGTGACGGTCCTGTAATATCCTATGCACCGGCTATTCATCATATCCTTAGAGAGCGAATTATTCAAGCCGCAGAAGAAAATGAGATACCGTTCCAACGTCATGCCTCTTCACGCTACACAGGTACTGACACCGATGCATTCGCTTACAGTAATGGCGGAGTAGCTTCAGCGCTAATTTCTTTACCGCTAAGATATATGCATACTACGGTTGAAACCGTTCATAAAGAAGACATAGCAAATGTCATTCGACTCATCTACCATAGTGTACAGAAAATAAAAGCAGGAGAATCGTTCTCTTATTTTGACTAACCAAAAAGGCCCTTAGTTAAGGGCCTTTTTTATTTGATCTATTTCAGAGATTTCAAGAATACTAACCTCTCCGCTTGAGAGATTTTTAACTTCAATCTTATCTTCAGCTAAAAGTTCTGATTTAGGGAATAGAACCAATTGAGCGGTCCGCTTATCCAAGTATTTAAATTGCTTCTGAATTTTGGTAGCTAATGGATAAAGCTCCACTGAAACACCTGCTTTTCTAAGCTTTTGAATAAATGGCAATAACTGTTTTGAACTATGATCATCGTAATTGATAATGAATACATCTAGTCGATCTGAAACATTTTCTGGAAATAAACCCAAAGCCTCTAAAACTAAATAGATTCGATCGAGACCAAAAGAAATTCCAACTCCCCCTAAGGCTTGACCGCCAAATTGACTCGTTAAATTATCGTAACGACCTCCACCACCAATAGAACCCATCTGAACTCCTGCAGGAGCAGATACTTCAAAAATGATTCCGGTATAATAATTAAGACCTCTAGCTAAAGTAAGATCTAATTTCAAGACGATCGACTCTAAACGAACCGCTTCAAGCTGTTCGAGTAAAAATC
>Ga0209654_1001979_pt1 | contig 14967 bp, 18 predicted proteins | sample SaaInl1SG_22_DNA_FD_184646 | JGI IMG/M metagenome (GOLD analysis project Ga0209654, IMG submission 184646) | Marine microbial communities from expanding oxygen minimum zones in the Saanich Inlet - ESP_161SG_22_DNA (SPAdes) (version 2) | ecosystem: Environmental > Aquatic > Marine > Intertidal... | reverse complement strand
CTCCAGACGCTCTCTGTAGCTCTCAGCCACAGCCCTGAGGTCAGTGTCATCCTGATCCCGCTTGGCTGAGTTACACGAATAGCAGAGGGCTTGTAAGTTATGTAACTCGTCAGAGCCACCTTGATTGCGTGGAAGGATGTGGTCGACTTCAAGGGCTTTATGTTCTGCCGAGATACCACAAGCGAGACACCGATACTTCGCTTGAACTAAAACTTTGTGTCTTATTGATCCGGAGATGATCCCGCTCGATTTCTTCCGGTGCGCCCATGGAGAATCGCCACGCTTGTCGATGTATTCGTCAATCTTGGATTCGCAAGCAGAGATTAGGTCGGTGATCTCGTCTGTTGTTAGTTCGTCAAACCCGATTAGATGGTATTCATTTTTGTTTTTTTCTGTGATCCCACGATTGTTGGTTAGTACTCGACCCACCATGCTTGTTGTAATCGTCTCGTAGTAGTCCACTTGACTGCGATCTTGCTCAAGTAATGCTTTGGCGATTTCAGTTTTCGACGAACGCCCTCTGTGTTCCAAAAGTGTTTTCAGCATTACAGGTTGGTAGATGTGAGACATCCTCATCTCTTCCAAAAGGAACTTGCGCAGGGATCGGTATCTCTCTGAAATCATGGTTTGGGTCTTACCTGTTAAGCAAATGAACGTGTAGGATTAGTTGCGGGTTAATGTAACCCGAGGAGGGTAATGATTTCATTGTTGAAGCCGCCGCTATCGTATTTCTACTAATGACCGCTCGATTCTGGCTACCTATCGTCTTCGGATTGGGTAAGATTGCTTTCGTCCTGATTTTATTTTCCGTGATTTTAGTGGCTGTCGTGAATGCGGAAGAAACAGGCCGATCAAAAGCTATTCAAAACGCGACCGACGCGACCGTCCTCATCAAAACTCACCTAAAACACGGTTTTCTCGAAGATGATCAGGCGACTGGTCGCTGGGAGGGTTCTGGCTTTTTATTCAACCGCGAAAAAGGTTGGATTCTAACGAACGCCCACGTCGCAGGATTTGGTCCAGTTGGACTGCGTCTTAAGTTTGAGGGTCAAGACAAGTTTTCCGAAGCCAATCGTCTCTTCGTCGATTCTAAGCACGATGTGGCAGTGTTGCAGATCGACCCATCTGTCATTCCCAGCGAAAGTAAGCCGTTGGAGCTCGACTGCTCGTACGACTTAGTCAGGGGAGACAGTGTTTTTTCAGTGGGTCATCCAGAGAACCAGAATTTCACGGCAAGTCTTGGTGTTCTGTCAGGTGAAAAAGACTTCCATGTGGACGGCTCCTACTTCACGACCGACCTTGTAACTGAGCCCGGAAGTTCTGGTGGTCCGGTCATCTCGGAAAAGTCCAACAAAGTTGTTGGGATGATGACGTCTGGCTTTACCTCCAGTGATCTAGGGTTTCTCACTAAGGCTAAAGACATCTGTCGCATCACAAGATTGCTTGAGGCTGAGAAAAATCCTGCACGACCTCGCTTCGGGTTCCAGACAATGATTGATGACTTGAAATTAAGTTCGATTGTTGGTGCTGTGTTTGATACTGATTTAGACCTTGAAACGGGTGATGAAATCGTCAGTTGGAACAGTAACCTCTGGGCTCCTGATACCGATGGCGATCTTGCTGATGCGATGCGTGGATACGAAGAGAGTGGTGTCCAGCTTTCGATTCTTCGTGATGGCACTGAAGTACTCGTAGATGTGCCTGTGATGATTAGTACTTCCTACCATGAACGAGATTGGGTATTCGTCTCTGGTTTGCTCATTACGGAAGATGGGAAATCAGATGCGGCGTATGCGTTAGGTAACACTCCTAATCCCGTCCTCATCATTGAAAGCATTGATACAGACTTCGACGATACAACCGATATCGAACTGGGAAGGGGGTCTGAGATTCTGAAAGTGGACGACCTTGAAGGCATTGATCTTAAGACGCTGTATGAGTACCTAGAGGGCCTCTCAGCTGACGCGGAAATAGAGGTTGTGGGCAGGGTCTACGATTGGTCTCCAGAGGCGTATACGACGCTTATGCGGCATAGGTTTAAGGTTGAGAAACTGGGGTGTAGTTGGTGTGACTCTGATTGACTACGTAAAGATCGTTGTGTGTTCAATTGGCCTCACTCTTGGTAATAGCAGTTTTGCAATATCAAAAATAATGTCTTGCAAGATTGGTGATGGAGATCCGGCTGATGAGACCTACTGGCTTTTCGAAAATGCAAGTGGCAATCCGGTTTCCGTGAGGAGAAGATACTTGGGTGAATGGTATTCCTATTGTCAGGACGAAAGCCACCAAATGACCTTTGGGTCAAAATCAGTTCGATGTGAAAATAAAACCTCCGGGGACTATGTGGTCATTGACTTTCTGCTCAACCGTTTTTACGTCAAGACCAATGCGATGATTAATTCTCGAGCATACTTGTGCGACACGGTTTCCGAGAAGCCATATTGACTGCTGGCTTAGCCAACTTGGGGAGAAGTGGCAATACTTCCAGCGATCTGTTGATTTCCAAACGTACTTAGTACGCGGATAGACAGACAACGCCATCAGAAAAGCTCTTTTTAAAGAAACCTGCCTAAACTGATTCCGATAAAAAAGTTCATGCATCAATCACGTCTCAATAACCGTTGAAAAACAACTTTCCACCGAATTACGATCCACTGTGCTGAACATGAATTTAGGAGCCTAGTTAAGGAAAAGCATCTCAACCTCTGACGTTTGGTCAAAACCCTCAGGGTGCTTTCTCCCACCACAAAATTAATCCATCGAACAACGTAGAGGTAGGCATGAGACGCCACTCTCCATGTTATAAAGAACTAGTGCACCCGACAGATTTTTTAATTTTTTTGGCGTATCGTGTCACCGGGCATCACAAATGGACTGGTTTATGCGATTGTTTTATTTGAGTCTTATGTTGGCTTTAGCGGGCTGTAACGCTTTCGGCGTGGTCACTCCTTCAATGCAGGCGAAGTTCGACCAAATGCCTGACAAACAACTCTGTGGCTATTTCTTCGAACTGGAATATTTTACTGGCCAACGAAAAGTCGTCTTTGCAGGCACCCGTAATGCGGCATTAAACGTTATCAAAGCACGAAATCTGCAGTGCAGAGCTTATTACAACGAATTAATTGAAGATAATCGGTTAGGTCAGATTGCTCATGAAAAAAGTCGCGCCAATAACGCTACTGATTATGATGCGCTCCAGAAGGCTGGGGAAGCTCTACAAGGAATCGCAGGACCCCGCTGCAGGGATGGTCGGGTTCCTGACCCCATGAATGGATGTGGACAGCCATCGATTCGCATGCAAACCAACTGCACTGAGAACATGTTCGGTCAGATTGTGTGCCTTTAAAAACTAAAGTTTTACAAGATTTCGCCTCTTTGGCTATAGCATGAGGCCCGTTAAAAATAAGGGAAGCAGACAAGTTTGGCGTACTTTTTTGAATGCGAAGCCTGTGGCTACAGAGGTCATGAATTCATCCATCCGCTGGATTCTCTGGGTCAAGAACCAAACATGCCGGACGACTGTTATCTGTGTAATTCAAGTGATCAGTTCATTCAGTGGTGGCATTACCCCTCTCCGATGTACAACGGCAGTCACCATGAAGAGCTGATGGAACTCTGGCGAGTGCGCTGGTACCCCCGTGACTGGAAAGGGCGTGGAGATCACCATGACACTGAATATCTAAAACGCCTCTACACCGTTCTGGTGCTCGAGAATCGAATGCTGAAACATACCCAGATTGAAGATGACAAATTCCATGATTCGATCGTGGAAAGTTCCCACCGAGTCCAAGACATGGTCAGAGAAGCTCTTGAAATTCATTTGTGTCATGGAAAGTACGAATTGGAACAGCACGTACTAGATCATTTCTTTGAGGTGTGCATGCATCTCCACAAAAAAGGAAAGCTATCTGATATCGGAATACCTGAGGTTGAAGACTGGGAACCCACGCACTGTCATTTAATCCGAAAGATATCGCAGAAGAAGCAAGGCGAGACTCTAAATTCCAATTGGTGGAGGACAGGATGAAACCGAAATTGTTTGAGTTGGTTCAAAAATATGCCCCTTTATTCGACGAGTTAGAGGCGAGAGAAACGGTCCTTAGAATGAACTTTAACGATCAACAGCGAATGGCTAAGTTTCCATTCTCGAGCGACTTTGTTTTTGATGAACACGAAGACCAATTGCTTCCGATACTCACTGACCTTGAATCTGGAAGAACCGATGAAGCAGATGTGCTAGGTCAATTAGACGCCATTCTTATGGCCTATTATGGCGAATAATCTTGCTGGCGAGCATTTTTTCAAGATTCCTGTTACGCTCGTCCCACGCGATTTAATCCTACTTGCCGCGTTAGAGCTAAACAGGAGGCCAACATGCCATTCAAGCGCACAGTTCTGCCCAATGGGCTTGTCTTAATCGACTCATACGACATTACGCCAAAAGAAGAGTTACAGATGTTCACCGACTTTGGCGGTGTAAATTTATTCCCCTCAGCAAATCATCGATCAAAAATAAATCGTAAGAAACCGGAAGATGAACCTCCGACTGACGGAACAGCTATGTTCACGTATCCAGATACGCCTTACTTAATAGCACATCTAAGCGGATCAGACAGGGCTGTTCTCCACCAGCATATGGCGTGGGGTAAACGTTTTAAGGGTCTTACTGAGAAAGAAGTAGCCAACTTATTTCCCTGAAGATGCTATGAACATGGACATAAAGAATCATGACCAAGAGTTTCGCAGTCGGATGGACTTAACATGCCAGTAGCACTCGAATTCATTAACGTACTCGTCAAAAAACAATCGATAGCGAGTAAAGTTAGGGATGGATGGGATGGTTTTTGTCATGCATTTGAGTTGTCACCAGACGACTGGAACGACGACCACCTTTTAAGAATTGGCGCGATGGGTTATGAAGATGTTGAGGCAATTGTTGAGGAGCTCGAATCACTGGGATTGAAGGCGTACTCACCGAATTCTTTAGGCAACAACAAATGGATTGATATTTGCGTTTTTGATTCAACCGTCGGGGCGGCTTCACCCTGCGACTGGCTGGATATTGAATATTATAAAACAACTCCGACATCGATGAGGTTAAAAGGCGACGAAAGTACGGTCGTAGTCGGTGAGATACGCGACTGGTTTGGCCTTTCTAATCTCTTGGGAGACGAGTGAGTTTATGTGGGGAGCAATCATTGGTGACATCGCTGGCTGTGTTTATGAGTTCAGCCGTAATAAGCGTTATGACTTCCAGCCTTTCATGCATCCCGAGGGAAACTATACAGACGATACCATCATGACTGTCGCCATCGCCGACTCGATTATGAATCAACGATGTCCAGCCGAATCCATGCGTGATTGGGGGCGACGAGTTCTTCCGACAGGCAATGGGGGTGGGTACGGCAGTGGTTTCATCAAGTGGCTTGCCGCACCCACTGTCCAACCTCCCTATAACAGCTACGGCAACGGTGCGGCGATGCGAGTTTCGCCTGCTGGCTGGCTCACAGATACGCTTGACTCAGCTTTGGATGTTGCCGAAAAAGTGACTGTTGTTAGTCATTCGCACATTGAGGCGATTAAAGGTGCTCAAGCTGTCGCTATGGCGATCTTCCTTGCTCGAAGTGGTGAGTCGAAGGAAGTTATTAAAGAAGTACTTGGACACGACTACGATCTCAACCGCACAGTCGAAGAAGCAAGAGCCACGCATCAATACAATGAAACCTGCCCCGGCTGTATGCCTGACGCAATCATCTGTGCGATAGAGGCGACTTCATTTGAAGATGCTGTGCGTAACGCTATTTCACTTGGGGGCGATGCGGATACGCTCGGAGCAATCACAGGTTCGATTGCTGAGGCGATTTATGGCATTCCAGATGATTTGATTACGGAAGCTCGCTCAAGAATGCATGACGAATTCTTACCTATCATCGATCAGTTCTACCGGCTGGCATAGGAGAGATTTTTGGATTTACTGCCACTAGTAAGATCAGACGATGCTTTGAATGCGTCTGTAATTGCGACAGACAAATATCTCGCAGAAAAAGGTTTCGGAGCATTTCCGATGCCTCCACAGTGGGCAAAGTTTTACTCTTGGCTGGATCGACAAATCACACAACCAGAGCTCAAAAAGAATAAACCCGGATTACCCCTCATTTTGGCCGCTTGGCATTACTCCAATGGGTACGAAAAGCGAGAACGATTCATCAAACAAATTCTTTGGGGGCAATCCGCAGGATTGGGAAGAGAAATCGAAGACTGGCTGGGTCAATTAAGTCCTGACGAATGGGTCGAATACGGCAGTAAGCCATTCCTCACAGAAGTCACCAAACCTATCTATTACGTTACCGGACGCATGGGATCGATGAGTCATGGATTCGGAGCACATCTTGCGTCACTGGGCAGACCATATGCCGGTCGAGAGCTTGATGCGGAGTTCTTCAGAATGCGCCATGAAGAGCAGGTCGAGACAATATTGAGCGATTTGCGCGAGCTCGAGGGTTCGCCCGTTGCCGCGAATTCGTACGGCGCATTCCTAATTCTTTGTGCTCTAGCCAATGAAGACATTAATCTTTCACATTGTTTCTTCATGTCTCCAGTTACAGGTGCAACATTCGTATCAGGACGCTACTTTAGACCCGCTGGAGCAAAACGAGTTGAGACAGCGATAAATGAAACTGGCTTCAGGGGTACGACTGAATCCTTGCGAGTGATTGTTGGTGAGCTTGACGAGCAATGTGTTCCAGAAAGATGTGAAAAAATGGCTAAGGTTTTAGGAGGCCAATCTTTGATCGTGCCAGATACTGGTCATAAGATTGACCCAGACGTCATAGGCTGGGAGTTCTCAAAATTTTTGAATCATGTAGCAAATAATTCAGCGTTGAATTAGTTTTCCCATTCGCTTGGATCAGGTGGAGTATACTTACGATTTCGCCCAACACCCGGGCAGTACAGGCAATTATTCTTCTTCACCTTATGTGCTACCCCAGCCCTTGATATGTGTCCATTTTCGCACTGCCACCAAGCACGATAACCTGAACCTGCCATCGTATTCTCTGGTGTCCTTTCTCCATTCGCCGGTTGGTACCAGAGGGCGGCAATTTGCGGATACATCTCGGCTAGCGAGTTCCCGTAACCCAACTTTTTATTCGAGCAATATGGGCAACCTCTTCCACCACGACCTCGTTTATCAATAGTGGCCTCCCATTCATGTTCTGTTTCGCATTTCCACCACACCTTTTTTCCGCTTGATGGATGGAACATTTCGGGGACAAGCGGAGCATTCTTCTCAAAATTCCATTCATTCGCTAAGTGTGGGTATTCGTCAGCCAAAGTTTCGCCTTCAGGGGGTCCCGGCAAGTAACTCGCAATACGATTGAATTCGTCATCAGCCGCAAAGGTTTCCAAAGCGAGATAATTATCGATCGATTCAAAACAATCGGGACGAAGTAACCGTATGAGTTTGGCAACTTGATCTATCGTGCTCTTGATTAGCTTTTCTCGGCCATATTTGACCGATACGTCTAACTCATCACATCCTAATGGCTCTTCTCGTACACGGATAACATCAAAGCCGTGTTCTTTCAAAAACTGACGCTTTTCCTCATCTTTCTCTGGCTTGTCTTTATGAAAAAAAGATCCATCGTACTCGACTGCGATTTGAATATCGCTGATCAAGACATCCACCTCTCGGCCTTCAACTTTCTCGCGAGTTTTCGCTGAAGGGAATATCGACTGTAGTTCCGCGTAGAGTCTTATCTCAGGTAAGGATGTCTGCGATGAGCAAAACCGACATCCACTCCCTGAATAGGTCCGCCTGATTACAGGAGCCTGATACGAATGTCCTCTGGGACATAACCACCAAATAGATTGGTACGCACCCGCAGTAATCGAGAATGGATCAAGCTTATTTTTTGTTTGATCAATTTCTTTTGCCACTTCAGGATACAAGTCACCAAGACTATTACCGTAACCAACAAGCCTATTAGTACAGTATGGGCAACCATTACCCTTGCTACGGGAGCTAATTAATGCCTCCCATTCATGCCCTTCAGAACAAATCCACCAAGCTTTTTTACTTGAGCCTGCTACCACATCGGACGGTCTTAATTTATTTCTGTTGGGATTCCATTCGTTGGCTAGCTCCGGATTGCTATCTGCAAGGCTATTACCAAATCCGACTTTCTTATTCGCACAATACGGACACCACTTCCCATTGTGAATATTGTTTAATTTGGCTTTGAACGAATGTCTTTTCTCGCATATGAAATAACAAACCTTATTTGAGCTAGGCAACAGTTCATCAGGCCCGAAAGCATTTTTGTCGAAATCCCAAAATCTAGCTTTTTCAGGATTGATGGTTTTGAAATTGAGGTCAGATGTAGCAACTTGACCTGCACAAACTGGACAACCAGTTTTTAGCCCGGTACGGGAATATATCGAAGCACTCCAGCTGTGGCCAGAATCACATTTCCACCAGATTTTTTTTCCGGACCCTTCCGAAAGTGAGAAAGGGTCCTCTTGATTTTTTTGGTAATCCCATTGACTCACTAATTCGGGATGTTTTTGGCCCAATGAATCACATATTGGGCAATCGCCGTTACGTTTGGTTAATTGGTGTGGAGATGCTTTATATCTGTGACCGTTAGGACACAACCACTCATATTTTTTTGCACTTCCCGGAACGATTCTGCTTGGATCTTCAGTATTCCCAGCATTAACAAATTGTTTCGCAAGTGCAGGATACAAGGCTCCTAACGATTCAGATGGATCACAGCGCCTGCCCGAACAAAAAGGACAACCCGGAGGATTTTTCAACTTCCGACTTTTTAGCGTCGTCTCCCATTCGTGTCCTTTATCGCATCGCCATATCACAACCTCAGATAGTGCTATCGTAGGGTCATCAAGAGCTTTGGCATTACTAGGTGACCACTCATCTATCATCCAAGGGTAAGCCTGCGAGAGAGGCTTTCGCGGCCCCGGTAACTCAGCGGTGCACTGAGCACAGCCATTTTTTCTCCTGCTGTGAATGACCACGCACCATTCATGTCCCTTCTTACACTTCCACCAAACTCGCTGATTGCTCCCGGCAGAGTAATCGAAAGGTGTTCCTTGATTCTTGGAATAGTCCCACTCTTCAGATTGATCAGGATATAGAAAACCGAAAGATTCGCACACGGGGCATGTTTTCCCTTTAACGGTTCGTTGTCTGGGTGACGCTTCATAAGAATGACCATTTTGACAGGTCCATTCGTACTTCTTTTGGGAACCGGGATGGATGTGCTCCGCATTAATTGAAGCATCCCTCAGCTCCCGGGAAATCTCGGGAAACTTAGTTGCCAGCGAATCAGCAGGAAGCACTTTTAATCCATAACAATACGGACAGCCAGAAGGATTCGGCTTTAAACGATGAGCCAGCACCGTATCCCATTCATGCCCTTCTTTGCATATCCACCACACTCGATTGGTACGATGAAGATCGTCGGAATCAAAGTCGAGACCATTCTTCGTGGACCACTCGTTAGCTAATTCAGGATACTGCTCGGAACGCAATCGCTTTTTACTCATTACAATACATTAACGCGGAAATGGTGCCTTCGGAATGGTATTTTGGTTAGCAAATAGTGGTGGCCATAACGGCTCCAAAATATGATCAATACCACGCGTTATGCGGTGTGCATGGTATACTCATGTCTCTTGAAACCAACCACAAGCCTCTGGCTTCTAAACGTTATTAGTACGCAGTCACAACCGGGGAGCCTCTTTCTGGTACTGACTGTTGAAAAACAACATCGGAAGAGAAGCCAATGAGTCAAAAACACATTCTTGAAATCATCGTCGACAGATTAGTAACTGAGTTAAATACCCACTTCACTCAGGTTGGTAAGAAACAAGTTAAGTCAAAACTTCCTAACCTCAAGCTGTCGGTCAAAACTCTCATTGGTAATGTTCTTATTTCAGAAAACAAAGCCAGTGGACAGGGATACGCATCAATCCATCTCAGCCCTAACTGGTATAGCGATTCCACTCGTTATAAGACAAAACACTCCTACCGCATCTTTGTCGAAAGAGCCTATCGGGGCCTCCTTCATCTGGGATATCTATCCCAAGCAAAAGCCGGGGTCTCGCACGGTTCTCGTGGCTTATACCTCACTCGGTACAGAGCAACACCCAAGCTACTGAAGTTCTTTGATTCAAAATCCCTTATTGAACTTCCGGTTCTCTTCGCTGGACAGCTTGAGGTTGGTGAAACCATCCGAGTTCAACAGACTTACCAAGAACAGGTTCCGTTGAAAGAATTCGATAAATACGGACAACCGAAGAGCCGCACTGTGAAATACAGAGAATTGGTTGAGTATGACGATACGGAACAAACGAACCAGATGCGTCACAACCTCCAGTTAATTAATGACCGTATCGCAACAAAGTGGATCGATCTCGAGTTAAGCAAAGAAGAACACGTTGATTTAGTCGCCCAGATGGCTAAGAAGGACAAAGAACATCTCGAAGAAAGCCCCGATGATTACCGTCCACTAATGCTCTCAAAACGAAGTCTGTACCGTGTGTTTAACGACGCTGAGTTCAAGACTGGGGGTCGCTTTTATGGGGGCTGGTGGCAAGAGATACCGTCCAAATATCGTGACCGCATCACCATCGATGGCAAGCGCACTGTCCAACTGGACTACTCGGGCCTACATCCACATATCTTGTATTACGAAGAGGGTCTTGAACTAAAAGACGACCCGTATCAGTTGGATCTCATTCCGAGCAAGAATGCTGGGGATACTGACGGGTTCCGGAAGTTCATTAAGCAATGTTTCAACGCGATGCTAAATGCTGAAAAGCCAATGCAAAGAGCCCCGAGGGGAAGCCGGCTTGGCCACTGGGGCGTGACTTGGAAGCAAGTCGTTGAGGCGATCAGAGGCAGGCATCCCGACATCGAAGACCAATTTTTCACAGGGGCTGGTCTCAGACTTCAACGTATCGACAGTGACCTTTGTGAAGCAGTAATACTCGCAATGATGAAACGCTCCCCGGAAATCGTCGTCCTACCCGTCCATGACAGCTTTATCGTGCATCACGGATACAAGGATGAATTGATAGCGATGATGCTAGGGGCCTACTGTATTAAGTACGGAAACATCCCCTTGCCTAAGGCATCGGAAGATTTGGTTGTTGAGATCACTGGCGTTCCAGAGTGGAGCAGTTGGTCATCACAACCAGTTGATCACGATAATCTCGCCGATTTACTTGATTTGGCTGAGATGGTTCCGAGTGAAAGACGTGTAAATCTGTTTCGCGAAATGCATTGACGGTAACCAAGAGTGTTATGCTCGATCTATGAACAGAATCTTTGCATGGCTTAAATCCGCTATCGAAATTCGACCAATTACATTTGTAATCGTTGGAGGACTACTTACGTATTTCCTTGCCTGTGTAGTAGCTTTGGTCCTTTTCATTGCATTAAATCGAACAGGGATAGCCATCGTTCCATTTGCGAGTGCGTTTATCGTCGTCGGCTTCCACTGGTTCGTGGCAAGGTACGAACGCAATTCTTGGATTGCACAAGTGATTGCAATCGTGCCTGCTGGATTCTTTGCGTTTATTTGTCTTGTCTCTGCTCACGCTGTAGTCGATATGCAGATTTGCTGGAAGAATCCAGACACGAGTGAATTGGAGTGCAAGATCCCTTAGTCCAACCGCTCATTTAAGGAGAAATCATGTTGAGAATTAGCCATAAACAAGTGTCCTATTGGTTGTTCTTGTTGCTCTTCACCATAGCTTCAGGCTCAAGGGCAGAGAGTCTCCAAGACGAAGTGCTACGACTCGAAGCGACAATCAAGACCCTTACCGTCCAAAATGCTGAGCTGATTAAAGAGAATGAGAATTTACGAAAGCAGATGTCTCAAGCGATTTCGGCGAAAAGAGAAGGAAAAAAAGTTGTGGTTGGTTGTGACATAGAATCCATAAGTAAGAAGGTCACGTTTACATCTGATCAGTATCGAGCAATGCAGACCCTTGAAAACTGGCTAAAGTCGGAAGGTGCGAACTGTACCGACCAGCAGTTACGTCAAATTTCCGCGGATCTTAACTCTTGGCTAAGAAGTAATACTGGAGTTTTTAGTGCAAATAGTCAGGCTATTATCAAGTTTCTATTGAAGAGTCGTTAATTTGTCTCAACGCCCAAACCATCGAGTGATTCTTGGTCTAGATAACCTCCTAATGGGAGGCCCTTCGCGATTTTGAAAACATCAATCGCTGTCATTGTCTTGGGCCCCATGATCCCATCGAGCGAACCACTGTAATACCCCTGAATTTTCAGTCTCTCTTGGATCTTTACAATGACCTGTGTGCGAAGGGCTTTGTTCTCAATTAACTCTGCCATATCTGGAACAGCGGGGCTGTACACAAACGGAGCTTTGGGCTGTGGCTCGGGTTTGATTATTGATGGCTTCGGAACAGTCGGTACGGTTGGCAAGATCCTCTGCTGGTTGATGCATTCTTTTGAGCGACTTCCGAGATCGCATCGAAGCCGATTTCCCCGCATTTCAGAGGGTGCGCGATGACAATGGTATGGCCGACTACCTGCATGGCAACCCTGTGAGTTTAGACCGCCAGAGTGACCTTCAGACCGTTCCAACTGAATCAGAAACGAAAGTCCCAGAATCCCAGTGATAAATAGTTTTAACGCTTTGATTTTAAGAACCTTACTAATTCCTTGATGCGATCCATATTGTGTGCATTTGACAACATTTCTGGTATCAGACGGCGATCAATAAAATCAAGATCTTGTCTTGAGCAGTTCCTTCCATTTTCTTCAAGAATTTGTACGACCAAGTCATCGCGGTTAGCTTTTTTATACTTGAGGATGTAGTTGTCAAAAAAAACGTCATAATTTGGCTTTATACAACCAGTCGCTATCGCGACTGGCTCTCCCGCGGGAGCTTCCCTTATCTGCTGTTGAATCTTTGCAGTGTGAGCTTTTAGTTTTGCATTTTCGTCGAGAAGTTCAGCAACTCGTTTCGTCAACTCGTCATTCGCGGCTTTGAGTTGGATTTCACGGTCCGATTCGTGCGCAATTACATTTGCGGAAAGGGTTACTAAAAGCAGGAACATTGAAGTGTGAAGACATTTCATTGATTTTGTCGCCAATCGACAACGAATTCTTTTGCGAAATCCGATACGACACCAAGATAATTATCTCGAAAAACTGATTTGCCGGCTGACAATACCGTTCCTGTTTTCCAAAGGATCGCTGTGTGAGTTGCGGTATCGTTGTTATTGACTAAATTTGTAAATCTGCCGAAACATCGCAACTGGAGTTCCATCGTGCCGTAGCAAAGACCCGTTGTTTCTCTTGTCTGGAGGTTGGGGTTAAAGTAGAGATAACAAACACCGGCATCTTTTTTTGAGATCTCTAAATCCCGTCCGATTACATACTCTAGCTCGTTTTTGATCTGATTCTCATTTAGGCCGCAAGCCTCATCATGAGAGTCGAGATATTCCACCAAGATGCTTATTTCTTTGATACCTTTCAACATAGCCCGATTCTCAGCGAAGCTCCACGTACTGAAAAAACTCGCGAGCATTAAAGCAACAAGGCTTTTCATTTGTTTTCCCCTGTAACAAATCCACTCCAATAATGCATTAATCGTATTCGCTCCTCAAGATGGTCTGAACGTAGATATGCGCGGGTTACAGATGTTCCGACCTTATGACCTAGTGCTGATTCCCAAACTTCAAACATTCCTAAGTGATTTGTTGAACTACACCATTCTCGGAAACTGCTCCTAAATCCGTGAGGCGTGCACTCACCAACTCCCATTCGGTTCATTAGCATCCTTAAAGCATTGATGGAAAGAGGCTTCCCTCGTTCCGCAAATAGGTAGCGTGAATCATTCCGGCACTCATCGATAATCTCCAGCATTCGATCTGTAAGAGGTACGCGATGCTCTCGATTAGTCTTCATCCGTGATGCTGGAATCGTCCAGATCCGATTCGCTCTATCAATCTCGTCATGAATCGCAAGACGGGCTTCTGACTGTCGACACGCGGTCAAGATCACAAATTCCAACAGTCGCGCCGAGAGAGCTTCTCGTTGCGTTAGAAGGGCCATGAAAGCTGGTAATTCCTGATAGGGCATTGACGGTTGATGCTTTACCGTTCGTATCTTGTTGGGGTCCGGAAGAATATGGCTTAAGTGTCCTTTCCATCTTGCGGGATTAGGCTTATCAAAGAGGCCTTCGACAGTCGCGCCATCAAGAATCTTCTCGATACGCTGTCGGACTCGGGTCGCTGTTTCTGTCTTCGTTCGCCAAATTGGATCTAATATTTCGAGAACGAGCGAGGTGTTTATCTCTTTAATTTCAAGCGATCCAATGACTGGATAGGCGTAGTCTCGTAATGTATTCCGCCATTGTTGCCTGTGTTTCTGATTACGCCATTCGGCTTCCTTTCGTTCTACATAGCTTTCGGCATAGTCTCGAAAATTGATCCGTTTTTCATATAAATCATAATTAATACAGTTATTTACGATTGTATCCTTAACTTTATCGAGATTGTATCTGGCTCGCTTCAACGACATTTCAGGGAAATGCCCAAAGACCTTATCGATTAGCTTTTTGGTTTGAGGGTGCCTGATTCGGCAAAACCACGATGCGTGGCCTGTCGATCGGAAGCGGATGTACAAACCGTTACCATCGTTAAGTATCGCTGGACCTTCTGTGCTTAATATTTTCTTCTGCGTTAATTTGTTTGCGATTGCCATGATGCGTCTCCAAAAACCATACTGCTGGCCATACTTTGGATTGCATATCTGGGGTATTACGGTGCGAAACCCCGGTTAGAATACCGGCCTGTCACGCCGGGGGTCGCGGGTTCGAGTCCCGTCCGCTCCGCCATTTGGTTCTCTGATAGGAACTGACGTCGAGTCATTCACAACGGATTCGACGACTCGCGAAAAGGCTG
>Ga0209654_1001973_pt1 | contig 14983 bp, 12 predicted proteins | sample SaaInl1SG_22_DNA_FD_184646 | JGI IMG/M metagenome (GOLD analysis project Ga0209654, IMG submission 184646) | Marine microbial communities from expanding oxygen minimum zones in the Saanich Inlet - ESP_161SG_22_DNA (SPAdes) (version 2) | ecosystem: Environmental > Aquatic > Marine > Intertidal... | reverse complement strand
GCTGGACCCGCGCGCGTCAGTACACCTTAGACCGTCAACAGTTTGGACGCCCGCTAGCCCAAAATCAATTGATCCAGAAGAAGCTCGCAGACATGCAGACCGAGATCACGCTGGGTCTTCACGCCTGCTTGCGCGTCGGTCGCCTCATGGACGAAGACCGTGCTGCGCCAGAGATGATTAGCCTCATAAAACGCAACAGTTGCGGCAAAGCCTTGGACATCGCCAGGATGAGCCGTGACATGCACGGCGGCAACGGTATTCACGACGAATACCACGTCATCCGCCACATGATTAACCTGGAAACCGTGAATACCTATGAGGGTACCCACGACGTTCACGCCTTGATCTTGGGGCGTGCGCAAACGGGCTTGCAAGCGTTCTATTGAGTCGCTAGACAGCGCAATCAAATACCCTGCCCGCGCAGGGTATTTTTTTACCCATACAAAATTATTGACTAAGCGGTCATTAGAATATCGACTAATGACCAAGCAGTCACTAACAATACCTCCGGCAAGCACGATCGAGCCAAACGACCCATTGGGCCGTCCCCTTAAGCGCACCCGACGCAAAGAGGCGCGGCCCAACGAAATCGTTGCAGCCGCTCTCTCCGTGTTTGTGGACAAGGGGTTTGCAGGCGCCCGTATGGACGAAATCGCCAAACAAGCGGGCGTTTCAAAGGCAACCTTGTTCGTGTATTTCCCCAGCAAGGACGACTTATTCAAGGCTGTCGTGCGCACCAACATCATTGACCGGCTGACCGCTTTTCAATCGACCGTTGCGCACTTCCAAGGGAGCAGTGGCGACTTGATCGCCTTAGCCATGCACAAATGGTGGCAGGAGATCGGCAGTACCCAGGCGGGGGGCATCAGCAAGCTCATTATTCAAGAGGCGAAAAACTTTCCCGAGCTCGCCGCCTTCTACCAGACTGAGGTCATGGGGCCTGGCCTGCATCTAATGCAAGCCATACTCAAAAGAGGCATCGCACGGGGTGAGCTACGAGACTTGGATCTGACCAATACCGTTATGGGCATCATGTCCTCGCTGTTATTTTTGTGTCTTTGGCGGCAGTCCATGGGGGTTGATAACCCCGTTTGCGGCCCTGCCATTGAGCCCACTGCTTTCATACAAAACCAAATCGATATTTTGCTCTCTGGCATCGAACTGAAAGGTAATCCGCCATGCGTCTGAAGTCTACTGTCAAGTGGCTCGTGTACAGCTTAATCGTCGTCGCACTCGCGGGTGGCGTGTGGCGCGCCCTGAAGGCACGCAGCGACGCGCAGGCCAGTGCTGCGCTCGCCGCCGAGGCGCTCAAAGCGCCCATCAACTATGTCCTTCAGGCCAGCGACACCGTCGTCGCCGCCAGGCAATCGTTGGATCAAACGCAGACCATCAACGGTACTGTGAAGGCTGTCAACGCGGTGACCTTGCGGAGCAATCAAGCAGCGATTGTCACGGCGATTCGGGTGCCTGAAGGCGGCCGTGTCAAGGCGGGGCAGGTGGTTGCACAGCTAGACGCAGACGATGCCAATGCACGCAGGGAACAAGCGCAGCAGCAGGTTATCGCGGCAAGGGCGCAAATGGATTTAGCGCAGCGCCAGCGCGACAACAACCGCGCACTGGTTGAAAAAGGGTTTATATCGAGCACCGCTTTGGTGAGCTCCGACAGCACGTACGCATCGGCAAAGGCCAACCACGAGGTAGCCATTGCGGCTTTGGACATTGCCAAACGAAACCTGGCTGATGCAACGGTTCGCAGCCCGATCAACGGGCAAGTCAGCCAACGCTACGTGAAACCAGGCGATCGTGTGGCGCTCAACGCACCACTCGTCGACATTGTCGACACCCGCTCGCTCGAGGTCGAGGTGATGGTGCCCATCGCCGCAGCTGCCAAGTTGCAGGTTGGTCAAATGGCGACATTGACGCTAGAAAGTAGCGCGACCACCGTAACCGCCCAGGTCGCACGCATCAACCCCAGCGTGGATGCCAGTAGTCGCAGCCTGAAAATTTACCTGAGTCTGCCAGTTGACTCCGCTCGGGTCGGGGAGTTCGTGACCGGCGATTTGGTCGTTGGCACTATAGAGGGAAGCGCTATCCCCTTGGATGCCGTGCGCACAGAGAAAGCGCAACCCTACATTCAGGTCGTTCAGAACCAACGCGTTGCCCACGTGAGCGTCACCATCGCCGCCACAGGCTCGCGTAACGGGCGCCAATTTGCCATCGTGTCTCCCCTCAACGCCGGCGAAATTGTGTTGTCGCCAAGCGCCGGGGTCATCGCCAATGGCACAGCTGTTCAACTGAGCAACTGAGCAACACAGCAACTAAGCAGCTACCCCAGCGCCAACGCCAACGCCGACCAACCCTAAAGACAAACGATTATGTGGTTTACCCAAGTCTCTTTACGCAACCCCGTCTTTGCCACCATGGTGATGTTGGCGTTTGTCGTACTCGGTGTTTTTGGCTATCAACGCCTACAAGTCGACCAATTTCCAAACGTCGACTTCCCAGTCGTCGCCATCAACACCGTTTACCCCGGCGCAGCGCCCGAGATTGTGGAGACGGAAGTCAGCCGAAAAATCGAAGAGGCCTTAAACACCATTTCAGGCATCAACTCCTTGAGCTCCCGCAGCTTCCAAGGCGCATCCGTGGTCATTGCAGAATTTCAACTGGACGTTGACAGTCGAAAAGCCGCCGATGACGTTCGCGAAAAAATTGCGGCCATGCAATCCAGCCTGCCCGATCTCGCGGAGGAGCCACGCATCAGCCGTTTTGACCCCGCAAGTCGTCCCATCTTCTCGGTGGCTGTCACTGTGGACGAGAGTCAAAAAGATGCACCAACGACGGCACAAGCCAGCGTCTGGGCCGATCAGGTTTTACGTAAGCAACTGGAGAACGTCCGCGGCGTGGGTCTCGTGTCCCTGGTCGGCGACACCGAGCGCGTAATTCAAATTGAATTACAGCCCACAGCCATGCGCGCGCTGGGCGTCAGCGCCCAACAGGTTGCCAACGCGGTCCGCTCAGAAAGCCAAGATTCGCCAATCGGGGCCGTTACATCGTCTGCGCGGGAGTTGGTCGTTCAGGTGCAAGCCCGCATGCAACGACCCAGTGACTTCGGTCAGATTGTTGTTGCGCGGAAAAATGGCATAGACATTCGACTTGACCAAGTGGCACGTATTGCCGACGCTGAGAAAGAGATTGAAAGCCTGGCGCTTTACAACGGGCAACGCACCGTTTTGTTACAAATTCAAAAGTCGCAAGACGAGAATACGGTCCAAGTCGTCGACCGCTTATCGGCTCAACTCACTGCGAGCAGCAAAGACTTGCCGCCAGGTATATCTTTGCAAGCCATTGGCGACAGCTCGCGTCCGATCCGGGTATCCGTCGCCAACGTGAAGGCGACCTTGATTGAAGGTGCCATCCTGACGGTGGTGATTGTTTTCCTTTTCCTAAACTCATGGCGCTCTACGGTCATCACTGGCCTCACACTACCAATTGCCATCATCGGTACGTTTTTATTCATGTATCTATTTGGCTTCACCATCAACATGATTACGCTGATGGCGATGTCGCTGTGTGTGGGCCTACTGATAGACGATGCGATTGTGGTGCGCGAAAACATTGTTCGCCACGTGCAGATGGGGAAGACGCCCTACGACGCCGCGATGGACGGCACCAAAGAGATTGGTTTGGCTGTCTTAGCGACCACATTGTCGATCGTGGCCGTGTTTGCCCCAATTGGTTTTATGGGCGGCATCATTGGTAAGTTCTTTCACCAATTTGGCATCACCATCGTGGCCGCTGTACTGATTTCGATGTTTGTGAGCTTCACTCTAGACCCCATGCTCTCGAGTATTTGGCATGACCCCGCCATCGATGACCACCGCAAACCTTTCAAGGCCGACAGTTGGTATAACAAAACCATTGGGCGCCTTACCCATGCGGTTGACGTCTGGCAAGACAGCCTATCCGAAAGCTATCAGCGCATACTGCGGTGGTCACTGCGCCACAAACTCGCCACTGTGGCGATGGCTTTGTCCACATTTGTTGCCAGCATCGCCATGATGCCGCTGCTCGGAACCGAGTTTGTTCCCAAGGCCGACTTCTCCGAAACACGCCTCAACTTCTACACACCGGTCGGCTCGTCTCTCGCAGTCACCGAGCTCAAAACCAAACAAGTTGAAGCCGTTTTGCGTTCGTTTCCGGAGGTTGATTACACCTTGTCCACGATAAACACAGGCAGTGCACGTGGCAAAAACTACGTTAGCGTCTATGTCCGCTTAATCGACCGCAAGCTACGCACCTTGGGCGTCGATCAAATGTCGGCTCAATTGCGGGAGCGGTTACGAAGCATTAGCGGTATCACCGTGACCCATGTGGGCTTGCTCGACTCCGTAGGGGGCAATAAGCAGATTGAATTCTCCCTGCAAGGGTCCGACTTGAAGGAGCTGGAGCGTATCAGCGCCACGGTGACGGACAGAATCCAAGGTATCCCTGGCCTAGTGGACCTCGACTCCAGCGTGAAGCCCAACAACCCGACCATAGACATCAGCGTGCGACGCGCCGCTGCCAGTGATTTGGGTTTGTCCGTGGGCGCTGTCGCGCAAAGCCTGCGCACCCTCGTTGCAGGTGAAACAGTCAGCACGTGGCGCGCGCCCGATGACCAGAGCTACGACGTGATTTTGCGACTGCCCGCGAGTGACCGCAGCAGCCTGGAGGACTTGAAGCAATTACCGTTCATCACGGGCGCGAACGCCGATGGTTCCGCCCGCGTGGTCACGCTGGCTCAGTTTGCCGACGTATTGCCTTCAACAGGGGCGAATCAAATTAACCGGAAAAACCTCAGCCGTGAAGTCGCCGTTAACGCAAACGCCTACGGTCGCTCGGTTGGAGAGGTCTCAGACGACATCCGCAAGGTGCTCGACGACGTGGCCCTCCCTCCGGGCTATCGCTATCAGTTTGGTGGCTCCACCAAGAATATGGCCGAGTCCTTCGGCTATGCGCTGTCAGCACTGGCCTTGGCCGTGGTGTTCATCTACATGATTTTGGCGAGTCAATTCAAAAGCTTTTTACAGCCACTTGCCCTCATGAGCGCCCTACCCCTGACGCTGATAGGCGTTGTGCTGGCCTTGCTGATGTTCCAGTCAGCCATGTCCATGTTCTCAGTAATCGGTGTGGTCATGCTCATGGGCTTGGTGACTAAAAATGCCATTCTGCTGGTCGATTTCGCCATACGCGCCCGCGAAGGGATTGACGGCGCCCCCCCGCTGGACCGAGACGATGCCTTGCTGATGGCTGCCAAGGTCCGCTTGCGCCCCATCTTAATGACCACCTTGGCCATGATTTTTGGTATGGCGCCGCTAGCGTTCGCTCTGTCTGAGGGTGCGGAGCAGCGCGCGCCCATGGGTCAAGCCGTGATAGGCGGCGTTATCACCGCCTCCTTGCTCACACTCGTGGTCGTCCCGGTTGTCTACTGCTACATGGACGATTTGAGCCAGTGGTTGAAGCGCTTGTTTGGTGCTCAGGAAAAACCCACGGTCTAAGAGCGAAACCCGCGCGCAATCAGTAAAATAACCCCTGTCTGAAAAAAATCCCCTGGGAGAGCCTGCATGCAAGCCGTGGTAAACACCGATCAAGCCCGATTCAACATGATCGAGCAACAAATTCGCCCATGGGACGTTTTGAACGCGCGTGTTCTGGAAACACTGAGTCAAGTTCCGCGCGAACGTTTTGTTCCCAACCAACACAAGGCGCTGGCTTTTTCAGATCTCGAAATTCCGTTGAGCGACCCCATCAAGGCGAGCCAGATGATGCTGGCACCCCGCGTCGAGGCCCGACTGTTGCAAGACATGGACCTGCAATCAAGCGACCACGTGTTAGAAATTGGCACGGGGTCGGGTTACATGGCGGCGCTATTGGCCCAACTGGTGCGACGTGTCACCACGGTTGAAATTGATCAAACGCTGGCCGCACAAGCGCGTGACACGATTGAGCACGCCAATATGCAAAACGTTGAGGTTATTTTGGGTGATGGCAGCTTCGTCGAGACGTGGAGCAAAAGTGGGCCATTCGACGTGATCCTATTAAGTGGCTCTGTCGCCACGATGCCCATGGCGTGGCTAACGCACCTCAAGCCTGGCGGCCGATTGGTCGGCATCAGTGGGCAAGCTCCCGTGATGCACGCGACATTTATCACCAAAGGCACGCACGACAGTGCCAGCACCCGTACGCCGTGGGATACCGTTGCCTCGCGTCTCACTGGTTTTCCCGAACGCTCACGATTTAACTTCTAACCTGAAGGCACTATCGCTCATGCTGCAATTACAACCAGCCGACCTCAGCCAATGGTTTGCCACCCACGAAGGGCAGCGCCCAGTGGTCCTTGATGTGCGTGAACCACATGAGTTTGAGACGGCGAGTCCCGCCGAAGACCCGGCATTCGACTTGATTCGCATGCCCATGCGGGGTGTGCCCGCCCGCTTAAATGAACTAGATAAAACCCAGCCGATTGCCTGTTTGTGTCACCATGGCGCACGCAGTGCGCAAGTTGCCATGTATCTTGAGAATATGGGTTATCTACATGTCGCGAACATCAGTGGTGGCATCGATGCCTGGGCCACCCAACTCGAGCCCACGCTGGCTCGCTACTGATCGCACACTGTTACGCCATACCGAGCGCACAGCGCCGCACCCACATTCACACCCACTCCACAGAGGAAGTCTGTTATGACATGTCATGTATCTGGTTTTTCAAAGCGCGTCACGTTGCCAACAGTGGGTCTATCGACATGTGTGCTTGGGGTTTTGTTGGCTTTTTCGTCAGGCGCAGGCGCGCAAAGCCTATCGGGGATGCTTGAGGCAGCACGTCAATTCGACGCAACTTACTTGAGCGATACAGCAGCAGCGCGCGCAACCTATGCCGCCGCAAAGCTTGACAACGCATCCACGCTGCCAAAGGTGTCACTGACATCATCTATCACGCAGTCGAATATATACGCCTCAGGCCGAAGCACAGAGAACCGGTCACAGAACATCGGCTTGATTGGTTCACAGTCGCTATTCAGTGAAAAAAATGCAGCAACAGCCAAGAAGGTCACCCAAACTGAGCAAGCGGCAGCGACATTGCAGCGCGTCGCAGAGCAGTCGCTCATCGTGAGAGTTTCACAGGCTTACTTTGATGCGCTGACCGCGCAAGATACCTTAGTGAGCGTTCAGGCATCCAAAAAGGCCGCCGAACAGCAACTCGCCGCCGCTGAGCGTAACTTCGAAGTCGGCAACACCACGATCACCGACGCTCGCGAAGCCCAAGCCCAATACGACCGAATTACGGCCGACGAAATCAATGCGCAGAATAGTCTGGAACTTGCGAAACTGTCGCTGGCGCAGTTGACCGGTGTCACCTCGCCGCAACCCAAGGCTTTCATGGCCGATCGACTTCCTGACCTTTCGGGGGAGACGCTCGAGACATGGGTGAGGCGAAGCGCCGAAACCAATTTGGCTATCGCCAAATCACGCGTCGACCTGGAGAACGCACGACTAGACTTAGAAATCGCCAAGGCAGGAGAAAAGCCCACGCTGGATGTAGAGGCCGCGTATCTGCACAACGGCACCAATGCGGCACACGGCATTGCAAATACGGCAAGCTACAACCCCACAAGTAGCATTGCGCTGAAGTTTAATTGGCCACTGTACACAGGTGGCGCGGTCCAAAATGGCATTGCAGCCGCACTTGAGAAAGAGGCCAAGGCGCGTGCTGACCTTGAAAACGCGACCCGTACCGCAACCAATCAGGTGAAGCGTGCCTTCCTAGGACTTCAATCGGGCATGAGCCAAGCAACGGCGTTGCAAGCAGCCCTTGTGTCCAGCCAGAGTGCGTTGGAGGCGAATCAACTTGGCTACGAAGTCGGTGTGCGCATCAATATTGATGTCTTGAATGCGCAGACCGCTGTGTATAAAACACAAGCCAGTTTGGCCAAGGCGCGCCATGATGTCTTGCTAGATAGTCTGAAACTGCGCCAAGCCGTCGGTGTGCTCAGCGATGCCGATGTGGACGCGGTATCGCGCCTGCTACAGCCCTAAGGTTCTAGCGTCGGTCGCGTTCCCCTCCGCAGCCTGCGCGACGCAGTCGATGGTGCGGGCTGACGCACCTTGGTGGGTGGCAACCAGCGTCAACGCGGCTTGCGACATCTCGGCGCGCAACCCCACGTCATCGGCGATCGCCACGCCCGCCATCAGTGCCTCTTGCATGTCGGGCGCGCGGACCGCTGCTCCGCACGCAATGGCCCAATCAGCCGCTTGGGCAAAGTTGTAAGTGTGCGGACCAACGACCACCGGGCAACCACAGGCGGCGGCCTCAATCAAGTTTTGGCCACCAAATACGGCAAAGCTCCCTCCCATCAGTGCGACATCCGCCAGCGCGTAGTACACAGGCATCTCTCCAACGCTATCGCCCAACCAAATACAGGGTTTGGCTGAGGGACCGTTCATGGCAGAGACATCGGATGGCCCTGCCGCAGCCCATGCACTGCGCTTTTGCACGTCAAAGCCTGCACCGAGCAATAAGCGCTCGATTTCAGCTACCCGGTGTGGGTGCCTAGGCACCAGTAGCCAGTGACATGTTGAGAGCGACAACGTCATCTGGGTGGCCTCACTCAGGAGCGCGTCAACCCAAGCGTGCTCTTCTCCCTCGCGCGAGCTCGCTAACATCACGACCGGTTTCGTCAGTCCTTGACGCCATTGCTGACCCTGAGCCTGCGCCGCCTCATGAACGGTGACGTCAAATTTCACATTGCCAAGGTGGCCAAGCACGCGCGCACCTAACTGCTCAAACCGCATCGCATCATCTGCGGTTTGGGCTACCACACCGCCGAGTGCACTGAACGCAAGTTGCGACAGAGTAGTCAGCCCAAAACGTGACGCTTTATGCAGGGAGCGCTCAGACAAACGCCCATTGACTAGATAAAGCGGCAACCGCCTCTCGGCACAGGCGAGCACCAACTCGGGCCACACCTCGGTTTCCATCAACAACCCCATACGCGGCTTAAAGTGCGCAAGAAAGCGCTGCACACTGGCTGGCTCATCCCATGGCAACCAGGTTTGTTGATCACCCGCCCTGAGCAACGGCGTTCCCGCCGCCCAACCGGTGGCCGTCCCGTGCGTCAGTAACAGCTGGCTATCCGGCCAGCGCCGACGTATGGCCTCGATTAGCGGCAGACACGCGCGGGTCTCACCAAGCGAAACCGCATGTACCCAGACGTACTCCCCCGAAGCAGCGCCGGTGTAATAACCCCTGCGCGCGGGCAGGTCGTGCGCATAAAGCGGCTCCAATCGTGCACGACGCCGGTATTTAAAGGTCAAAAATGGGGCCGCCATGCGCATAACGGCACGATATAGCGCCCGGACCACGCGCGATCTCAGCGGCTTTTCGGCGCTCACCTGCATGGTTAGGTCTTCTCCGTATCGAACAAGGACTGATAGACCTGGGCAATCCCCGCCGCCTCAGCAGCGAGGGAAAAATGCTGCGCAACACGCGCTCGGGCACTTAAGCCCATAGCCCGTGCGCCAGGTAAATCGGACAGCACCTGTTGCGCGGCGGTGGCGAGGCCCTGCGCGTCTTCCAAGGCCACCATGTATCCGTTGACACCAGGCTCTACCAACATACTGAAGGCACCTGTCTCTGAGCAAACCAGCGCACAGCCGCAGGCCCCCGCTTCAAACGGCGTCAAGCCAAAAGGCTCATAACGCGGACATGCTATGCACAAGGTGCAGCGCTCGTACCAGCGATGTATCTCGCCAGCAGCGACCTCGCCAAGAAATACGATGCGATCGGACAAGCCCGCCGCCTCTATCCGCGCCAGCAGGTCTTTCTGAAACGCTTGGTCTTTGGCTTGCGCCAAGCCCGCGATAACCGCGGTGGCGCCTGGCAAATGCGGCAGCGCCGCTATCATGGCATCCACAAAAATATCGGTGCCTTTGTCTGGCCGCACACGACCAAAAACGCCGATACCGTAGGTTCCGGACAGCCCCGTTTCCGCCCACAGAACGTCTTTATCAGCAGGGACGGAAAAGCGACTCAAGTCAACACCATGCGGCACGACTGCCGTTGTGTTCGGCACGAACGAGGCCGCCAATGGCGTCGTGCTGATTACCGCATCCATGCGGCTAATGAGCCAACGCGGAAACCAGCCATGACGGTGCTGGGCTGCCGATGTAAAAACCAGCTTGATGGGCAAGCGAAGCACGTCACGAGCCCACAGCCCTGCCATCATTTCGTGATCACGGCGGACATGCCATATACGAAAATCACGTCCTGTTGGCGGCCGTTTTGATACGCGAATCGCCTCTTTCAGGCGCAGGCCTGCTATGCCATTGGATAGCGGCGTGCCGCAATAGGCGAGGCGCCACTGTTGTAACTGCCACGGCACCAGTGCATTGACCGTCGCGGATACCCCCGTGTAACGCGTCTTTAGATTAAAGACAATGACCTCGGGGTCCGGATGGTTGTGGGGTATGGACACAGTAAGGGCCTTTTCAATGACTGGCGTGTTGAATCTGTGCGTCTGGCATGTGGGCTCTCAGCAAAGCCATGAAGCGCGACTCAATACGCGTACACGCCTCGGCATCATGCCCCTCGAAACGCAACACCAACACCGGCGTGGTGTTGGAAGCACGAATCAACCCAAAACCATCAGGCCAGTCAACCCGCAGGCCATCGATGGTGCACAGCTCACCCGGCGCCCCAAAGTTTTCGGTATCTGCTTGTGCGGCCACCACCAGCGTGTCAACCAACGCATGAGCGTCTTGGCCGCTGCAGTCGATATTCAACTCTGGCGTACTGACGCTATTTGGCAACCCATTGAGTACCGCGCTGACGTCGGGTGAGCGGCTCAAAATTTCTAATAATCGTGCGCCAGCATACGTCCCATCATCGAAACCATACCAACGCTCCTTGAAAAAGATATGGCCACTCATCTCGCCACCCAATGGGCTGTTGAGAGCCTTCATATGGGCTTTTACCAGCGAGTGGCCTGTCTTAAACATCACAGGCTGCCCCCCTGCCGCTGCAATCTCTGGCGCCAAGCGCTGGCTACACTTGACGTCAAACACAACGGTTCCGCCCGGCACACGCGACAGCACGTCTCTCGCGAATAAAACCATCTGGCGGTCGGGGTAAATTACCTGACCGTCCTTGGTGACAATGCCCAAGCGATCGCCATCGCCATCAAAGGCAAGTCCAATCTCTGCGTCAGTGGTGCGCAGCGCGTGTATGACATCTTGCAGGTTTTCTAACTTACTTGGGTCTGGGTGGTGGTTGGGGAAGTTGCCGTCCACCTCACTAAACAAGGCAACAACGTCACAACCGAGTGCCCGGAAAATACCCGGCGCGGTGGCGCCTGCCACACCGTTGCCACTATCGACAACGATTTTCATAGGGCGACTCAACTGGATATCCGCCACCACACGTTGCCCATAGTCTGCAGCTATGTCTAGGCGCTGAATCGCATCAGCGCTTGCGGGCTGCAGACGCCTATCGCCTTCCGATAATCCATTCATCGCCGCCCGCAAGGCCTGAATGGTATCGCCGTAAATCGCCTCTCCCGCCAACACCATTTTGAAACCGTTGTAGTTTTTCGGGTTGTGGCTTCCCGTGATCTGTATGCCTGTGCTGCACAGCGTATGTGCTGCAAAATAAAGCATGGGTGTCGTGGCTAGGCCAATATCTAACACCGCCACACCGGCGGCGGCCAAGCCACTGCACAAAGCCTCAGATAAGGACGGACCACTCAGACGACCATCGCGACCGACGGCAACAGTGGTCTCACCCAAGGACCGAGCAGCCCGGCCGAATACCAGCCCCAGCGCCCACGCGAACTCCGGCGTTAATTGCTCGGGCACGGTGCCCCTGATGTCGTATGCTTTGAAGCACTTTTCTTGAAAAAGCATTCACCCACCTTCGCCGGTTTTGGTTATTGACGCCTCCATTGTAAGAAGTTTGGCTCACGAACTGGCATGCGGTGTTTGCACCGCATCACGTCGTTATTTGACGCACAATGGCAGCATGCCGTTGCACGATGCTTACACTGTATTTGAGGGGCCCTGGGGCCCGATGCAAGCCGCCTGTCGCGGCGAAATGCTCACTGGCTTGTGGTTTGTACCCCAAGCGCATGCCCCCAACCTCTCTGAGGTTCCGCGCATGGACAAGCATCCGCTTTGGGCTGTCCTGAAAAAGGAATTAAAGGCGTATCACACCGATAGACTGCAACACTTTACCGTGCCGCTGCAATGGACCCATGGCAGCGCGTTTGCCCAAGCGGTTTGGACACAGCTACGTACTGTCCCCTGGGGACAGACCATCAGCTACGGCGCACTCGCGAAGTTGGTCAGTACAACCACAGGCCGTCACGCCAGCGCTCGCGCAGTCGGTGGTGCGGTCGGGCGTAATCCCATCAGTATTGTGGTACCTTGCCATCGTGTCGTGGGTGCCAACGGCAGCCTCACGGGGTATGCCGGCGGCCTTGACAAAAAAATAACTTTTTTGCGTTTGGAGAATAGCCTTGGCTAACGCAGACGGCGCACCGCAACACACGAACGCTACCCAAACCCAAAGCTGGTTAGCGCGACTACATGCGCGACCTTGGTGGGTAGACATGTTGGTACTGAGCACCATGTGGGGCTCATCATTTATGTTCACCAAGGTCATCACGCAAGACATCGGCCCTATGCCCGCCGCGTTCGGCCGTGTCGCCGTCGCCTTCGCGTGCTTACTGCCCCTGCTTGCCCTACGCGGGGAACTGCCAACGCTCAGGGCGCATTGGCGACGGATCATGCTTTTGGGCATCTTGAATTCGGGTATCCCCTTTGCCGCCTACTCCATCGCTATGCTGACCGTGCCGAGCAGCACGGGTGCCATCATCAATGCAGCGACGCCGCTATTTGGCGCCGTCATCGCATGGGTTTGGCTAAAAGACAAGTTGACGCTCAGCCAGATGGTCGGCCTTGTGATCGGCTTTGTCGGCGTGACGCTCTTAGCTCTGCAAAATGCAAGCGAGGCACCGGCTGCCGAATTAGGTAGCTACATTATTGGCATTGCCGTCTGTATCGCGGCGCCTATTTTTTACGGCATATCGGCCAGCTTCACTAAACGCTATTGCAAAGATGTGCCGCCCACCGTATCGGCAACGGGAAGCCAACTTGGCGCCACCTTATTTCTCGCGCCGCTGGCATGGCTGTACTGGCCTGCGCAGGGCATACAAAGCGGTACGATTGCCTCTTTGGTCATCCTCGGTGTTTTCTGCACTGGCTTTGCTTACATTTTATTTTTCCGAATGATCGCCATGGTTGGAGCGACCAAGGCGCTATCCGTCACATTCGCTGTTCCCGTCTTCGCCGCATTTTATGGCGTGACCTTTCTTGGCGAACACATCACGCCGTACATGGTGGCATGCGCCGCCGTGATTTTGGCGGGAATCAGTCTGTCGACAGGCTTGCTGCGTCCGTTTAAGTAACGCCTCTTAACCAACCACGCCATGGCATCCCCTTGTTAAGCGGGCACCCGTAAAGGCTCCACATCAGACCTTTAGCCAGCTTGCTGATTTGGGCTTAAGAAAGAGTGTCGTTTGGGTTCCCGTGGTACGCGAGCAAGCCACGGGTGCACCTGACGCAAACGAACGAGAATCCGGTGCGACAGCCTTGGCCAGTCTGTGGCATCCGTCGCGTGCCCTTGCACGCTCAGTGTCCCGCAGCCCCCAACCAAAGCGCGTCTATTTGCTTCAACTTGTCTTTGTCCAGCTCATCCTCGACTTCCCAATAACGCCCAGACGCCACCATCAAGCCAGCGGCCGCTTCCGTGCGTAAGGCGTTTTCAACGCCAGCAGCGTCGAGCATAGGGGCTTGTTTGCTCAGCGTATCGCGCGCACTGCTCACTTGTGCCAACTCGTCAATAGCCATGCGCGGAAACACCAATCGCGATGCAGGCTGATCAGATAGGTTAACAACTGCACACTGTTGCGCGTGTGCAAACGCCAGCAGCCGAGCCGATTTGGCCTCTAAAGACTGCAACGTTACGTCAGCACGTAGTGGATCAGGGGTACCCCAACCATAAAAATGACTACCGCCGGTAGCACTAGGGGCGTACACCATGTCGCATCCTAAAAAAGCAAGTACGTCAGGTTTTAACGCGCCAAGTGCCCAATAACCTGCTGTGAATGCCATCGTCCCCCCAGCGTAAACAAAACCGCCATAACGGTTTTGATGCGGAACATAGCTTGATGCATCAATTAGCTGCTTCTGAGCGTGACCCTGGAAAGGTTCAGACGGAAGCCGATCGGCTGGGAAATCCTCTGGGTAAATGAGGTAGTCCCAAGTGTCAGAGATCTGCCAAGCGTTATTGATGGCTACGCGACTTTGGAACAGCGACAAATCCCAATCTTGCGCCTTAAGCGCGTCTGGCGCGCTTCCCAAGATCAGCACCACATTTAATTTGGCAGGCAACTTGCGGGTCACTTTCAAAAACTCGATCAAGCGTTGTGATCACAACGGGATGCTTTATTGTATTTCAGCAATGTTTTCTACCGACGCGTGAACGGGGAGGCCAAAGGGTTAATTAAGGGACGAGGTTTTTTTCTTAAGGCCATGGCACCACCGACCAGAGGCATGGATGGCGTTATCTATTTGTGATTTACGCAGGTACAATGCCCACCTCCACAGCAGACGTGGCATGCAAAGTGGGTTTTAGTGCCCGACAGCCGGGAGCCAATATGGGAAGTATGTTTGACAAATATGGCGGCGTCGAAACCGTAAAAATTATTGTGGAGAATTTTTACGATGAGATGCTTTCACGACCTAACCTACGGCGTTACTTCAGCGATACCCCCATGGACAAACTAGCGATGCATCAGGTTGAGTTTATCGCCTATGCGCTGGGCAAGCCTAAAGCCTTTTATGCCGATGAAAACTTACTCGCCGCGCACCAAAAACTTCGAATAACAGA
>Ga0209654_1001970_pt1 | contig 14996 bp, 13 predicted proteins | sample SaaInl1SG_22_DNA_FD_184646 | JGI IMG/M metagenome (GOLD analysis project Ga0209654, IMG submission 184646) | Marine microbial communities from expanding oxygen minimum zones in the Saanich Inlet - ESP_161SG_22_DNA (SPAdes) (version 2) | ecosystem: Environmental > Aquatic > Marine > Intertidal... | reverse complement strand
TGTGCAACCTCTATCACCGTATCGGGGCGCGGTATGGGCGCGGTTGGCAGGCGCGCAGAGCGCACCTGAACCGGCTTGATTTTTTTAAATTGTCGGGTCAGCAAATTCACCATATGTTTATCGCGTGTCCGCCCTGTTCGGCCACCAAAAACAACCCCTATCAGCCGCACGCCGCCGCGCTGAACTGTGGCAACCAGATTAAAACCGGAAGCGTTGGTATAGCCTGTTTTAATCCCGTCTGTTCCTGAATAGCTGGTCAGCAAGCGGTTATGATTTTGATATTTCCGGCCATTCCAGACAAAATGTGTATTGCTGAAATAATGAAAATATTGGGGGAAATCACGGCGCATGGCAATCGCCAGCCTGGCCATATCGCGTGCGGTGCTGACCTGTGCACGATTGGGCAGGCCAGAGGCATTTTTAAAGATCGTCCGGCTCATCCCGAGCGCCTTTGCCTTGCGGGTCATTTTTTTAGCAAATTCGCGCTCTGTACCGCCTAAATGCTCGGAAACAACCGTGGCCACATCATTGGCAGATTTTGTCACCAGCGCCAAAATAGCGTGCTCAACACTGATACTCTGCCCCACTTTCAGATACAGCTTTGAAGGCGAACGGCTGGCGGCAACGCGGCTGACTTTCATCTTTGTGTTTTTGGAAACCTTGCCTGTCTGCAAGGCTTCAAACAGCATATATAGGGTCATGATTTTTGTCAGAGAGGCAGGATAAAGCTTTTTATCCGCATTTCTGGAATAAAGGACTTTGCCGCTTGTCTCTTCCATGATCAGCGAGGCATAGCGCGGATTTGCCGAAGCTGGCACAGACAGAACAGCCAATAAGGCAAAGACCAGCAAGCCGGCAACCATCGCCATCAGGCGATGCCGCGCAAGGGCGGGCTGCGCTGGCAAGCATTGTAAAAGCTGTTGTGCTATTTTCAAACTATTCTTCTCGTATCGGCTATGGTCTATTGCTTTGAGATTACTATATTTAATAAGTGTAACCAACCCGATAAACGGGGGATGTGTCCAAAATCAGGCCAGGGTAATGTAAAAAAAGTGCCTATTTCACGATTTTTTTGCCCTTTCGCACTTGGGATATTCAAATTAAGTGCCAATATTGATAGAGTTAATAGGCGATAATGCTCAAAGCGAGCAGGTGTTTGAACTGATGAGCAAAAAAGACGAATTTGATAATAATAAAGATGGTCAGGTCGTTCTTGAAAAAGAGCCAAAAACCAAAAAGCCGTCGCTCTACCGCGTCATCATGCTGAATGATGATTACACGCCAATGGAATTTGTGGTGCATGTATTGCAACGCTTTTTTGGTCATAATTACGAGGCCGCCCAGCAGATCATGTTACATGTGCATCAGCGCGGTGTCGGGATTTGCGGGGTCTATACCTATGAGGTCGCCGAAGCAAAGGCCAGCCAGGTGATGTCTTTTGCCCGTCAAAATGAACATCCCCTGCAATTGCAACTAGAAAAGGAATAGCCGGATGCTGTCAGAGGAACTTGAAGATACCTTGCGCCGGGCGCTGGCGATTGCAGGCGATCATGCCCATGAATTTGCCACGCTGGAACATTTGCTGCTGGCGATGACCGAAGATGCAGATGCGCTGCAAGTACTGCAAGGCTGCAAAGTCGATATCGAACAATTGCGCGATTTGTTGCAAACCCATATCGATGACGAGCTTTCCTCTATTATTAACCCGTCCGAAAATCTGGAAGTTCAGCCTACCTCGGGCTTTCAGCGGGTGGTACAGCGGGCCATTATTCATACCCAGTCCTCGGGGCGCGGGCCTGCGACCGGGGCAAATATTCTTATAGCCCTGTATTCCGAGCGCGAAAGCCATGCGGTGTGGTTTTTAAATTCACTGAATATGAGCCGTCTGGATGCGGTATCTTTTGTCAGCCATGGCAATGGCGATCCGGTACGCGGGGCAGAGGATCAGACCGGTGAGGCAGAGGCGGGCAATGCGGGCGCAGATGCGCTGGCAGAATATGCTGTCAATCTGAATGTAAAGGCAGCAGAAGGGCGGATTGACCCGCTTATCGGCCGGGATAGGGAAGTAGATCGCACCATTCAGGTTTTATGTCGGCGCACCAAAAATAATCCCCTTTATGTGGGCGATCCGGGGGTGGGCAAGACCGCCATTGCCGAAGGGCTGGCGCTTCGTATCAGCACAGGCGAGGTGCCGGATGTCTTGAAAGAGGCGGTGATTTATGCCCTTGATATGGGGCAATTACTGGCCGGAACACGCTATCGCGGGGATTTTGAAGAACGCTTGAAAGCGGTGATGAAAAAGGTGGAGGGCGATCCCAACGCCATTTTATTTATTGATGAAATACACACCATCATCGGGGCAGGGGCCACCTCTGGCGGGGCCATGGATGCCTCTAATTTGCTAAAACCTGCTTTGCAATCAGGTGATCTGCGCTGTGTTGGCTCTACCACCTATAAAGAATTTCGCTCCTACTTTGAAAAAGACAGAGCTCTGGCACGGCGTTTCCAGAAAATTGATGTACCAGAGCCATCTTTGCCGGATACCATTAAAATTCTGCAAGGGCTGAAATCGCGATATGAAAGCCATCACGGGGTGCGTTTTACCCATGCTGCCCTGAAAACCGCTGCCGAGCTGGCAGGGCGCTATATCAATGACCGAAAACTGCCCGACAAGGCGATTGATGTTATTGATGAGGCGGCCGCTGCACAAAATCTGGTACCGCCATCGCGCCGCAAACAAATTATCGGCCAGAAAGAAATCGAAGCCACTGTCGCCACTATGGCACGTATTCCGTCTAAAAATGTCAGCTCGGACGATAAAACCGCCTTACAGACGTTGGAAACCGACCTGAAACGGATGGTTTTTGGCCAGGATGTTGCCCTTTCTGCCCTGTCATCGGCAATTAAATTGTCACGGGCAGGTTTGCGCGAGCCGGAAAAGCCCATCGGCAGCTATCTGTTCTCTGGCCCGACAGGGGTGGGCAAAACAGAAGCCGCCCGCCAGCTGTCCGAGATATTGGGCGTCAAGCTGATCCGCTTTGATATGTCAGAATATATGGAACGCCATACGGTAAGCCGGCTTATCGGGGCGCCTCCGGGCTATGTGGGCTTTGATCAGGGCGGATTATTGACCGATGCGGTCGATCAGACCCCGCATGCGGTATTATTGCTGGATGAAATTGAAAAAGCGCATCCGGATCTGTTTAATATTCTGTTGCAGGTGATGGATCATGGCCGTCTGACAGACAGTAATGGCAAGAGCGTGGATTTCCGAAATGTGGTTCTGATTATGACCACAAATGCCGGCGCATCTGAAATGACCAAACAGCTGATAGGGTTTGGTCGCGGCCAGAAAACAGATGCCGACACCGATGCAATAGAAAAAACCTTTACCCCCGAATTCAGAAATCGTCTGGATGCGGTGATACCTTTTGCCCCTCTGGAAACCGAAACGGTTCGGCTGGTAGTCGATAAATTCATCATGCAGCTGGAAGCCCAGTTAACCGATAAGAATGTCGAGATTGAGCTGGATGAGGCGGCGCGTAACTGGCTGGCCGTGCGCGGCTATGATGCCACTTATGGCGCGCGCCCATTGGCACGGCTGGTGCAAGAACATATCAAAAAGCCGCTGGCAGATGAATTGCTGTTTGGCAAGCTGATACAAGGCGGAAGCGTAAAAGTGGGCGTTTCAAAAGATAGCCTGCAGCTGAGCTGCCAGGCAGCCCCCCAGCGCAAGCCTGCCAAAAAGCCGAAAAAAGCCCCGATAGCCTCGCCCCGATAGCAAAAAGAGCTAGACAGAGCGGCGATAGGGGCTGGCGGCCTGTATGGCCTGGCGTTCTTCTTCTATGGCGTGATGTTCCTGGCGCAGGAAACGGCTCACGGCGCGGGAAAACCCTTCATCGGGCAGCCAATGGGCAGAATAGGTATAAACAGGTAAATAGCCGCGCTGGACTTTGTGAAAGCCTTGTGCGCCTGCCTCTACCTTTTTCAGCCCCCGCGATATCGCAAATTCCAGTGCCTGATAATAACAGGTTTCAAAATGCAGATTGGGGTAATCGCGTATGCACCCCCAATTGCGGCCAAAAAGGGTATCCTGGCCAATAAAATTCAGCGCCCCGGCTATCTTCTCGCCATTCTGGCTGGCCATCACCAGCAAGATATTGTCCGCCATACTCTCGGCAATCCGGCTGAAAAAATCGCGCGTTAAATAAGCGCCGCCCCATTTTTTATCGATGGTCGCCAGATAAAAGCGATAGAAATCATCCCAATCTTCGGGCTGAATATCTGTGCCTGTCAGCGCGTGAAACGCTATCCCCTCTGTTGCCAGAGATTGCCTTTCTTTGCGAATATTTTTGCGCTTGCGTGAAGACAGGCTGGCCAGAAAATCATCAAAACTTTTATAATTTTGATTGTGCCAGTGAAATTGCAAGCCCTTGCGGATCAGCCAGCCTGCATCGGCCAAATTGTCCTTTTCTGCCTCGGTAATAAAATTGATATGGGCAGAAGACAGCTCATGATTGCGCACAATCTGCTGAAAGGCTGCGATTAAATGGTTTGCCAGCCCGGCATTTTCCGGCCGATATAACAGCCTTGGGCCAGGGACAGGGGTAAAGGGTATCGCGCTCAGCAACTTGGGATAATATTGCCCGCCTGCCTGCGCATAGGCGTGTGCCCAGCTATGGTCAAAAACATATTCGCCATAGGAATGATATTTAAGATAGGCAGGTATTGCCCCCAGACAGGGGCTGTCCTTGCCGCGGCGAAGACAGATATAAAGCGGCTGCCAGCCTGTATCGCCGCCAACCGAGCCGCTGGCTTCCAGGGCAGATAAAAACGCATGGCTGGCAAATGGATAGCCCGCAATGTTTAGCCCATCCCATTCGTCGGCGGGAATATCGGCTATGGTGCTATGCAGATTTATATAGAGATCATCATCAACTGAACGGTTCATAGAGATGATATGGCCTGAAGACAGGGCGCTGACAAGTCATCCATGTCCGCGCCCCTTTTTTATTTTCCTCAAATCAGCTACGGATACGGAACAGGCCTTCGATTTCCACACAAGTGCCACGGGGCAACGCATTTGTTCCCACTGCAAATCTGGCATGGCGGCCGGCATCGCCAAACACTTCTACCATCAGGTTGGATGCCCCGTTAATCACTTCTGGCTGGTCGCTAAAATCATTGGTACAAGCCACAAAACCGCCCAGCTTTACCACCTGTTCCACCCGTCCCAAATCGCCGCCACAAGCCGCCTTTAGCTGGGCAATAAGATTAATGGCACAAATGCGTGCCTGCGCGGCCGCTTCCTGGGTGGTGACATCCTTGCCGACATGGCCGGTATGATCCATTTTTCCCTCTACCAGAGGTAGCTGGCCGGAAATAAACACCAGATCGCCTGTAATAACATAAGGGACATAATTTGCCGCTGGCATCGGGGCTTCCGGCAGGGTAATGCCCAGAGATTGTAATTTTGTTTCCGCTGCGCTCATGGATATTCTCTCCTCTATGCTGGCAGGTCTGTGGTATGAATAGACAACATCATGCCATCTGGCCTGGCCAGCCGGCAAGCATCAATGCGACCAAAATCAAAAAGAAAACCCCTTGCGTAAAAGAATAAGCAAGGGGTTTTTAATTAGCTGGTTTTTTGCGGCTAATGCCTAGCTACAGCCGGTGGTTGACCCGCAAGTGTTACATTTCAGACAGGTTCCGTTGCGTACCAGCGTAAAGTTCTGGCATTCAGGACAGCTTTCGCCCTCATAGCCCTGCATACGCGCTTCTTTTACCTTATTGGCGATGCTGGCTTGCGGACGGGTCACTGTCTCTGCCACGCTGGTGGCTTGTGCCAGGCTGGCTTGTGTGGTGGTTGCCGGCTTTAAGCTGGTTTCAGCCGCCGCCTCACTGGCAACCGCCTGTGCAGCAGACCCATCATTGGAATAGACAACCAGCCCCTGTTTGCGGATAAAGCCGCGGCTGGTGACCCGGTTAACCAGTTCAGACTGTGCTTCGCCTGTACCAGTGGTATCCATCGCCAGATCTTCACCGCTGACATGACCCAGATCATGACGGTCAAGATAGGAGACAGCCAATTCCCGGAACGTGTAATCCAGAATAGAGGTCGACATCTTAATCGCGTCATTGCCCGTGACAATGCCTTGCGGCTCAAAGCGGGTAAAGGTAAAGGCCTCAACATATTCCTCGAGCGGCACGCCATATTGCAGACCGATAGACACCGCAATCGCGAAATTATTCATCAGCGAGCGAAAAGCTGCGCCTTCTTTATGCATATCGATGAAAATCTCGCCCAGGCGGCCATCTTCATATTCGCCTGTCCGCAGATAGACCTTATGCCCGCCAACGCTGGCCTTTTGGGTATAGCCTTTGCGTCTGTGGGGCAGGCGCTGGCGATCATTATCGCGGATAATGCGCTCTACAACCTTTTCCACCAGTTGCGGGGCAGCCGATAATTGTGCCTCTTCTGCCTCTTCTGCCTCTTCGTCATCGATTAGCGCAGAAGATAAAGGCTGGCTGAGCTTTGAGCCGTCACGATAGAGCGCATTGGCTTTCAGACCCAATTGCCAGCTTTGCATATAGGCCGCACCACATTCCTCGACCGTTGCGTTATTTGGCATATTGATGGTCTTGGAAATCGCCCCGGAAATAAAGGGCTGGGCAGCAGCCATCATGGTGATATGGCTGGAGACAGACAAGAAGCGCTTGCCAATCCGGCCACATACATTGGCACAATCAAAGATAGGCAGATGCTCGTCTTTGAGATGCGGTGCCCCTTCCAGGGTCATCGCCCCGCATACATGGATATTGGCCGCTTCAATCTCTTCTTTGCTAAAGCCAAGTGCTTCCAGCATATTGAAATTGAAATCATTCAGCTGATCATCTGAAAAGCCAAGTGTATCCTTGCAAAATTCATCGCCCAGCGTATAGCGGTTAAAGGCGAATTTGATGTCAAAGGCGTTTTCAAGCGATCCGGCAAGCTGGGTTAAAATAGCATCGGTAAAGCCTTTATCTTTCAGCGCATTTGGTGAAATGGCCTGACAGCTTTCCAGATTGCCATGTCCCACCGCATAGCGAGAGATATCCTCGATTTGGCTCTCGCTATAGCCCAGCCGTGTCAGGGCTTCGGGAACAACGCGGTTGATTATTTTGAAATAGCCGCCACCTGCCAGCTTTTTGAATTTCACAATCGCGAAATCAGGCTCAATACCGGTGGTATCGCAATCCATTACCAGCCCGATTGTGCCAGTTGGGGCAATCACGGTTGCCTGTGCGTTTCTATAGCCATGTTTTTCGCCCAGCTCTAATGCCTCATCCCAGGCTTTTTGAGCATGGCTGACAAGGCCTGCTTCAGGGCAGTTCTTATGGTCGAGCGGTACAGGCAGAACAGACAGACCTTCATAGCCGTCTGATTTGCCATAGGCGGCCAGACGGTGATTGCGCATGACCTGCAACATGGATGTGCTATTTTCGGCATAGCGCGGGAATGCCCCTACCTCGCCTGCCAGCTCGGCAGATGTGGCATAGGAACGCCCCGTCATGACAGCAGAGATAGCCCCGCATAAGGCACGTGCCTCGTCACTGTCATAGGAATATCCGGCGGCCATCAGCAAGCCGCCAATATTGGCAAAGCCCAGCCCCAGCGTGCGATAATCATAAGACCCTTGGGCAATCTCGCGCGATGGGAATTGTGCCATCAGCACAGAGGTTTCCAGCGTCACTGTCCATAACCGAACCGCGTGTTCAAAGGCTTCGATATCAAAGCGGCCATCGGCATGGCGGAATTGCATCAGATTAAGCGAGGCCAGATTACAGGCAGTATCATCCAGGAACATATATTCTGAACAGGGGTTAGAGGCATTAATGCGTCCACCAGAAGGACAGGTATGCCATTCATTAATGGTGGTATCATATTGCAAGCCGGGGTCAGCACAGGCCCAGGCCGCATGGGCAATTTTCTGCCATAGCTCGCCAGCATTAATTTTCTCTGCAACCTTGCCATCTGTACGGCGGATAAGCTCCCAATCCCCATTTTCCAGAACCGCGTTTAAAAAGTCATTGGTGACCCGAACAGAATTGTTTGAATTCTGGCCAGCAACGGTCAGATAGGCTTCGGAATCCCAGTCTGTATCATAGGTCTTGAAGCTGATTTCGGTAAAGCCCTGCTGGGCAAACTGGATAACGCGCTGGACATAATTTTCCGGGATCATCGCCTTGCGCGCTGCCAAAATAGCCTTTTTCAGCTCTTTATTTTCTTTCGGATTATAGCGAGCGGCATCGTCCATCTCGCTGGCTTCCACACACGCGCGCATCACTTCTGACATATGTTTTTGTGCCAGCTTCGAGCCAGCGACCAATGCTGCAACTTTCTGCTCTTCTACCACTTTCCAGTCGATATATTCTTCAATATCCGGATGGTCGATATCCACGGTTACCATCTTGGCCGCACGGCGGGTTGTACCGCCTGATTTAATCGCCCCTGCGGCGCGGTCACCGATTTTCAAAAAGCTCATCAGGCCGGAGGATTTGCCGCCCCCGGACAGGCTTTCGCCAGAACCCCGCAAGCGCGAGAAGTTCGAGCCGGTACCAGAGCCATATTTAAACAATCTGGCTTCGCGTACCCATAAATCCATAATCCCGCCTTCATTGACCAGATCATCATCGACTGACTGGATGAAACAGGCGTGTGGCTGGGGATGTTCATAAGATGATTTCGAGCGCACCATCTTGCCAGTTTGGTAATCGACATAAAAATGTCCCTGGCTGGGCCCATCTATGCCATAGGCCCAATGCAGACCAGTATTAAACCATTGTGGCGAGTTTGGCGCGGCCATCTGCATGGACAACATAAACACCATTTCATCATAATAGGTTTTGGCATCTTCCTCGGTGGTGAAATAGCCGCCCTTCCATGCCCAGTAGGTCCATGTGCCTACCAGCCGGTTGAAAACCTGTCTGGCAGATGTCTCGCCGCTATACCGGGCCTCTTCCTCCAGCTTGGCGAGTGCCTTTTCATCCGGCACAGACCGCCATAGCCAGGAAGGAACATCATTTTCCTCTATTTTTTTCAAGGCCGCCGGAACGCCGGCTTTGCGGAAATATTTTTGCGCCAGAATATCGGTTGCCACCTGACTGAATTGTTCAGGGACTTCAATATCCCTGGCAGAGAACACAATTGTGCCATCTGGATTGCGAATCTCGCTGCTTGCCTTGCGGTAAGATAGCTGTGCAAAAATATCTGTGCCAGGCGTGGTGAATCGGCGCTCAAACTGCATGTTCTACCCTCAATAAAATCGTTTTAAAAAAAATAAAATCCGTGAGTTACGGAAATGTGTTTATCCCAAATCATCACTATATGTAGTGATATTGAAGGGTCAGACTACATGATGTGGGGGGTAGGTGCAATCTGAAAGTATAAAATTTTTACAGTTTTTTTTACCTTTTGGGGCTTGACGTTAACTTGTTTAAAACCGGTGATTCGCTGGCATGGTTTGTCAGCTTTTATCTCTTTTATCCTTGCGGGTGTCATCGTGCCGGCCAGCCTGACCCTCAGAGCCGGGCTTTCTGGTCAGGAAGATGCTTGAAAAAACAAACGCCCAGTTCTATAAATGGACAGGGCAGAAAAACCTTAATCTTTTGCGCATATAAAGCTGGCTGGTATCAACGCTGGCACTTTAAAAAAGCAGGACAGTGAAACAGCCATGACTTTTCTTTCCAAGATATTTATCAAAATGTCCGCACATCCTGTCGGCAGGGATGAATTCGGCAATCGCTATTACGAATCGCGCCGCCAGCGCGCAAACGGGCGGCCGCGTCGCTATGTTGTGTATAAGGGTGCGGTGGAAGCATCCAAAGTGCCTTCGGACTGGCATGGCTGGCTGCATTATACTGAAATGGCACCGCCGCCTGAAGCCGGTCATAAAAAGCAAAGCTGGCAGAAACAGCATCTGCCAAATCTGACCGGCACAATCCATGCCTATCGTCCAAAAGGTCATGCCCTGAAAGGCGGCAAGCGGGCGGCTGCCACAGGTGATTATGAGCCATGGACACCTAATTAGGGCGAAATGGCATAAGCGCGGCGATAAAGGTTTCTGAAGGCAAAAGAGGCAAAGATATGCGACGCAGTACATTAGAGATTGTTATGGGGTTGGTGGTTCTGGCCGGTGCAGCCGGTTTTACCGCCCTTGTATATCAGCTGGCAGATTTAAAAACCGCAAACGGCTATGAGATAGGGGCTGATTTCGGCACGACCGGCGGGCTGGTGGTTGGCGATGATGTCCGGCTTTCAGGGATCAAGGTGGGGCGGATTGTCTCGCAATCGCTGGATCCCGTTACCTATACAGCGCGCATAAATATGCAAATTGATAACAGCGTCAAATTGCCCGAGGATAGCTCTGCGCGCATTACCGCTGCCTCGCTTCTGGGCGGTAACTTCCTAGAGATATTGCCAGGCAGTTCAGATGATTTGCTACAGGCAGGGGCGGTTATCTATGATACACGCGATCCGGTTAGCCTGTCTGATCTGCTGGGTAAATTTGTTTTCCAGAATAATGATGCCGGCACGCGCTAGGGCTGGCTTCGGCGGCTGTGCCTCTATTGCCCGGCGAGCATTATCTGGTGCGGCCTGTCTGGTTTTTCTATCTCTGGCCAGCCCGATAGCCTCTGCCCAGCAGGCCCCCGCACAGGAAGGCTGGATTGTCGGGACAGGCGTTACCTTACAGACCCTCGATAAAATTACCGCCCGAATTGCCACCACCGAAATGGCTCTGAGCCAGCCAACCCGTTTTGGCACGCTGGAGATAACCGCCTATCATTGTGCCTATCGCCCGCCCGAAGCCCCGCCTGAGACAGCTGCTTTTTTGCAAATAAAGGATATTGGCTATAAGGATAAAAAAAATCAGTCAGAAATAGAGGCAGTGACGGTTTTTTCCGGCTGGATGTTTGCCTCTAGCCCGGCCATCTCTGCGCTGGAACACCCTGTTTATGATGTCACGGTTCTGGCCTGTGCCAAATGATCAAAAATAATATTCTCGGCTATCTCTAGCGGTATTTCAGCCGGTTTGGCCAGGGCCGCTTGCAGGTGTTGCTGAAAGCTGTCTTTGGGTATTTCTATCAGGCCAAACTGGCGCAAATGGTCATTGGCAAATTGTGCATCCAGCAACATAAATTTGCCGTAATAAAGGCGTGCCATTAAATGAGCGAGGGCCATTTTAGAGGCATTGCTGCGGCGCGAGAACATCGATTCGCCAAAAAAGGCACTGCCAAGGCGAATACCATATAGCCCGCCTATCAGCTCTGCTTCCTCCCATACCTCAAAGGAATGGGCAAATCCCATCTTGTGCAAGGCCAGATAGAGCCGGATTATCTCTGCATTTATCCAGCTATCTTTTCGGCTTTGGGTAATTTCTGCACAGCCCTCTATTACCGCACGGAAATTTTTATTGATAGTTACCTGCCAGCTGGTTTGGCGCATAATGCGCAACAGCCGGCGCGGAATATGGGGCGGGTTTATCGGCAGAATACCGCGCACAAGCGGCTCATAAAATTGTATCTGATTGTCATCACGCGACTGTGCCATCGGAAATACACCGATGGAATAGGCCTTGATGATGGTTTCCGGGGCATAGATATAGGCGTTCGTCATTGCCTGCCCATCTTATTATCAGCTATCGCTGCTAAAAAAATCCTGCTCCAGCCATTTAATGGAATAATCCCCTGTCTGGATAGCAGGCGCATCCAGCAGGCGTTTATGTAAATCCAGAGTGGTGGGAATAGGCTCTACCACAAATTCCTGTAAAGCCAGACGCAAGCGTGCCAGCGCATGATCGCGGTCTCTGCCATGTACAATCAATTTGGCAATCAGGCTGTCATAATATGGCGGGATACGATAGCCGCTATATAAAATGGTATCTACCCGCACCCCTGAGCCGCCTGCGGCATGATAAAACTCGACCGTCCCCGGGGTGGGCACAAAGGTTTCGGGGTGTTCAGCATTAATACGGCATTCAATTGCATGGCCGGTAAAGGTGACATCTTCCTGTGTAAAGCTCAGCTTTTCCCCGCTGGCGATAAGGATTTGCTCGCGCACCAGATCCACCCCTGTGATGGCTTCGGTGATGGGATGTTCAACCTGCAAGCGTGTGTTCATCTCGATAAAGAAAAACGCGCCATCCTGATAGAGGAATTCCATCGTCCCCACACCCAGATAGCCCATCTGTCCGGCGGCTCTGGCAGCGGTTTCGCCAATAAATTTACGCTGTTCCTCGCTCAGGGCAGGTGAGGGGGCTTCTTCAAATAATTTCTGGTGGCGTCTTTGCACCGAACATTCGCGCTCGCCAAGATGCACTGCATTGCCATACTTATCTGCAATTATCTGCACTTCGATATGGCGCGGGTTATCCAGATAACGTTCCAGATACACTGTATCATCGCCAAAAGCGGCTTTTGCCTCGGAGCGGGCAGACGAAAAGGCTTCGGCCAGATCATCGGCACTGGCGGCAACCTTCATCCCTCGCCCGCCACCGCCAGAGGCTGCTTTTACCAGCAATGGAAAGCCGATATCCCTGGCCAGCTTTGTTGCTTCTTCCAGGGTTGGTACAGCGCCCGGCGAGCCGGGTACAAGCGGCAGACCAGAGGCGGCTGCGGTAATTTTTGCCTGAACCTTGTCGCCCATTTGACGGATATGATCCGGCTCTGGCCCGATAAAGGTCAGGCCATGCGCTTGAACAATATCGGCAAAATCGGCATTTTCTGCCAGAAATCCTACACCGGGATGTACCGCATCACACCCCGTTACGGCCGCTGCAGAAATCAAATTGGGAATATTCAGATACGAATGTGCCGCCGCTGGCGGGCCGATACATACGCTTTCATCTGCCAGACGCACTGGCATGGATTCTTCGTCAGCTGTTGAATGGACAACAACCGTTGGGATGCCCATTTCCTTGCAGGCGCGCAATACCCGCAACGCCACATCACCGCGATTAGCAATAAGAATCTTTTTGAACATGACTACTCTATAATGGCAAGGGGCTGATCAAATTCGATAGGCTGGGCGTTATCCACCAAAATACGGGTTAATTTTCCATCTGCCGGAGCGGTAATCGGGTTCATCACCTTCATCGCTTCCACAATAAACAGGGTCTGGCCTTTTTTCACCTGATCCCCTTCTTTGGCAAAAAGCGGTGCATCTGGCTCAGGGGCAAGATAAACCGTACCAACCATAGGGGATTTAACCGCGCCGGGATGGGCAGAGGCGTCACTTGGGGCAGTTTCCGCCGAAGCCGCTGTTGCCGGGGCTGTGACAGCTGCGGCTGCCGGGGCAGCTGCCGGCATCATCGCAGGGGCAGCCGCAATGGTTGTGCCGCGTGCCAGCCGAACAGAAATTTCTTCTGTTTCAAATTCCAGCTCGGTCAAATTGCTCTCATCCAGAATGGCCGTCAGCTCTTTGACGAATTTTGTTTCTGCAGAGAATGATTTAGCTTTAGAAGATGAGGCCATAATAGTGTGTCATCCTGTCCTGTCTTGTGAATGTTAAAGCCTAGCCTTGTGCGGCCAGCTTGCCAGAAATACCGCGAATAGCCAAAAGATAGGAATCGCGGCCAAATCCCTGAATAATCCCGTCACATACTAATGACATAAAACTCTGTTTACGAAAAGCTTCGCGGGCATGGGTATTGCTGAGGTGAATTTCAATGCTCGGCCCCTGGAACAATTGCACCGCATCATACAGAGCGATGGATGTATGGGTATAGGCAGCCCCGTTAATAATCAGGCCGCGCGCCGGATGAGGGCTGGTCTCAAAGGCGGATTCCTGAATGGCAGTGACCATCTCGCCCTCGATATTGGATTGAAACCAGCGCATAGTTAGCCCCATCTCCTCGCAGAGCTGGCGGCAGGCTGCTTCAATATCCTCCAGCGTATCTGCCCCGTAAATGCCTGGCTCACGCGTGCCAAGCATATTCAGATTTGGGCCATTTACTATCAGAAGATCAGTTTTCATCATCTAACTTTCATCTGTCTATAGGACGCTTTGCTTTATTCGCCGCCCTTGCCTTTTAAGGGGCAGATTGCTGATGCGTGTTATAAAGCATTTCTGCCTGTAAAGTCACCTTAAGAATTTTTATCGGCCTTCGCCTGATTTATCAAACTTAAAATTTCCTCGCGGCTAATCGCCCCGGGGACAATATTTTTGCCAATGATAAGTGCAGGTGTACCGCGCAAATCTAGTGCCGATGCTGCCTGACGTGTGCGGCTCAGGATACGCTCGGTGCGCTCGGCTTGCATATCTTTTTGTAACTGTTTTGTATCGAGGCCGACCTCTCTTGCCATCTTATTTATCGCCTCGCCATCCAGACGGCCACGCCAGCCCATCAATGCTCTATGAAAGGCGGGAAATTTTTTCTGTGCCTGTGCAGCGATAGCGGCTCTGGCCGCCAGAACCGAACTTTCGGCCAGAATAGGAAATTCCTTTACCACCAGCCGTAAAGACGGATCAGCTTCCAAAATCGCCATTAAATCGGGAAAGACCCGTTTGCAATAGCCGCAATTATAATCGGAAAATTCATAGATGATCAGCCCGGGCTGATCTGCGCCAATATAGGGATCGCCGCTATCATCATAGACCAGCTCCATCGCTGCCTGCTGGGCAGCTTCGGCTTCGGATTGTGCCAGCCGGGTCAGCACATCACGCAATAATACAGGGTTTTCGCGGATAAAATTCTCGATAAGGGTTTCAACCTGCTTTTTATCCGCAGAAGACAGCTCTGCCTGGCCGGGGGATGTTAGCCCCACCATTGATAATATGCCCAGTAAAATTCCGGCTATGGGTGCAGATAAAAATCTCATCTTTGTTCCTTTGCGGCGTAATATTTTATATCTCTTCTTGTCTATTGAACAATCAGGGGAACTTCAAGGCTTAGTAATATATCGCTGGCACGGCTGCGCAAGCTGGGGGTGATATCCTGGCGTGCCAATACCCTTCG
>Ga0209654_1001964_pt1 | contig 15026 bp, 11 predicted proteins | sample SaaInl1SG_22_DNA_FD_184646 | JGI IMG/M metagenome (GOLD analysis project Ga0209654, IMG submission 184646) | Marine microbial communities from expanding oxygen minimum zones in the Saanich Inlet - ESP_161SG_22_DNA (SPAdes) (version 2) | ecosystem: Environmental > Aquatic > Marine > Intertidal... | reverse complement strand
TCTAGGCTTGTGTATGTTTCTGTAATGTCACGCAGTGCTGTGCGGTAGGCTGTCTGCTCCGCTGTCATTGTCAGGTCAGACGATGCCCACCAGTCTGTGTTTGCGAGACGTTGGTTGCGTTCGGCTCGTAAGGCCATCATGTTCGCCTCAGTGGTCACGGCCGCTTCGTCATAAGAGACTACGTTGCCGTCTGCGTCATAGGCGATGTCGCCAATGATGTAATCAACATTTGGTTGTTTCTGAATTACCACATACTTTTCAATCATTGTGCCACCTCAATTACGGTAAGCCTTGATGGAGAATAGGGGTTAGACATAAAAGTAGTGGGGTTAGAGGCTTCTCGTCTGCCTTCTACTTTAACAGTTATTGAAGTCCCTGCTTGCCCAGACGTAACTGTGTGAAAGTGAGTCATGGTATTTTGATGAGACTGGCGTTCATCAGCATCAAATCTATTGCCGTAAATTTGGAAAACGCTTGTTGCTGATCCGCCAATATCAAAACGATATTGACCGTATGGGTAATAAGCACTTTGATTAGTGTTTATAATTAAAAAGTTAACATCCCCGATGATGTACAACTTGTTTCCAGAAGTAGTTGGCGTAATACTTAAAGACACCACATCGGTATAACCTGTGTTGCTATGCGTGATACTAGTTGTGTTATCGTTACTGACCATCTGCAACACACTACCCAAAGGCAATGCCGCAGACGTAATTGCACCACTCGCCAAATCAGCCGCAGTAACAACCCCATCCTGTACAAGCGATACGCCAGTTGTTCCGTTTAGTTCTAGTGCCATCTTACACCACCACCCATCTTGATCCTGTTGGTACTGTGACTGTCACACCTGTGTTTATTGTTAGTGGACCAGTCGATAATGCATTCGTATCTGTTGTAATTGTGTAGTTTGTTGTCACTGTCTGATCATTCTCATAAAATACTTCATCTGATCCACCACCAGTCGCTCCACCACCTAAGCTGACACCAGCATCAATCTTAGCTTGAGTGATAGCACCGTCAGCAATCTCAGCAGTATCGACTAATCCATCTGAAATTAAGTCAGCTAAATTACGTGCTTTAGACATTAGATAGCCTCCGGCCAATCGTTAATAGGAGCATTGCCCGTGGGCATACCGTCAGCGTCCACAGGAGCGTCATAGAGAGCTTTAAATTGTTCTAGGGTAGTAGCACCAGCTATGGCAGTTTCAATAGCCTCTGACGCAGTTCTGACAGCCGTTCTGTAATCCAAGACGGCAGTTGGTATTTCCGCTCCCGTCTCTGCCTTTCTCGTAACCATCCAATCAGTTGGTTGTAGGAGTCCAGCCGCTGTTGCTTTGACTTGGGAGATTGCATTAGACTTTAGCCCCCTAGTTATAACCTGATTGCCTTCAATGTCAAGTACTGGATCACCATTTTCATCAACAGCGTCTACGTCTACCAATGACTTCTCGACTCCGGCTGACCAGTAAAAGCGATTGTCGAACGGTACAGGCTGTAAGTCCTGATTCCATACAAGACCTTTAGCGGCTTTCTCTTCGGCAGTCCAACGATACCACTGAGCAGGATGCTGTACACCTTCAGCGTCAGTCCACGCCCTGCCTTGCTTGATGACTCTACCTAAGTAAGTCCACATTGTTTCTATCTCCTATCAGCGAGCGTTGCTGTACTTAAATGGGTTTTCGGCAAAGGCCATGTAGATGTAGTCTGACCCTGACTGATTCCATTGACTACCGTTGGTTCTGATTTTCATACCATTAGATAACCAATCAACAGAATATGAAGCCCCACCGCCAGATTCAGCATCAGAAGTATTGGGGAATAATCTTTCATCTACAAAATTAAATGGATCACGTTCTTTGTCGTAAATAACCCAGTTTGCTGTACCGTTTCTTTTAAAAAGCATGAAGGCAGGACGAAATCCCAAGTAAACGAAAGGCCCGTCTGTGTCAGAAGTCCCCGCCCATTTCCCAATTTTTGAGAAGCCTTCGACACTGTGGAAGCAGTAGGCTATCTGGTTCGTTCCATTGGTTGCCGCTGATGTGCCAATGCTGAACACTGTTGCTGTGGTATCTGTGTCGTTCCACTGCGCTGAGTTAGTTGATGCCGCCGCTGTACTATTAAGAGTCAGTTGGTGTGTGCCGCCACCGATTGCTTCAGCATAGACTTTCCAATCGTCACCAGAGCGATCTAGGCGTTTGCAGAAAATCATTTCAGGAGCTTGATTTAACCCGTGACCTACCGTGGCCGCAGTTCCTGTACCTTCATACTTGACCACACTAAACCCAGACTCCGTATTCGCACTCACTGTTGAAGTGATAGTGCCATCTGTGTTGGATACACCAGAGCCGTTGGCTTTCCAGTTCCATGCAACGTGGTTATTAGTTTCGTTGTATGAAGAACCTAAACTAAACCCGTCTGAATCAAAGGACGAAACACCTGATAATGTAGACTCTGCGTCTGTTGAGTTAGATTTAATGCGTTGGTTTACGCCTCTTATAGAATCATACCAAGCATGATTAGATACGGTATTTCGTGGTTTTATCCAGACTAAGTCAGGCTGAAACCCTACACCAGTAATTGCATTTGAACTTGTGCCAGTACCCGTATACAACACCGTATTAAAGTAATCGGAAGGACTACTTCCCTGTGCAGGGTCTATCGCAGGATTGGGTAGGTTGGCTGTGCTGAGTGCGAGGTAGTCTGTGGGTGCGTTTGTAAAAGCAAAAGGTCTCTGGCCGTAATTTATAGAAGCGCCAGACGGGGTGTAATAAGCCCCAACACCAGCAAACCATTTCCCAGCAGTTATTCCAGATGCCCTTGGGTCTGTTCCTGTAGATGGGTCAGCAGTCCCGCTTGTGTTGTACCAAGATACAGTTGAGCCGCCTGACGCAACTCTACCAAACCAAATTTTTCCAGCATCAGCATCATAAGCAATTACTAAAGTATCTCCGTTTCCTACATTGGTAACGCTCCACGATGTTGTGGTGTTCATCCACTGGGTTGTAGAAAAGAATGTGCCGATTGAACCCACAGTCATTGAGGCGCAAGATACTGTTTGCTGTCCTAAAAGCGGAGTTGCCCCGTCTATCAACCCTGCCGTAATCATGTACGCAGAATTGGTGTTTGTTACTTGCCAAATCCACTTACCAGTTGACGGTATTTGAAAAGTTGAACGACCTGAATATAAGTCGCTTGTGTTTGCTGGTACAAAATCTAAATTGCCGTTTGACAAAGTAAGATTTGAATTCTTGTCCAGCGGATTCAACGTAGCAAAGTTATCAGTCGGACTATCAGCCACCGTATCGTTATGGTCTAGGTTGACAGGTTGCCAGTCGTTGTCATTACCAGACTGATCTAGCCAGAAGGCCGCTTCCCGTGTGTCTGCAAAGGCGGCATAGATGTATGTGTCGCCTGTGCTGTTGTTTGAGTTACTGTTGTAATCGCCTGTTGTGTTTACTTCAAATCCTGTATCAGTAAACGTAATGCCGTAGTTGTTTGGTTGATTTGTTATCTCTGCGCTAGAGCTATTAGGAAATAATGCATCATCCTTCAGCCCTTCAGGTACTTGTCTTGTGTTGTCTAAGATGAACCAGTTGTTAGCATGAGATGTATTTTTAACTAGTAGGAATGCAGGTTTAAATCCAACAGAAACTGTCACGCCATTTGTAGAATCACCTGTATAGCTTCCAAACTTAGAGTAGCCAGACTTCTCTGCCCAACAGTAGGCGATGTGGTCATCTCCATCATTTACGCTATTATTATTACCTAACCCAAATACACTGTTTGAAAACGCTGACAATTCCCAGAAAGGTGTGCCTGACGTAAATAATGCGCCAGAATCATTTAGTTGAAGTCTATGAGCGTCATTGGTTGTGATTGCAGAATGATAAACAATCCACCCACCAGTAGAAGATCGTGATTTGATAATTATAAAATCTGGTGTAGCTCCAAGTCCGTGACCTACCGTAGCTCCATCAGTGCTGTTACCAGTATAAGAAACAATCGAGAAGCCATAGGTATCATTATCCCGTACTGTGGAGGTTATCGAGCCATCAGTATTGGATACGTTGGAGTCTCCTGCTTTCCAACCCCAAGCAACCATTGACCTTCCATCAGACCAGTTGTTTGATCCAAAGCTAAAGCCATCGTCATCAAAAGAAGTAAGGAAAGTAGCACTCGTGGCTTCTGCATCTGTTGTATCAGATTGAAGGAATTTTGATGCGCCCCTGACGGAATCCATTAAGTGATGGCTTCCAGATGTGCTTCTTGCTTTTACCCATACAAGATCAGGCTTAAACCCCATTCCGGTTACAGATTGAGTACCAGTAGCCCTGAATAACACAGTATTGAACGCCTCAACCTCTGTATCGTCTTGGAAGTCTAAATAGAACCCATTCGTACCGTAGGTGACATCTGGAGTCTTAGCCACCCACACACCGTTCTTAAACTCACCGAACGCATCAGCATCGTAGGCTGTACCGTCTGTAAAGTGGACTTCGGCTTGATAACCATCAAATCCTTTATAAGCAGAGGCGTTACCATTGTCATTTATATTGTGGACAAAAGTAGAACTAACGTAAGTTTCTTCGTTTAAACCTATACTTACATTTTGAGTAACAGAAGTACTGACACCATTGACCCATAATTTTGCTCTATCTGCCTGTGTTGCTTCAGTAGAGTCAAAAGTAAATACAATATGATACCAAGCTGAAGGATCACGAAATACTGCTGTGGAATTGACTGTAATTACATTTCCAGAACTTGTTCTGTTGTTAAACTCAAAGACATGACTTGCATTAAAACCTAATCTAGACCTGTTATTTGTGTCAGCACCTTCAACCCCAAATAAATATCCTTCAGCAATATTCCCACGCTTAACCCAACCACTCCAAGTCCAAGTCTTGCGATTACCCGCAGACGCAGGAGTCCAACTCAGGTACGCAGAGTCATCATCGTTAAACCTTAGCGATCCATTGATGTTCTTAGGATAGAAGCCTCTTACTGAGCCTCTGTGTGCGCCACCTGCGGCAATAAGACTCACTTAGGCACCTGCACTTGTTGTTGCTGGAGTTGCACTGATATAGACATTTGTTCCATCTGGACTAAAGTAACTGACGAAATATTTACCTGCTGTGCTAATGGTAGTTAAATCACCTGAGTTAATGAATACAGTAGCCGCCGCACTAACAACATGACCACCTGAGTTATCTAAGAAGATGTTCCCGGATTGACCAGCAGTAATGTTCGTAAAGGTCAACGTGCCAGTTCCACTTGGTGTGCAGGAGAAGTTATTAGTGACATTCATATCAAACGACAGATCGTTGTCTGTAGTCACTGTGCCACGCATTGGTGCAGTAATAGTATCTGCTACATCCGCTTTGAGTGTATCAACATCATAGCCCTGTACTGTGACACCGATATCAGCATCCACTACGATAGTTGCATCGTATGCCTGTACATCAGTACCGATGACAAGACCTAAGTTAGTACGTGCTGTTGCCGCATTAGCTAAGTCAGATAGGTTATTAGATAACTGTGCGTAGCGAGCATCTGATTGTGTTTGTGTATATACGTTTGCAACATTAAACGCACCGTAAGCAACGATATCAACAATATCACCTGCGGCGGCACCTGTGGTTAAAACAATGTTAGTACCGGAAGTTGCAGTGAAGTCAGTCGTATTAACGAGCTTGACACCGTTGAGATATACATCGACATAGCCGACATCATAAGTGATTGCAAATGTAGTCTGGCTAGCTGTTGCTGTGTAAGTCTGACGAGAAGAAGTACCATTAATAGCACTACCTGCCGCAACCCAAGATGTGCCGTTATAAACACGCATCTCATCGGCAGTCGTATCAAAGTACAATGCACCAGTCAGTAGTGCGTCACCGTCATTGTCTAGCGCAGGTGAAGAAGACTTAGCACCTAAGTAGCGATCATCAAATGAATCATATGAAGCCGCCGCATCGTTGGCGGATGTAAGTGCATTACCGGCGTAAGTTGAGGCATTAGATTCTGATGTAGCGGCATTCGTTGCACTTGTAGCGGCATTCGTTGCACTTGTTGCCGCCGCCGCCGCACTGTCAGCCGCCTCTGTTGCAGAACCAAGGATTGTATCAACATAACCCTTACGAGTTAAGTCATCATCTGTAGTTGGTGTAGCAGTAGACGTTGCCTTGTTAGCACCTAAGACAATGTTACCTGTCATTGTTCCACCAGACAGACTTAACTTAGTCGCATCTTGTGTGTCTACATAATTCTTAGTGGCGGCATCTTGGTTCGCAGTTGGATCGCCAACACCTGTAATCTTGCTAGTACCCATCGCAATGGCACCAGTCATTGTGCCACCTGATAAGTTCAGCTTAGTTGCATCTGCTGTGTCTACGTATGTCTTCGTAGCCGCATCTTGTGCAAGTGTAGGATCACCTAAGCCAGTAATCTTATTCGTGCCCATTGCAATAGCACCAGACATGGTACCACCTGCAAGTGGGAGTTTAGTTGCAATGGAGTTTGTTACAGTAGTAGAAAAGTTAGCATCATCGCCTAATGCCGCCGCTAACTCATTCAGAGTGTCTAAAGCGGCAGGTGCTGAGTCAATGACATTTGCTACAGAAGTATCAACATAACCTTTAGTAGCCGCATCTGCTGTTGCTGTTGGAGTATCAAGACCTGTGATCTTGTTGGTACCCATAGCAATAGCACCAGACATAGTGCCGCCAGTAAGGTTCAGCTTCAGTGCGTCATTCGTATCGACGTAGTTCTTAGTAGCGGCATCCTGAGCATTGACAGGATCTGTGACGTTAGCAATGGTAGTACCAGTTACATCAAGCGTACCGTTGACTGTTACATTGTTGAATGTAGAAGTACCAGAGGACGCTGTGACGTTACCAGTTAAGTTACCTGCCACATTACCTGTGACATTTCCAGTTACATTGCCGGTGACGTTACCTGTGACATTGCCAGTCAGTGTTCCGGTGATACCAGTGTTAGCAGTTAGGTTAGTAAATGTACCAGCACCGGGAGTAGCACCGCCGATGACAGCACCATCAATTGTACCACCGTTAATGTCAGCAGAAGCAAGTGTAGCTTGACCAGTTGTCGTTACAGTAGTAAATGCACCAGCGGCAGGTGTAGAGCTACCAATGGTAGTTCCATCAATGCTACCGCCTGTAAGAGTAACTGCGGCAGAAACTAATGAGTCAATGTTTGCAGTACCATCAATGAACAGGTCTTTGAACTCAGCACCTATAGCACCAAGATCAATATCATCATCTGTGACAGGAACAATAGCACCGTCTTGTACACGGATCTGCTCAACTGCCGCACCAGCAATTTCAATAAAGAAAGAAATGCGGTTATTTGCTTCATCAACAAAGATTTTATTGAAGCCTTCTTCGCCCGCAATTGTAGTAATGTATGCGCCGTTACCTGTAGTGCCATCATGTGTGTGGCCTGTGCCTGCGGTAAACGCATCACGGAGTGCATTGAATTCAGCGTTTAAGGGTGCGGCTTTAACTACCTCACCTGAGATAATATCTGCTACTGACTGTCTGGTATAACCTGCCATTTACCTGCGATCTCCATATCCAAACAACAGCACGAATCCTTGGATTGCGTGGCTAGCGTTTGTATCGTTGGTTACATACTTAATTGAGATTGATGTTCCTGATCCTGAGAACGATGTTTTCGCTACAGGAGATGGGTTACCATCAAAAATAGCACCCGAATCATATAAGGCTTCATTATAAAATGCCGCCGCACCACGTGTTGTGATGTCATAGTTAGTTGGGTTTAGTACGTTAACGTCTTCGTAGTCGTACACGATACCCAGCACAATGTCTGCGTTACCTTCCGCTTTCAGGTACGTAGATAACTTTAAGAAGTTCTTACGTAACTCTGGATCACCGAAGTGGTAGAATGGGGTTTGGAACAATGAGAATATCTCCGTCCCATCAAAGCTAGTGCCAGACTCCTGTCTGTACACTTTGCCATTTAAGTCACCATGGACAACGAACTCATACTGACCAATGTATCCTGAGTCAGCGGCTGTTGCTGATATACCTAGCAACTGACCGAATTCAAATCCAATTCCACCATTCTGCTGTTGTCTCAATGCCCCAATCGCACCCTGCGAATCTGAAGCACCAAAGAAGAATCTAAACTGTGACTTCTGACGAATGACAACAGCATTCAAATCATCTAGGTCATTATTCAATACGATGTCGTTAAAGACTGACTGCACGTTCTTGGATACTGTTTCCAAGTTAACGTCACCAATCTTGTCAGTACCAGATACGGGGCGTAAGCCATCAGGTCCGATGAAGAGAAGGTCACCACCAAGCTCAATAACTGAGTCGGATGCAATACATCCTAAGTCGTTGGTTACCTGTAACAGTGAGAAGTCTGCGTTACTGTTACCTACAATTTTCTTAATGTTATTCGTGCCGAAGATGAATAACTCATCACGGAACGCTTTAATTTGTACAATTTCAAAGCCTACGTTAATGACACCAGCACCATTAGCTGGGCTAAAATCCGTTTCATTAAGAGGGGCTGAGTAGTGAAGCAGGTAAGGGTCAGATGATCCGCCCGCTAAGAAAAGATGGGATTTAAACTCAGTAACGTACTTAGGATCGGTGGGAGCGTTTGCATCTGTAATCTGAGTATATGTAGTCCCGTCATACTTAGACGCTGGATTCACCCCATCCGCCATTACAACTACTGGGCCAGACCAATTATGCTTGGAGAAACGTACCTTGTTTACCCCGGTCATTGTGGGGCTACCAGCAGTGGTAACAGCAACCCATGCTTCAGTTCCAGTATCCCAATAATGTAGATACTGACTGCCAGAAGATGGTCTACGGCAAGCTAGAATGCCATCGTTAATTCCGTTGAATACACAAATACCAAGGACTTTACCTAAGCCGGGTAAGCTAGGATATGCCTCAGTGAATCCACTGATCCTACGATAGCCACCTGTTACAGCAGGCTCATAGTTAATTAAACGTGTTGCACTGCCCGGTGATAACTGTCCCTGAGAAAGGACATCACGGTTAGTGTTGAGTCCGCCTTCACATGAGACTGTGTATATCTGTAGCTGATCAGCCATTACAGAACTCGTGTAGGCAGATAGGCATTAAATACTGTGCGTGGATTATAAGTAGAGCGCAAAGATAAGTTATCATCAACAAGTACACGACGCATCATCTTGATGCCCTCAACGAAGTCATTCTGATGGACTGCCGCACTTTGTTCATTAGAACGGAAACGCATCATGTACATCATTGCACCATCAATGACAACGTGAATAAAACGATCTGGGATTACGCACACATCACCAAAGGCAGTCATGCTTGTAGGGAATGTCCAGTACTTATATTCAATGACGTATGAATCATCTGGCACTGGAGTTACACCAAACTTTTCTTCTTGCGTCTGATACACACGAAGTGGGACACCAATACCTGATCCGCTATCACCAGTGTCATCACCGGGGCGATACGTCTCAAGATACTCAGTGTAGGGAATAACAGCTAACCTGCGTGGCTGATTGCTCTTGTCAGCAAGTTGCTTAATGTAGAATGATTCCCAGTCTACTGAAGAAATGTCCGCTGGGAAATCATACGTTCCCGTTCCAGCAGTTAGTGTTTGTTCATAGGTAGTTAATGTAAAAGGCCACTCCTGTGCAGATTGAATAATCTTACGAACAGAAGAGTTAACAGAATCTTTGGCAAGAGCCTGTACATTACGAACAGTTCCAAAATCATCTTGGTCAATAGTGACCTCATTCAGACGACGGAGAAGTTCATTTGTAATGTTTAGAAATGTAGCCATTTATATTAAACACCTTGGAAGGAAGAAAGGGGGCCGAAGCCCCCAGACTTATTTAGGCAATCTGATCACGAACAACTTCGTCAGCACCAGTAGGTGCTTCTTCAACAGAAACAACGATTGCCCATACACGAGCAGTTGATGTTGCTGATGGAGCGTCAGTAACAGTTACTGTTGCATCCAATGTGTCCGCACTAGCGATAACGCCTTGCGTTTGAGTACCAAACACATAAGAGCCAGCCGCCAAAGCGTCGATGGTTGTATCTGCCATGAAGTCAGTTGTACCATCGGTTACTTTGAGATCCATGTCAGTTGAGTCGTTAGTGTCGAGCAATTCAACACCTGCCGCCAAAACAAGCGTACCTGCTTCGACTGCTGGACCCGCAACTGTGCCAGTAGCAACAGGAAGCTCAACTTCCTTTTGGATCATAATTGCTTGGGAAAGCAATGATTGAGATTTAGTAGCCATTGATAAATCCTCCTATTAATAGCCAGTTTGGTAACGTAAAGTTACGAGTGACTCTGGACGAAGGATCTTACGACCATACAGGTGCATACCACGAACGATGTCAGCAAAGCTGTCTGGATCACGGTAAGTTTCAGTTTTGTTGATCTGCTGAGCAGTAGCAACCGCTGAATCGTGACCAGCTACGATTACACCGTAGTTAGTCGCCTGTGGAGTTGTAGAAGCAACTGCCGCACCAGTACCAACCGCAGGAAGGTTGTTAGAAACGTATACACGGAAGCCGTGCAAGTTGTTAATAACAAGACCGTTCTGAAGACCAGAACCACCGAAGTCAGAATTGAACAAGTTAGAGCTTTCGTCTTTCAACATCTCAGCGTAGATTGGATCAATAACAATCCAACGGCCTTGAGTGTCAACGAACTGCTGGTCTAACAGACGGCCCATACGAGCGATAGCCTGCAAAGGAGAAGCAGAAGTTGTAGCAACTGCGTCCGCACCCGGAAGGCGTGGAACGATTGGAAGTGCTTCGCCAGCATCTCCACCAGTTACGTTGAAGTCAGATGCGTCCAGCTTCATTGAAGCCAACAACTCATCAGTACCAGCAGTTGCAACAGCAACAGTACCGTTTACTTGATCGTTGACAGTACCAGCGGCTGTGTGCAGTGCAGACTGCTTGTAGCCAGAAAGGTAGCCAAGGACTTCTTGGTCATACTGGTCACGTAGGCGATAAGCCGCACGATCAGTAGCCATTTGCATGAAGTTCACATGTGAATGCGCTTCTTCAATGTCGTCCATCTTGAAAGCAAAGTAGTTAGCTTTGTCGATGTTCAGAGTGAAATCTTCGTCATCCAGATTCTGCGCTGTGATCTGTGAACCACGAGCGTAAGACTGAACTGAAATTTCAGGCTCTTTGATGATCTTCACTGAATCACCCATTTGAGCGATTTCACCGAAGTAGTCGTTGTTAGTTACGTCTTCAACAACTGAAGACTTACGGAAAGCAAGCTGTACCTGCTTTGAGTAGATTACGGGGCTAAAGTTACCATTAGGTAGGTTACCGTAGCCCGCCGCAGATGTAAATGCCATGATGACATCTCCTTGATTGCATAGGGTTAAGGTTATGTGTAACTTCGCAAGAGGCCATCTAACATCAGGGTGGTAAGCTCACCGGCCAAAGTGATCATACGGCCTGAGTAGTTTGGGTGTTCTGTGAAGGTGGAATTAGGATTCGTGTCATTATAAGAACTGGCAGGAACTTATAACAACACGTTTCCATACTCCTGTATTACTGCGGGTGTCCTTGCGGAGGCCGCATATTAATGTTTTGTGGACATAGTTATATCCAGAAAATATTATATGTCAACACTTTTATCGTGCTGAGCCAGATAAATCGTAAATAAACTTACCTGTGCGTTGGGCATCTAGAATTTCTTCTTGCATTTTTTCATACTGTTGGGCAGTCATACGGTTAACATCTGACTCCTTTATGTATGATTTAGTTTCATCGCTCTCAGGGGAGGAACGCTCAGAGCGAGTGCCTACAGCCTTAGCCGCATCCTTACTCTTAGATGACTTAGCTTTTGCTGTGATACCCATGTCTGCTTTGTACAAATCAATTGCACGTGCGGCAGATACTGCATCACTATCGTTATCATACAGCGCATCCATTACCCACTTAGGTTGTTCCTCAACCCAGTTATGGAATTCATCGCTGTCACGAATCTCATCAAAGTCCGGATGCAACCGCATGAGTTCAGCTTCCGCTTTCTCTTTCTGTGCTTCCTGCTTCATCTCATCAATTTGTCTGAACTTAGATTCAAACTCAGAGGCTTGTTCCTTAGCTTTCTTCATTGCGATTGTTTCTACAATCTGAGCAACATCAGGATACTGCTCCATCCAAGAAGCTAGTTCTTCCTCTGACTTAGGGTACTTGATTTCTTTCCTAGTTGAAGCTTCTAGTTGAGACTTAAGATCGTCAATTTGTTTTTGAAAGTCTGACTCTTTCTTTTGGGCATGTCTACGAAGATCACCGTAGCGTTTCTTAAACGTCCTTTCTTCAGCAGACTCAGGCTCAGGGCCATCATCTACCTGTTCTTCTTGTGGTTCGCTAGATTCTTCTTCTTGCTGTTGTCCTTTCAGCAAAGCCTCTAACTCAGCTTCCTCTTCTTCAATCCGCTTTTTATTAGCGTTACGCTTTGCAAAGCCAGATGCGACTTTTACTTGTTCGACTTTTTCAGTCATTTCAGTTGTAGTTGTAGACATTGTTTCATCCTTTGTCTGGGGCTAACGGTAGCTTTTTAGGGCGTTAGGTTTGCCAGTTTATGATACGGCGTTAGGTACGGGGTGCCGCAATCCCCTTCTTAGGTTGGCGAAGCATGGATAGAAAACTAACGAAATCTGGTCCCATGATTTTGCCTATGATTACTCCAAGATCTGAATCAACAGACCTGCGAAGAACTTCCTTTTCTTTTTCATCTAACTGCAAGTACTGATCTTGCATGTAATCAAATTGATCTTGTTCAAACTTCATGAAGGTGCCTTCCTGTTAAATTAGCAATTTGCCCAAAGACAAATACTCCGCTGTACATAATACCATTTCCAAGGGCAGACTTGAAGTTTAATTTTTTGTTGTGTACGTGGTACTCATAGCATTCTTGCATAACGGATGTCCAGAATTTAGACTTTGTTTTTAGCAACGTGTTCGCTAACAACTTGCCCCAAACGTCGTACCCATCTCGCCACCACTGAGGTTGCTTCATGTGCCAACTATGCATCTTAGCAAGTTCTTTTTTATTGCTCCATAATCCGTGCTCGACCATCTTAGTACAGCAATACGTACCTTCTCCCGCAGAGCTACTACTACCTGTGTCCGCTTCTATCTCAGCCTGACTACGGGATGTTACAGGAGTTCCATCTCTCGATGTTACAGTAGAGCCGCTACTAGATGTCACAGTGGAGCGTTCACTCTTCTGCTGTACACCATCGTTGTTACTATCGACAAATGCACCCTGTCGTGTATTACCGCTGGCATCCGTGTAAGACTTTCCTGTCACATTGGTTGTTCTTCCACCTTCACTCTGGAAAGATACTGTCTCTCCGGGTGCTACACTGCGTGAACCAATTGCCGATTGTGTAGTAACTGTTCGTGATGGTTGTGTAGCCGCAGTTAATGCCTGCTCTGTTAACGAAGATCTGGCAGGCTGTGCTTTATCGGCAAGCATAGCGGCGGCTTGCTCACGAGTCACATTAAGATCACTTGCAAGTTGATCAATCTCACGAGAACTATATCCACCTCGTAACGCTTCCGGAGACGAGACACGAGGGCTGTACGCAGTAGGTGCCGTAGTCAATCCTCTCATTTTTTCTTCTTCACCAACAGCGAAGTCAAATAGAGAATCCGCTCGTGGGGCAGTAGGTGAGGTGCCAGCCGCTGGAGCAGTACCAAATCCTGTGACTGTACGATCACCCATGACCCCACGTCCTGTGGCATCCATAAACGTAGCCTCTTCGACCATGTCACGGTATGCCTGTGGGTTAGATGTTGCTAGACTCTGTCCGTATGTACTTCTAACAGCCTGCTCTACACTACCTGTTAATCCAGAAATAGAGGTAGAAGCTTCTCTAGTAGTAGAAACTCCTGTCTTTGGATCAATGTCGGTAACGGGAGGTCCGGTTTGAATCATACCGCCAGAAGCAGTAATAGCTGATGCTAGACCCGGACTCATTCCAGATAACACGCCATTGGAAATGGAATCCCCAACATCTCTTTCTGACATAGTGAATGCACCAGTCTGTTCTAAGACAGCGGCTAATGTTGGATTATTCTGCGCAATAGTAGGACCAACAGTATCTTTTAATTCTTTCCCTGCCTTATACGCCTTATAAGCACCGACGGCAAGTCCGGGTAGGCTTCCGGTAACTGCGCTGACAGCCATGCCAGCCATCACTTTTTTCATACGAGAATCGTATGTGTCAACAGCTTTTCCGATAGAACCGCTGGGGTTAATTGCAGATATGGCCCGTGCCGCACCCATGATAGGATCTACACTAGGTGTAGTAGCTGTTGGTCCATCTCCGCCGTCGTCACTTACTTTTGCGGTAGGAACGCCAGTGGTTGTTTCCGGTATCTTTGCTGGATCATATAAAGTAAATCCTTCCGGGATAGGGGGGAATGCCGTGCCATTAATAAAGGTAAAGGTACGGATCTCTCCGTTTGGTCCTATGTATTGTTTAGTCTCATATGTAGGAACCCCGCCTGCTCCTTCTCCACCCGGTGTAATTACAGGTGCTGTAGGTAGCTCTGTGCCAACTGTGGGCGCAGTAACACCCGGAGGAAGGAACTGACCCCCAGTCATCTGAGAATAAATTTGACCTGCCTGTTGTTCTGGAGTAGTAGTTTGTCCCGCCAATCCACCGACTTGGAACTCAGCTACTTCATCATCTTTATCTAAATCTTCAATAAAGGAATCAATGTCGGAATCAAAATCTGTTTCATCATCCATGGTAGCTTCTTCAGAGTTGCCCATCTGCCCCATAGCTTCCATCTTAGCCAGACCTTCTTTCGCCATGTCTCGCATCTTCATGATGTTCTCAAGGCCAATGTATCTTACGACATCTGCGGGAAGTACAAATTCACCTTCACTAAGTTTAGCGTCAATGTCATCACGGACTTCTTCTTTAAGTGATCCGTTAGGTACATCATTACCGGATACTGGATCGACTGAAC
>Ga0209654_1001963_pt1 | contig 15027 bp, 11 predicted proteins | sample SaaInl1SG_22_DNA_FD_184646 | JGI IMG/M metagenome (GOLD analysis project Ga0209654, IMG submission 184646) | Marine microbial communities from expanding oxygen minimum zones in the Saanich Inlet - ESP_161SG_22_DNA (SPAdes) (version 2) | ecosystem: Environmental > Aquatic > Marine > Intertidal... | reverse complement strand
ATTTTTTCTGTTCTTTGGGATCACCACCAACCCGGCAGACCTGCCAGCGGTGCTGCCACTGGCGATTGCAGTCACCATTATTGGAGTGGCGGGTAAGTACCTTGTGGCCTGGTGGGTGACGAAGGATATGAGCGACAAGATGAGCACCTGGCGCGTCACCGCCTTTTTGATTCCGCGTGGTGAATTCTCAATGGTGATTGCAGCTCTGGCTGCGCCGGTGGTGCTGGGCGTGAAACTGCAAGCGCTCACGCTGGCATATGTGATTCTGACTGCGTTGATTGCTTCAATAATGCTTCGTTTCACCAGAAGTAAGCTCGAGAGAAAATAGTCCAAGGAGGTTTTGTGAGAATTTCTCGAGTGATGATTTTGATCGTGTTTCCGATTACGACTCTGGCGTTTATTGCCGCAACCTTCTTTCTGGGGTCACAGGGCCTTCTGCCAGATCCCGTTGCAGTTCACTGGGGACCGTCTGGTCAGGCAGATGGTTTCATGAGTCTGGCCGCATATCTTTGGCTGATTGGTATCGGGTTTGGTTTGCTTTGGGCTGGCTTGTTGGCTCTAGAACTGGTCCCGATCAGAGCAAGGCTTCTCAGGCCACTGCTCAAGGGGTTTACCGGCTACCTCTACGGCTTCATCTTGGCCCTAATGGTGCTCACAACACTGCTGCAGATTGGCCGCGATGCCAACCAACCTTCAAACGTTGGGCTTTGGATACTTTTGACTTTTGTTCCGGTCGGTTTTTTGATTTGGCTGATTCTTGGCAAACCCAGTGTCTCTTTAGAAGACTCATTGGAGATTCGGCTGCGGGGAGTCAGGGTTGTATCGATTCCTGGAAAAGATGTTGTCGCCATCACACTCGGAGATTTGAAAGGCAGAGAGTTTGGTGGCTGGGGTTTGAGATATGCGTCTAAGACTCTTGCCTTCATACCAAATTCTGGCCCAGCGGTATTTTTTGATTTGAGCTGGGGCGAGAGAATCGCAGTGCGCAGCGACGATGCGGCAGAGCTGGCCAAGACAATGCAAAGAAAATAGGAGAGGTCAAAGATCATGCGAATACACATAGCCACCGACCACGCAGGACTAGAGCTGAGCGCCTTTTTGGTGGAGCAGCTTAGCGATGCCGGACTAGATGTAATTGATCATGGCCCAAAGGTCTACGACGCGTTAGATGACTACCCGGGCTTCTGTATTGCGGCTGCTCAGGCTGTTGCTGAAGACCAACTTGCTGGCGTTGAAGCTCTTGGAATTGTCTTGGGCGGCAGTGGAAACGGCGAGCAAATTGCCGCCAATAAAGTCAAAGGCATTCGCGCGGCACTGATTTGGAACAGCGAAACCGCAGCACTTGCAAGACAGCACAATGACGCCAACGTTGCGGCTGTTGGGGCAAGGCAACACAGCCAAGAGCAGGTGCTTGAGTTGATACAGATATTTATTGGCGAACCTTTCTCCAATGATGAGCGCCATGTCAGGCGCATTGGAAAAATTGCTCACTTTGAAACAACCGGTGAGGTGCTTTTCTAGCCAAATGCCAGAGGGTCATACAGTTCATCGAACCGCGAAAAGGTTTCAGAAAGAATTTGCAGGGCAGCAGCTCTTCGTTACATCTCCTCAGGGCAGGTTTGTTGATGCCGCGTTGGTGACGGGCCAGAAGCTTGAATCAGCCGAAGCTTTCGGGAAGCATTTATTTTTGGGTTTCGAATCCGGGTTTGTCCGTATCCACCTTGGTATTTACGGCAAGTGGCGCTTTAGTCAGTTCGAAGATGGCCCCAAGGACCCCGTGGGGCAGGTTCGCGCAAGGTTCCTCTCAAGTCAGCATGTTGCAGACGTGGTTGGCCCAACGGCCTGCGAGGTAATAGATGTGGCTGGCTTTGAAATGCAAAAATCGAAGCTCGGACCAGACCCGCTTCGTATCGACCCTGCGGATCAGGAACTCGAGAGATTTATTGCTAGGTGCAGGAAATCAAAGACTTCCATCGGGCAGTTACTTATGGACCAATCCGTGATTTCTGGAATTGGAAACGTTTATCGCGCTGAGCTGTTGTTTCGAGCAGGAGTGAATCCTTATCAGCTGGGCATGAATACACAAGAAGAGACCCTTGTCGCCATCTGGTTTGATGCGGTGAGGCTTATGAAAATTGGAGTTAGCAAGGGCATCATGCTGACCAGAGACGATTATCTAAAGGGCATGCCTGCCACCAAGGACCGATATTTTGTCTACAAACGGGAGGGCATGCCGTGCCGAAACTGTGGTCATGAGGTCTCTTTGGCGCTGTTGAATTCACGCAAGCTGTACTGGTGCAATAGTTGCCAAATCGGCTAGTTGATTGGTTTCTGAGGTTGATTTCTTGGAGCGAGTGACGGGAATCGAACCCGCGTAATCAGTTTGGAAGACTGAGGCTCTACCATTGAGCTACACTCGCGCATCGTTTGTTAGACGAGACTCCATTCTATGGGGTAGAGTGGTCGAGTTCCTGACCAACGGTCAAGAATGTTCGGGATGTAGCGCAGCTTGGTAGCGCATCTGTTTTGGGAACAGAGGGTCGCAGGTTCAAATCCTGTCATCCCGACAAATTGCTTTATAAAAACCCACCTACCTCTATGGAGACACCTTGAAGACAACAGTCGAAAAACTAAGCCCAACCCGCGTCAAGCTGACGATTGAGGTTGATCAAGCTGGCTTCAAGCCAACCCTTGATAAGGCTTATAAGACAGTTGCCAACCAGGTGAACATTCCTGGATTCCGCAAGGGCAAGGTGCCGGCCTCGGTTCTAGACCAGCGCGTTGGCAAAGACCAAATTATTGCTCAGGCGATCAACGATGGCATGGATGCTTTTTACCGCGAGGCTCTGGTGGCCGAGAAGCTAAAGCCACTGGGAACCCCAGAGGCCGACATTAGTTCTGCGCCATCTGCCACAGAGCTTGAGAAGCCTCTTGTGATTTCTCTAGAGGTAGAGGTTCGACCAGAATTCAAGCTGCCTAACTATAAGGGCGTCGCCGTTAAAGTTGACCCGGTCAAGGTTGCCAAGATGGACATCGAAACCGAGCTTGATGCGCTGCGTGCACGCTTCGGAACACTGAAGACTGTCGACCGTCCAGCAAAGAACGGTGACTTCACAACCATAGATTTGTCAGCGCTGATGGACGGAAAAGAAATTGACACCGCAGCAGACATTTCATACGAAATCGGTTCCGGACAGCTTCTGGACGGCATCGATGAGGCACTCGAAACTCTAACTGCTGGTGAAACTACAACCTTCAGTTCCAAGTTGGTCGGTGGCGAAATGGCAGGCCAGTCTGCCGAGGTTTCTGTGACCTTGAAGGCGGTCAAGGAGCGTGAGCTTCCCAAGGCTGATGACGATTTCGCTCAGCTTGCCAGTGAGTTCGACACTCTTGATGAGCTAAAGAAGGACCTTGAAACCAAGCTCGCGGTTGAACTTGGCCGCAAGCAGGTTTTGCAGGCAAGGGACAAGATTGTTGAAGAGCTTGTGTCCAAGGCGAATATTCCAGTTTCTGACGAAGCTGTGAAGCGGGAAGTGGATGCTCACCTTGAGGGCGAAGGCCGCATGGAAGACGATGTTCACCGCAAAGAAGTGACCGCGGATTCCGAAAAGGGCTTCAAGACCCAGTTGCTGCTGGATGCGATCGTTGATGCCGAGGCAATCAAGATTGAAGATCAAGAATTGATTGAGTACCTTGCGTTTACCTCTAGGAACTATCAGATGGAGCCCAACCAGTTCATTGAGCAAGTTGCCAGTTCCGGTCAAGTTTCTTTCTACGCTGACGAGCTTGCAAGGCGCAAGGCTGTCGACTTCTTGGTGTCTCAGGCTGAAATCACAGACACCAAGGGTGCGAAGGTTACCTACGAGGTCTAACGCCCAAGGCGAACAAGCACCCTAAATGGGTTCTTAGCTAGCTATCGTTATCTTCAAGAACTCTGAAGGAGAACTAGATGGCCATGCCCCAGTTGGAGCGAAACGGTGTATTTGACAGGCTGCTGAAAGACCGCATTGTGTGGTTGGGCAGCGAAGTCCGAGATGAAAACGCAAACGAGATTTGCGCCAAAATTCTTCTTCTGGCTGCTGAAGACTCCGAAAAAGATATCTTTTTGTATATCAACTCTCCGGGTGGCTCCATAACCGCCGGAATGGCGATCTACGACACCATGCAGTACGTGCCGAACGACATCGTCACAGTTGGCATCGGAATGGCAGCATCGATGGGGCAGTTCTTGCTCTCATCTGGCGCCAAGGGTAAGAGATATGCCACCCCAAACACCAGGGTGCTTCTTCACCAGCCACTGGGTGGTTTTGGCGGAACAGCTTCTGACATCCAGACCCAAGCCGAGCTAATCATGTCCATGAAGAGGCAGCTGGCGAGCATTACTGCTGAGCAGACCGGTAAGACCGTCGAGCAAGTTATGGAAGACGGTGACCGCGATCGCTGGTTCACTGCCGCCGAGGCTTTGGAATATGGCTTTATCGATCAGATTCAAGAGTTTGCAAGCCGTTCAACCGGCGTAGGGAAGGCGTAAACCATGAGCTTTATTGAGACCAATGAGGGCAGAGTTGCAATGCCCGGTGCCAGGTACATTCTTCCTGAGTTCGAGGAGCGCACTTCATACGGAATGAAGCGCCACAACCCTTACACCAAGTTGTTCGAGGACCGCATTGTGTTCCTAGGTGTGCAGGTTGATGATGCCTCCGCAGATGACATCATGGCGCAACTATTGGTGCTTGAGTCGCAGGATCCAGATCGCGACATAACGATGTACATCAACTCTCCGGGTGGATCCTTTACTGCCCTGACTGCAATTTACGACACCATGCAGTACGTGAAGCCTCAGATTCAAACTGTTTGCCTGGGTCAAGCAGCCTCCGCTGCCGCGGTCCTGCTTGCTGCCGGAGCAAAGGGCAAGCGTCTCGCGCTACCAAATGCTCGAATTCTGATTCACCAGCCATCGTCTGGTGGTGGGGGCCAGGGACAGGCTTCCGATATTGAAATTCAGGCCAAGGAAATCATGCGTATGCGTGAATGGTTGGAACACACTTTAAGCCATCATTCGGGCAAGAGCCTTGCTGAAGTTAATAAGGACATCGACAGAGACAAGATTCTTACTGCTGCAGAAGCAATGGAGTATGGCCTGATTGATCAGGTTCTTACTTCCCGTAAGGCCTAGTAATTCTCCGCGAGTGTTGGGCTAAAAAGTCCAACTCTCGCTATAGAGTTTTGGAATGACGTTATCTGAAACCAGCGAGCTACTGAAGTGCACCTTTTGCGCTAAAAGCCAGAAACAGGTTAGAAAGCTAATCGCTGGACCAGCGGTCTACATCTGCGATGAGTGCATTGAACTCTGCAACGAAATAATTGAAGAAGAGCTTGGACACAAAGCCAACACCGATTTAGATTCACTTGACTTGCCAAACCCCAAGGAAATCAAGGGGTTCCTGGACGAATACGTGATCGGCCAGGATGATGCGAAGAAGCAGCTTGCGGTCGCTGTCTACAACCACTACAAACGCATTAGAGCCGGTGGCACTTTGACTGCTGCTGGTAAAGAGCACGATGAGATTGAGATTGCAAAATCCAACATCCTGATGATCGGACCAACTGGCTGCGGTAAAACTTATCTTGCTCAAACTCTTGCAAAGCGGCTGAACGTGCCCTTCGCAGTCGCGGATGCGACTGCCCTCACCGAAGCCGGCTATGTGGGTGAAGATGTTGAGAACATCCTGCTAAAGCTTTTGCAGGCTGCCGATAATGACCCGAAGCGAGCAGAGACTGGGATTATCTATATCGATGAAATCGACAAGATTTCCAAAAAAGCTGAAAACCCTTCGATAACTCGGGATGTTTCCGGTGAAGGTGTTCAGCAAGCGTTACTCAAAATACTTGAGGGCACCGTCGCGTCAATTCCTCCTCAGGGCGGGAGAAAGCACCCTCAGCAAGAGTTCATCCAACTCGACACCACAAACGTACTGTTCATTGTTGCGGGGGCATTTGCAGGCCTCGAGAGCATAGTTTCAGAGCGCACTGGCAAAAAGGGTATCGGCTTCGGTGCCGAGCTCAAGCAAAAGTCTGAAGTCAATAACGTTTATCGCCAGGTGCAGCCTGAAGACCTCAGGAAATTTGGTTTGATACCTGAATTTATTGGAAGGCTTCCGGTTCTGGCGACAGTCGAGGAATTGGACAAGCCTGCATTGATAGCAATCCTCACCGAGCCTAAGAATGCTCTGATCAAGCAGTATCAGCGCATGTTTGAAATCGATGGCTTCGACCTTGTTTTTGAGCCGGGCGCAGTTGAATTCATTGCAGAGAGCGCTTTGGAGCGTCAGACCGGGGCCAGAGGGCTCAGAGCAATTCTTGAGGAGCTTCTCGGACCGATAATGTTCGAACTTCCAGGATCTGACGAAACTGGAACGGTGACAATCACCGAGGACATTGCTCGCAATGGCGGCTTGCCTGTCGTTGAAACCGCAAAAGCTCCGCGTCAAGACAAATCCGCCTAGTTAGCGAAAAAACCTCATCGCACGTCAATCTGAAATAGTCGCTCCACTAATTGCGGGCTCTGTTGCCTCAACTACCGGTTCAATAGCTACCTTTGGGATTGCAATTGCAGGCCTGAGCGCCATGGGCGCCAGTTCTTCTCAGACGGCAACTGCCATTGCGCTGATGCTGCTCGGATACGGAGTTTTATCTATCGGTCTGAGCCTCTGGCTGAAAATGCCAGTGAGCATTGTTTGGTCAACACCGGGAGCAGCATTCTTGGCAACCAGCGCTGGTCTTGGACTGGATTTCAATACCGCAGCCGGAGCCTTTATTGTCAGTAGTTTGCTGGTCGTGATAACTGGAGCTTGGCCAGCTCTCGGAAGACTGGTCGGCAAAATCCCACCACAGATTTCTGCCGCGATGCTCGCGGGGGTTATTTTCCCTTTCGTAGTGGCAACTGTTCATTCCGCGGTTGACTTTCCACTATTGATAATGCCAACTGTCATCGTCTGGCTACTCTTGAATCGTTTTTTGCCGCTCTGGGCATCGCCGGTTGCAATCGTCATCGGCTTTGTTCTGATTGCAAGAAGTGATGCGGTAGGTGAAGTCCAAGTCGCTAGTTTCTGGCCAGACCTCCAGTTGGTAACTCCCGTTTTTGATTCGGCAGCAATCTTGGCAATTGGTGTCCCGCTGTATTTGATAACCATGGCCTCTCAAAACTTGCCAGGGTTAGCGATTATGGCGTCTTTGGGCTACAAATTGCCAACTTCGAAGGTGTTTATAACCACAGGGCTCGGTTCTGCAATTACTGGCTTGTTTGGTGGGTTCGGTCTAAACCTCGCTGCAATAACCGCCGCATTGAATGCCGACGAAAGTGCCGCCAAGGATCCTAATCGGCGCTGGCTTGCAGCTGCCTGGGGTGGCGTGGTTTACATTCTGTTCGCAATTTTTGCTGCCGGCTTTGCTGCTTTCGTTCTAGCGGTGCCAACCGAATTGCTATTAGCGCTAGCTGGCCTGGCTTTGCTGAACACTTTCGCTGGCGCCATTAGGACGGCTGTGAGCGATGATCAAACCAGGCTTGCAGGAATAGTGACCTTGGTTATCGGTGCAGCCGGCATCACGGTGCTGGGCATCGGCGGAGCGTTCTGGGCCCTGGTAGCAGGCATCATCGTATGGAGTATTAGAAAGCGCTAGTTTTCTACTTCGGCAAATACGAGGTTCGAGACCGTGACCTCGTCTGCATTTTCAAACTCCAGGTTGTGAATTCGACCAACGCTTGCCAAGTCTTTAGCGAGGCTTTGCATGGATGCTGGGCCAGAAACGGTTGCATTTGCAAGCTCGGCTTTCATCGACAGCTTGTTGTCAGATTTTGCTTTTCGAATTTGGACCAATGCAGTGCTTGCAAGTTTCAGAAGCTGCTCATCCTCACCGACAAGTTCGGAGGAATCAGGCCACTGGGATCTATGGACGGTTCCGTCCTGCCACCAGCTCCAAACTTCTTCGGATGCGAATGGGACGAAGGGCGCAAAGAGCCTGACCAATACTCCAAGGGCCTGACGCAGAGCCAAAACAGCACTGCCGGTTTCCTGATCGGTAAAGTCACCCTTGCCATAAGCGCGCTCTTTTACAAGCTCCAGGTAGTCGTCGGTGAAGTTCCAGAAAAATGATTCGGTCAATTCCAGCGCTTTGGTGTGGTCATACTTTTCAAATGCTGCTGTTGATGCATCAACAACTTTTTGCAAGGAGGCAAGCATTGACTTGTCTATCGGCTCGCTCACTGCAGTGGTTCCAGCAGGCAGCTCGAAGCTAAGTGCGAACCTGGCAGCATTCAACAACTTGATTGCAAGCCTGCGCCCGACCTTCATCTGACCTTCGTCAAATGCTGCGTCAGTACCCAGTCTTGCCGAAGCCGCCCAATAGCGAACTGCGTCAGAGCCGTGAGTTTCAAGAATTTCGTTTGGAACTACGACGTTTCCTTTGGACTTAGACATCTTCTTCCGGTCGGGGTCCAATATCCAGCCGGAGATAGCGGCATGCTTCCATGGAGCAACTCCGTGCTCGAGTTCAGACCTGACAAGCGTAGAGAAGAGCCAGGTTCTAATGATGTCTTGACCCTGCGGGCGAAGGTCATACGGGAAGACTTTTGCGAACTTCTCCTCATCGGTTAGCCAACCGCCGGCTAGTTGCGGGGTTAGTGAAGAGGTAGCCCAGGTGTCCATGATGTCTAGCTCACCGACGAAACCACCGGGAACACCTCTTTGGTCTTCGCTGAAGCCGGCTGGAGTGTCGCTCGATGGATCCACTGGTAGCTGGTCATCGTTCGGGGCAATTGGATTGTCATAATCTGGGTTTCCATCGGTATCTAGCGGATACCAGAGCGGTAGAGGCACTCCAAAAAATCTTTGACGGGAGATCAGCCAATCTCCATTGAGTCCGTTTATCCAGTCTTCGAGGCGCACACGCATGAAATCTGGGTGAAAGTCAACTTCCTTGCCGAGCGATATTAGTTTTTCGGCAAGAGGCTTATCGTTGCCACCGTTTTTTATGTACCACTGGCGAGTGGAGACAATTTCAAGGGGTTTATCGCCCTTTTCGAAGAACTTGACAGGGTGAGTGATTGGCTTGGGGTCACCAACCATGTCTCCTGACTCCTGCAAAGTTTTCACCATGAACTCTTTGGCCGAGAAAATTGTCTTTCCCGCAAGTTCTTCGTAAACAGCTAGCCCAGGACCAGCTGCAATCACATCTGGAGCTTCAGAAATTATGCGTCCGTCAAAGCCGATGATTGCGCGGTTCGGGAGCTTGAGTTCTCGCCACCAAATAACGTCGGTTACATCTCCGAACGTACAGATCATCGCGATTCCAGAGCCCTTGTCGATTTGAGCAAGACGGTGAGCGAGGATCGGAACCTCAACGCCAAACAGTGGAGTCTTGGCGGTTTTACCGAATAAGTGTGCGTATCGTTCGTCATCCGGATGGGCCACAAGAGCGACGCAGGCTGCGATCAATTCCGGCCTCGTGGTTTCAATGAAAATCTTCCCCTCTGGGCCATCAAAGCCAATCCGGTGATAGGCACCGGGCATTTCTCGGTCTTCCAGCTCGGCCTGGGCAACGGCAGTTCGGAAGTTGACGTCCCACAACGTGGGGGCCATCTGCGAATAGGCTTCGTTTCGCTCGAGGTTGTTCAGGAATGCCCGTTGCGAAATGCGCTGCGATTCTTTGGAAATGGTTCGGTAGCTTTGTGCCCAATCAACAGACAGGCCTAAATCGCGCCAAAGGTTTTCAAAGGTCTTCTCATCTTCTTCGGTGAGCTTTTCGCAAAGTGCAATGAAGTTCTGCCTGGAAATCGGCAGCTGGTCCTGAACTCGGGTGGATTTATTGTCACCACCTGTTTGAGGCGGTTGGAAGTCTTTATCAAACGGCAGCGTTGGGTCACAGCGGACCCCGTAATAGTTTTGGACTCGTCGCTCTGTTGGCAGTCCGTTGTCGTCCCAACCCATTGGGTAGTAGACAGCTGCGCCGTTCATTCTCATGTACCTGGCGACAACATCGGTATGGGTGTAGCTAAAGACGTGACCAACATGCAGGGAGCCTGAGGCCGTAGGTGGCGGAGTGTCTATCGAATAGACATCGTCTTTAGGTGCGTCCGCGTCGAATTTATAAACGGCATTAGTTTCCCAAGCCGGTGCCCACTTAGCCTCAAGGCCCTCTACGGAAGCCTTATCGGGAACGGTTGCGGGCCTGGTTGGCTCGGGGGTTGCATTATTCAATAGCTATGACCTCGGTATATTCGTAGTGTCTAGATTAACATTGTTCTTGACCGTTACCTCTCCCGAAAGCATTGATGTATCCAAAGCACAGCAATTCCCCCCAGGGGCCAAAGGCCTCTCCTTCTTTTTCAGAGCTTGAAAAGGAGGTCCTGGCCTACTGGGACCAAGATGGAACCTTTCAAGAATCAATAGACCAGAGGGCAGCGGCGGATGCACCGGAGTTCGTTTTTTATGATGGTCCTCCCTTTGCAAATGGTCTTCCTCACTATGGGCACCTGCTAACCGGTTACGTGAAAGACCTTGTGCCTCGCTATCAGACCATGCGGGGCAACCGCGTGGAGCGCAGGTTTGGTTGGGACACCCATGGACTTCCGGCCGAGGTGGAGGCGGAGAGGCTGCTTGGGATTTCTGGTCGACCTGAAATTGAAAAGTACGGCGTCGACAAATTCAATGAGTTCTGCAAGACATCTGTTTTGAAATACACCGAGGATTGGCGAAGCTACATCACTCGTCAGGCTCGCTGGGTTGATTTTGACAATGACTATAAGACCCTGGACAAGGACTACACCGAAAGCGTGATCTGGGCCTTCCAGGAGCTTCACAAAAAGGGCCTTATCTATGAGGGGTTCAAAGTTCTTGCCTACTGCTGGAGATGTGAGACACCGCTTTCGAACCACGAACTCCGCATGGACGACGAGGTCTATCGCGATAGACAAGACCAATCGGTCACTGTCACCTTTCCAGTCATAACTGACGGCGAGTTTCATGGCGTCAAGCTCTTGGCCTGGACCACGACCCCCTGGACGCTTCCAACAAACTTCGCTCTGGCCGTTGGGCCTGAAATTGAATACTCAGTAGTTGTCGCTCCAGAAAGCGAGCTAGGTGCAGGGAGCTATCTAATCGCCTCGGCGCTAATCGGTGGTTACCTCAAGGAGCTGGGGTTCGAAGATATTGATGCTGCAAAAGCAGCTGTCTCTAGGACCGTGAAGGGTTCAGAGTTGGGTGGCCTCAGGTATGAGCCGATCTTTGATTTTTACACCGACCCTGAGAAGTTTGACATCGCAAATGCCTGGCAGGTTTTAGTGGGGGACTACGTCACCGCGGAAGATGGAACCGGAATTGTTCATCAGGCTCCCGCATACGGTGAAGATGACCAAATACTCTGCAACGCTGCTGGCATACCGACCTATGTTTCGGTGAACGAACGTGGCCAGTTCACCTCATTGATTGGACCCTACGAGGGTCAGCACGTATTTGATGCGAATAAGCCGATTACGAAAGACTTGAAGGATGCCGGAAGGCTGTTTAGGCAGGCTTCCTATGAGCACAGCTACCCGCACTGCTACCGCTGCAAGAACCCACTGATCTACAAGGCAGTTTCCTCGTGGTTTGTTGAAACCACAAAGATTCGCGACCGGATGCTGGAATTGAACGAAGACATCAACTGGGTGCCCGAGCACACCAAACACGGCAGCTTTGGCAAGTGGCTGGAAAACGTTCGAGACTGGGCGATATCCAGGAACCGCTTCTGGGGAGCACCAATTCCAGTCTGGAAATCAGATGACCCAAATTACCCTCGCATCGACGTTTACGGCTCTTTAGATGAGATGGAGCGCGACTTCGGAGTTCGACCCACAGATTTCCACAGGCCCGTAATTGATGAGCTGACCAGGCCAAACCCTGATGACCCCACTGGCAAATCAACAATGCGCAGAGTGCCAGAGGTGCTTGATTGCTGGTTCGAATCGGGCTCAATGCCTTTTGCTCAGGTTCACTACCCGTTCGAAAATCAAGATTGGTTTGAAACTCACTTTCCGGGAGACTTCATCGTCGAGTACGTGGGGCAGACCAGAGGGTGGTTCTACACGCTGCATGTTTTGTCAACGGCTCTTTTTGACAGGCCTGCATTCAAGAACAGCGTGAGTCACGGAATTGTCCTAGGCAACGACGGGCAGAAAATGTCCAAGAGCCTAAGAAACTATCCGGACGTGAACGAAGTATTCGATCGTGACGGTTCGGATGCGATGCGATGGTTCTTGATGTCCAGCCCTATTTTGCGAGGCGGAAACATTGCCGTGACTGAGCAGGGCATTAGAGAGGGAGTGCGCCAGGCACTGCTACCGCTTTGGAACACCTATTACTTCTTTGCGTTGTATGCGAACGCTTCCAATTACACGGCCAGCCCCTCAATGGCCTCAACGCAATTACTTGATCGCTACATTTTGGCCAAGACCAGAGATCTGATAGATCAGGTCAGCTCAGACCTGGACGCTTTTGACAGCTTCTCGGCATCGGGCAGGGTGCGTGAGTTTGCCGAGGTGTTGACCAACTGGTACGTGAGGCGCTCCAGAGACCGGTTCTGGGAGGGAGATAAGGATGCCTTTGACACTCTCTACACAGTTCTGGAAGCTACATTCAGGGTCGTGGCACCACTCATGCCATTGGTCGCTGAAGAGATGTGGCGCGGTCTCACAAATGGCAGATCTGTCCACCTGGAAAGCTGGCCAGAAGCCGAAGAGTTCACCTCGGATGCTGATTTGGTGCGCGACATGGATGCGATTCGAGAGGCAGCATCCGTTGGCCTTTCTTTGCGTAAGGGTGCCTCGCTGCGAGTCCGACTGCCACTTGCGAAGTTGACCGTTGCCGTTTCAGAATCTGGTTCGCTTGCCGAATATGCAGCGCTGCTTGCAGACGAACTGAACGTCAAAGAAGTAGAGGTAATTCAAGCCGACGCTGGAACTGCAAAGAGGTTCGGGCTGGAGCGCTCGCTGGTTGTGAATGCAAGAGTGTTGGGGCCAAGGGTCGGAAAAGATGTCCAGCGAATAATTGTTGAGTCAAAGAAGGGCAATTGGGAATCTACACCGGACGGAGTTCTGGTCGATGGGACCTTACTCGAGCCAGCAGAGTTTGAACTCAGCCTTGTTCCAGGTGCTGAATCAAGCGACCAGGTGGTTGGCATTACGAGCTACGGCTTTGTTCTGCTTGACACGAAGCTCACCGAGGAGCTTCAGGCTGAAGGTCTAGCTCGTGACTCCATCCGACACGTTCAGCAGGCGCGTAAGGATGCAGGGTTCGATGTTTCAGATCGTATTTCCTTGGATCTAAAAGTCGATGAAGCATCTCTTGCCGCCTTGAAGGCTCACGAACAGCTGATAGCAAAAGAGACACTCGCCGTTGAAATAACCATTGCCGCGGATGAAACCGAGTCAAGCCTGAGCATCGGGGACACCGGTCAGCTTGAGATTGCGCTTAGGAAAAATTGAGCGCATCCCCAGAAGACCTGAGGTTCCAAGAGGTCATCCACGCGCTGTATGCACGGCAACCTGAGAATCAAATACGCCCAAGGCTTGAGCCGACAAGGCGTTTGGTGGAGTTCATGGGAAACCCCCAGAACAATTACAAGATCATCCACATCACTGGCACTAACGGCAAAACCTCAGCGGCAAGAATCATCGAAAGATTACTGCGTGAGCATGGGCTTAGAACCGGCAGGCTGACCAGCCCTCACCTGGTGCAATTTAACGAGCGAATTGCGCTTGATGGCGAAGCGGTTTCAGACCAGCGCATTATTGATGCGTACGAGGAAAACGAATCGCTCATGGGTTTAGTGGATGCCGAGCTCAGAGAAAAAGGTGAGGAGCCTCTCACTTTTTTTGAAGCCATGACAGCGCTTGCGTTTCATGTTTTTTCTGACGCACCAATTGACGTTCTGGTTTTGGAAGTTGGAATCGGCGGCGAGTGGGATGCCACAAACGTTGCCGATGCAGACATTGCAGTCTTCACCTCAATCGGACTTGATCACCAGAAAGTGCTCGGTAACTCGGTCGAAGAGATTGCCAAGACCAAGTCCGGAATCATTAAGCCCAAGTCGATTGTGGTTTCCAGTCCGCAGCAGAAGTCTGTCGAATCAGTTCTTAGAGCGGGAGCTCAAGGCGAATTTCTGCTCGCCGATTCTGAATTCAGGGTCACCGATGTTGAACCCGATGGCTACGGAACCAGGTTCTCGCTCGATGGACTTTGGCAGCAATACCCATCGCTATGGATGCCAATCATCGGACAGCACCAGGCAGAAAACGCTGCCACCGCCATTGCCGCCACTGAAGCGTTCTTGGGGCGTGGAATTGCGGATGAGGTAATTAGAAGCGCAATGGCCGATGCAATCACGCCAGGGCGGATGCAGGTCGTGAGCAAGGAGCCGCTGGTAGTGCTTGACGGTGCTCACAACGCGGCAGGACTGGCAAGCTTTAGGGCTTCGCTGCAGTGGCATTTCGGTTCGCCAAAAGCCATTGGCGTTGTCGGAATGCTGGGCGATAAGGATATTTGGGGTAGTGCCAGGGAGCTAGCCGGTGTGTTCGATCACCTGATCTTGACCACGGCCCCCGGTGAACGTGGGTTAGCGGCTAGTGAATTGGCAGACGTGTTCAGCGATGAAGATGTTCAGATCGAAGATCTAGAAGCGGATTTTTGGAAAGCATACGAGCAAGCAATTAGGCTAGGCGCCGAAACCAATAGACCTGTGTTTGTAACAGGGTCGCTGTATTTAGTGGGTGCCGTTTTGGCGAAACTCCAAGAGCAAGACAAGGATGACATTGCGGAATAAGTCCTCTAAGAGAGCGCTGGCCTCGATTGCGCTGAGTTTCGAAGCATTCGTGGTGTTCTTCGCTACCCTTACTGCATTCGGCCTAAAGGCTGCGGACATTAGCCCCAACTTGCCCAGGGTTGAAATCATTTGGGCCATCGGCCTAACGATTGCACTGCTGTGCATCATCAC
>Ga0209654_1001960_pt1 | contig 15037 bp, 8 predicted proteins | sample SaaInl1SG_22_DNA_FD_184646 | JGI IMG/M metagenome (GOLD analysis project Ga0209654, IMG submission 184646) | Marine microbial communities from expanding oxygen minimum zones in the Saanich Inlet - ESP_161SG_22_DNA (SPAdes) (version 2) | ecosystem: Environmental > Aquatic > Marine > Intertidal... | reverse complement strand
GTGGTATAGGCAGAATCTATAGTAATAGCAGTACCTTTAGCCACATAACTAGAGATCAAATGTTAGAAGAAAAAAATCCTTCCCTTAACTCGATCGAAAACTTAGGTGAATTCGGCCTTATCGACCATCTTACCAAAGCGATTCCTACACAACTAAAAAGCACCGAAAAAGGAATAGGTGACGATGCAGCAGTAATCAACTTTGGCAAAAACCAAACGGTAATCAGTACCGATATGCTCGTCGAAGGAATTCATTTTCAATTGGGTTATATGCCCATGAAACACTTGGGCTACAAATCGGTAATTGTTAACCTGTCTGATATCTGCGCAATGAACGCGACCCCCACACACATAACGATGTCAATTTCTGTGTCCAATCGATTTACTGTTGAAGCCCTTGAAGAGTTTTATGCCGGGGTTGCGCTTGCCTGTAAAACCTACAACGTAGACTTAGTTGGGGGTGATACCGTGGCTTCTACCAAAGGGATGACTATTAGCGTGACTGCAGTTGGAGTGGCTGAAAAGAAGACTTTAGTTTACCGAGATGGCGCCAAAGAGGGGGATTTACTAGTCGTTTCTGGTGATTTAGGAGCAGCATTTCTAGGGTTTCAGATTCTTGAAAGAGAACGTCAGGTGTTTGATGCAAACCCACAACACCAACCCGATTTAGATCAATATACCTATCTCATTGAAAGACAACTTAAGCCAGAAGCTCGAAAAGATATCCCAGAATTATTGGCAACTCTTGAGGTTAAGCCAACTTCAATGATTGATATCAGCGATGGGCTTGCTTCAGAAATCAAACACCTTTGCAAACAATCTAAAGTTGGATGCCGTCTTTACGAAGATAAGATTCCACTTGACCCTGCCATGATTAGTACCTGTGAAGAATTCTCTTTAGACTCAACAACGGTTGCACTTAGTGGCGGAGAAGACTACGAACTTCTCTTTACGATCTCCCAAGACGATTATGACAAAATCAAAGGAAACCCGAATCTAACAGTCATCGGCCATATGAGTGCAGCCGCAGATGGAGAATATCTCGTGACTCGATCGGGTGAAGCTATCGAACTTAAAGCTCAAGGCTGGACGGCCTTCTAAAATGAGTAAAGAAATCCGCCTAGTAGCACTAGCGTTTTTTTCGCTTTTTTTCGGTGCGGGCAACCTTATTCTACCTCCTTTTTTAGGGTTTAAAGCTTTTGATCAGTGGCCAATCGTAGCCGCTGGATTCTGTATTACCGCGATACTTATCCCTTATCTAGGAATCTTAGCCCACTCTAAAATTCAAGGTGGACTTTATGAGTTAGCACAGCCCATCTTAAAAAGATTCGCTCTTCTCTACACTAGCGTAATATTTATGATCTGTTTACTCATAGTCGTACCTCGAACTGCGGCTGTGACTTACGAATTGGGGGTTGCTCCATTTACAGACCTTTCCCCGTTACTAAGCGCACTTGTCTTTTTTGGAGGCATACCCTTCTTCGCGCTTTATAGAGGGCGAGTATTAACTATTATCGGCAACTATATCACCCCAATACTAGTAACCTTAATGGTGATTTTGATTGTAAAATCATTCGGTCATAGCGTAGCCCCCAATCCAAACGCAAAATCTTTTGGCACACTCATTAGTTCAGGAATTATAGAAGGATACCAAACCTTCGATGCTATCGCGGCGGTTGTGGTAGGTGCTGTTCTGGTGCTTTCGGTGAAAAACCAGTTTGCCTATTTAAGTCAAAAGCAACAATCTAGCGTATTAAAACGTGGCGGATTTTGGGCGGCCTTCGCACTAATGAGTATTTATTTAGGCCTTATATTCTCAGGAGCTAATCTAGCAGCTACAAGCGCCAACGACTACAATCGCTCTGAGCTACTAATCTACCTAAGTAGCTTTTTATTTGAAGGTACAGGTACGCAAATCCTAGGGGTTACCGTGGCTCTTGCCTGCTTTACTACTGCTGTAGGAATCGTTACTGGGACCGCAGACTTTGTTAACGAACAAATTGATCCTTCAAGGAAAGCATATGTAATAACCATCTCCATTGCCTGCATAGCTGGGGTACTATTAGCCACATTAGGAGTAGATGAAATTATCCGTGTAGCCTATCCTGTGCTACTGCTCATCTACCCACTCACTATTGTTCTAATCTTACTACACCTATTGCCTAAACGTTTAACGGGCGGGTACGTATTACAAATAGTCGCGGCGACTACTTTTTTGTTTTCTATTCCCGATGCAGTTCTAGGTTACATCGATTCGGTATATTTAAGGACTTTTTTAGAATTTATACCGTTCGGTATATATCAGTTAGGATGGATCATGCCTTCACTTCTGAGCGTTCTTATTTCTGTTATCGTTCGTTCATTAGTGTTTCGATATGATCCGCTTCAATAGGAATAGATTGCATCAGATTTAAGGGAGATCCACTCGACTGAACCACTACGTTGTCTTCTAGTCGAACGCCAAAACCTTCTTCGGGAATATAGATTCCTGGTTCAACGGTAAAAACCATTCCGGGCTTCATGGACGTCTTCAGTTCTCCATAGTCATGGGTATTTAACCCTAAATGGTGACTCGTACCATGCATGAAGTACTTCTTGTAGGCGAGCGGATTGTCAGCTACCTCTTTTTGATCTAATAGCCTTAAGCCGACAAGCTCTGAGCTCATTATTTTACCCACCTCTTTGTGGTATTCTGCCCATAGTGCACCGGGAACCAAAAGAGCGGTTGCTTCATCTTTAACACGCAAAACAGCATTGTAAACAGCTTTTTGGCGGTCGGTAAAACGACCACTAACCGGGATCGTACGAGTCATATCGCTCGAATAATTCGCATATTCAGCAGCAACATCCATCAGGAGTAAATCACCTGCCTTACACTGCTTATTATTCTCAATGTAATGCAATACGTTAGCAGAATCCCCCGAAGCGATAATCGGAGTATAGGCAAACCCTTTAGATCGATTGCGAACAAATTCGTGAAGGTATTCAGCTTCAATTTCATACTCCCATACCTCAGGCTCTACGAATTTAAGTATTCGACGAAACCCCTTTTCTGTAATGGCACACGCTTGATGAATTAACTGAATCTCTTCTTGCTCCTTGACTCCTCGTATCTCATTTAGGATCGGAAAACTCTTCGCTGTTTGGTGCGCCGGATACTTCAATTTAACCCATTCAATGAATCGATCTTCCCTTGTCTGAGTCTCCACCGCTTGGCGATAGTGCTCGTTCGTATTCAAATAAATCGTAGATGCCTCACTCATCAAATCAAACAGTACTTGTTCAAATTGGTGAGTCCAATAAATGGTAGCAATGCCCGAAACCTCTGTAGCCTGTTCTTTGGTTAGCTTAGCTCCTTCCCAAACCGCTATATGTTCATTGGTTTCGCGCACAAATAAGATTTCTCGATGTGCCGGGTCCGTGGCGTCAGGAAAAAGAAGTAAAATGCTCTCTTCCTGATCTACGCCAGATAGGTAAAAAATATCCCGATGCTGCTCAAAAGGCATTGTACTATCAGCACCAATCGGGTATACATCGTTAGAATTAAAAACCGCAAGACTTTCAGGCTTCATCTGAGCCATGAACTTCTTGCGGTTCTTTTTATATAGTCGGTTTGGAATCGGTAAGTACTTCATAAAAGTAAATGTACGCCCGATTCGTCAGCTTTCAAATAGCTATTGTGCCTGGTATACCCTTACGTAATCAACTTCCATGGTTGCTTGAGAAAAGCTTGAAGGAATGTCTCCGCCTAACGTACCGCCCATAGCAACATTTAATAACAGGTAGTGCGGGTTTTTAAATTCTGTCTGATTATTACCGATCTGCACCACTCGTTCATTATCTACAAAAATTTGAAGAATTCCATCTTCCCAGATTAAGGAATATAAGTGGAACTCACTGCCTACCCCATCTATGATTTTGTCTAAACCATAAGATGCAGGATTTCCTGAATTATCATCCTTCCAATGAAAGGTGCCGAGTACTCGGTCAGTCTCCCATCCACGTTTTTCCATAATATCAATTTCACCACATTCTGGCCAGCTTACCTCTCCCTTAGTGGCTTGAAATACTCCACCACGCTCATTGATATTAGACCCTAGCGTCCAAATGGCAGGCCAAGCACCGGCTTGAGAAGGAAGCTTTGCTCTCACATCAACGCGCCCGTATTTAAAGTCGTATTTTGAGTTAAGACGAGCTGAGGTGTACTCTTTAGTGCTATTCTCGAAAGTGTAAGATTCTTTTTTGGCAATGATCTTTAATGTCCCGTCTGAAACTGTCGCGTTCGCCTGACGATTGGTATAGTGCTGTTGTTCGTTATTGGCCCAACCACCACTAAAAATGGGCAGCGTTTGCAGATGCCATTTTTCTGCACTAGGCGCTCCTTGGTAATCGAATTCGTCATTCCAAACTAGGGTCATGCCGTCATACGAGGTGATTTCCCCGCCTGGTTCTTCGCATGCATTACAAGATCCTCCACAGTCAATACTGCTTTCGTCGCCATTGAGAATTCCATCACTACAAGTTGCTTGAGGTTCTGGATTAGGCCCACTCTTTTCACAAGAAAAAAAAGCAAAAACGATGAGTAAAATGGATAATTTCTTCATAATCATAAAATTATGCCCGCATAAAGCGGGCATAACAAACTTAAACTATTGATTTGATATTTACAGGTTAATCTTAATGTCTGTAATGGTTACAGCGACATCACGAGTGGTTAAATACATTAGTGCTGAACTATAGGTGTTGGCTGCATCTTGTGCTTCAATAGTCACCGTATACTCAGTAGCAGTTTCGCCATTGACGGTAATCGTTTCGGTATTGAAGCTAGGCTCTGTTGCATTCGAATCATTTTCGTCATAAGGCAATCTTTCAAATCTGAAATAGATGCCCGCTTCAGCAGCAGATGAAGCCGTGAAGGTAATGGTTCCTCCATTTGGAAAGCCTAACGGATAAATGTCGGCATTGTTGTTCGCCCAGCCTGCCCAAGTCTCTGCGCTTCCTGGGAAAGTATAAATACCACCTTCTTCAATCGTAGCGCCACCAAAAGGCCCGTCAAAGTTAGGACTAAACGTACCCGAAGTGTTTACTGCAGTGGTAGTTTCGCCTGATGCGCCTGGGTTAATCTTAACATTGGTAATAGTAACCTCTACATCGCGAACTGTGAAATACATAAGAGCAGAGCTATACGTGTTCGCAGCGTCCTGGGCGTCGATAGCAATGGTGTACTCTTTGGCCTCTGAACCAGAAACGGTTACCTCAGCTGTATTGAAGCTAGGTTCTGTTGCGTTTGGATCGTTCTCATTGTAAGGCAGTCTTTCAAATCTGAAATAAATGCCTGCATCTGCTCCTGCAGATGAAGCAGTGAATGTAATGGTCCCCCCATTCGGAAACCCTAATGGATAGATGCTACCAGTGTTGTTAGCCCAGCCCGCCCAGGTCTCAGCAGAAGCAGGGAAACTGTACACATCACTTTCGGCAGTTGTTCCGCCAAAAGCGCCACTAAAGTCTGCGTCAAATGAACCCTCAATATTCACAGTTGGCTCCTCAGGATCTTCTCCTGGTTCAGAAAGTCTGATGTTATCTATATAGTGGGTGGTTTCCGCTGTCTCAGCAGCATCTCCAAAATCCATGATAAAAACCATGCGGTCAAATACTCCAGAATGAGAAGCAGCATCTAAATTGAAAGTGACGGTTTCCCAGCCAGTACCTGTAGTAGCCACCTTAATGTCTCCTGTATTAGCACTTGAATTTGCAGAGTCTTCTAACTTCATTGATACCACCTGACCTTCACGTACAGAATGTACATCTACGCTAATTGCGGTGTTAGGCTCTGATAGAGTAATTTTAGAATCAAGGTCAAAGAAGAATCCTTGCCACACTTCTTGGTTTCCTTGCTCTACAATTTTAAGAACCTTGGCTGAAGAATTTCCTGTAGTGTTTGGGTTGTCTACAATCTCCAATTGAATTTTGTTGCCTTCTGAAAAACCAAAAACGCCCCAAGTTCCACTTGGGTTATCTCCATTATTCTCATTATCATCTGAGAAATCAGGCCCCATTCCTTCTTCTTCCATGTCGATAGTTCCGACATTTAAATCTGGAGCAGCCATTGTAATAGGCTCCTCACAAACAGAGCATGAACCTCCACAATCGATTCCGGTTTCATCTCCATTCTGAATTCCATCATCACAAGTTGCCTGTGGTTCAGGAGTTGGATCATCTTTTTCACAAGAGACAATGAATAGCACAAAAGCAACTGCTATCATACTCATCAATCGCGCACTAAACGAATGCAATTTTTTTGTTTTCATAATTGTTAGTTATTAATTATTAAGTTTAAACGTATCGTAATAAACGAACCTTATAAAATTAATAACTATTTAGTCTTGTTGTACTTTATTGTAGAGGGGCAGACAAGAGTAGTTTTTTGCAAAACTCACAAATTCAGCTAGTTATAAAATAAACTTCGTTGTTTTGTAGAGTAATTGTAGGGCTAAAAGGAGTGTATGTACTCAGATAGATTTTGGGATTTTTCAAGCCCCAACTTCTTTCTAACTCGATATCTTTTCATCTCCACGCTCTTCAGGCCAATATTAAGGAGCTCTGAAATCTCCTTGTTAGAAAGGTTTAGTCGTATGTATACCAGTAGTCGCACCTCTTGTCTTGTTAGGCCTTGATGACGCTTATTCAAATTCGCAATAAACTCAAAGTCTAATTCGTTAAAAACAGATTCAAATTTAGTCCAATCGCTGTTATCGTCTAGCTGCTTATCTATAAGAGCTGTGATTTCCTCTACAGGTTTTTCAGATTTAGCCTTGCTAATTTGGGCTTTCAAATCCTTAAGAAGAGCATTTCTTCTAATCTCCCCCTCATAAACACCTGTTAGTTCCCGCTTTCTTAGTTCTAACTCGTTTTCAAGATGTTTGTTCTTAAGTTGACTAATTCGATTCTCCTCTCGAAGTTGGTTGGTTTCTAAAAGTCGTTCATTCTCTTTTCTGATCTTTCGTTCTCTTCTTTTATAAACAGCCCTTACCAGAGCTGAGGCAACAAAAGATATAATGAGTCCTGAAAAAATAAGATAGAGTGTAAACTGTACCGTTTGATACCAAGGTTTGTCAATTTCAAAACGAATCGATTTAGACAAGGCTAGTGTTTCCCCACTGATGCCGATAACTCTGGTAGAAAGCGAATAACTTCCTGGTTGCAAATTATAGTAGGTCTTAACCGCGCTTAGCGAACGATCTGTAATCGTATCTTGCTCTGAGGCCAACTGATACTCAAAGGCTGCCGGGTATCTCTCACTAAAACTAGGATGGGTATATCTGACTCTGATCGTAGATTCTTCGGCCTTTAGTAGGTGAGACTCTTCGGGCAAAAGGCTTACAAATTCATCTTGCCGAGCAACCTCTAGGTTGAAAGGCCAAACAGGGAAAGGTATTGGCTTCTCATCATTTAAATTTGTGTCGAGTACTAAAAACCCGTCCTTTAGTCCGATCAAATATTCATGACTGCCAATAGCATTAACATTCTCAAAGCCACTTACACCGAATGATGCAAGGCGAGTTTCTGGCAAAAACTCCTCGATGGCCATATAGTCCCCTGTATTTGTCACACGAAGACGTACGATCTTCTTCTTTGATAAGAATGAAACCTCATCAGGCCGGTATGAATTTTGTGCAGGCCGAACAATGGGGTCTGAAATAAGTGCTGTAAGTTCTCGTTGGTATCGAAGCGCTCCTTTCTCGACGCTAAAGACCCCCTCAGAACTCTTATAATAAAGTTCGCCCTCCAATAAAAATAAGCTGCTAGCCGCTCCCAATGCTGGAATCTGTTTTTCAGAACTAATAACAAGGTTGTTCCAATCAAAATCGAGCAAGAAAATCCCGAGGCTTTCATGATTAACAACAATAACATCGTCAAGGAGTTCTACAAATCGTGATGGAGTATTAAAGCCTTTGACTTTTTCAAACACTGGGTTTCGAGTGGGTCGATAAATATAGACTCCGTTATATCCGCCTAAAACGTAAGAAGAAATGCCCTCAGAATCTATATGCTCACTGGCGCTCCAATAGCCAGTCTGAGCATCAACCAACGAGGCCTTTGAGCCATTTATTTTAAACAGGCCTTTGTCGTGAAAACAATAAAGCTGATTCCCTAAAGTCTTTAAGTTCCAGACCTGCCCCCTTGTACCTGAAACAAATTCGAATTGATTCAATTTTTCATTGAATAAATAGAGCCCTTGATTGGTTCCGATATATAAATTGTCCCCATAACGTGTAGCTGTGTACACCACTCCTATATCCTCAAAACCGAATCTAAATTCACTGAGATTGGAGTCGGGAATAAATGATGCAATCCCTTGGTCTAGGGCAACCCAAACCCTCCCTGTGATGCTTTGAAACAAACCGAGCACTGTATTGTTATTGAGCCCACTTCTTTTGTCTAAAACATGCAACAAATTGCCTACGGCATCGTAGACATGAAGGCCTGAAGAAATGGTTCCAACTACCAGATAACCGTTTCTTAATTGTATCAAATCATAGATCTGGTCAGAATTCTTTAGATCTACAAAAGGATTCGCTTCTTTGATAAGATCTCCTTTGTTAAGACGAAAAGTCTCTCCAACTTCATTGACGAGAAATTGGGCCCCGTTACGCTCGTAAATTCCCACAAAGGCACTCGAACGTTCTGGCAATTCAAAACGATTATACTCCCCTGAGGAAAACCGAATCGCCTCCTTCGAGGAGAAAAAATAAAGGTCGCCCCTGTGACTAAAAGATTCTGGACGATCTGATTCAAAAGGAGTGCGTAGGGTCAATTGATTCTCTACAACTTCATAAATGGCACGCTTCGACTGAAGAAAGAGTCGTTCGTCCAGCCGTGTAATGTTCCAAAACTCCTCTCCAGCATCAATGTTTTGGTGCTCTAGTCCTTTTATTTCGCTGTAATCTTCAAGTCCTCGTGGAGTAATCTGGTAAAATCCTATGCTCATAGAACCCCCCACGTATAATCGATCCTCGACAACCTTTATAGAGCGAATATTTTGTGCGTTCGGAACAAAAACTGATCGCCATTGATTGCCATCAAACAATAATATCCGGGATTGATTCGCGACAAACAACACTCCGCTGTCTGACTGCTCTATCGCCCAATTCTGGTTATCTGCACCATACTGCTCTGGTGGATAATTCTGAACTAGCGGTGTATACTGCGCTTCGACAAATCGAGAAGCCGAGAAAAATAGTATTAGCACACACCGCGCTATTCGCTGTGTAATACCAATTGAAAATCCTATTTTAGAGGGTATAACCATAGATTAAGATCCATAAAGATATCCTATGAAATTCAGTATCCAAGCATTTGTAAGCAAAGGTGTTAGTATTTGTTTGCTATTATTGTCCGTATCTGCGATTTATTCTCAAGAGGCGTCAACGGCTCCACAACTAAAAAATATTGGGCCTAGCATTATGAGCGGAAGAGTCGTTGATTTAGAAGTTAACCCTGAAGATTCGACCGAGTTTTATGTAGCCTATGCTTCAGGAGGCTTATGGCACACTACCGACAATGGAACCACATTTACTCCTATTTTCGACAACACCCCCACTCAAAACATAGGAGATATTGCAATGCATTGGGAGTCTCGCACGCTTTATGTGGGTACAGGAGAAAATAATTCTTCTCGGTCATCTTATGCAGGTATCGGAATGTTCAAAACCACATCTAATGGAGAAAGCTGGGAGCACATTGGTTTAGAGGACAGCCATCATATCGGCAGAATTGTCATCAACCCTAAGGACCCCAATCATATCATAGTAGGGGTGATCGGACACCTTTATACAACAAATAAAGAACGTGGTGTCTTTGTGTCTTCTGACGGAGGAAAAACCTGGAAAAACAGTCTTTTCATCAACGAAAACACGGGAATTATCGACGTTGCAGCTACCGAAGATTTCAGCGCTATCTACGCAGCAAGCTGGCAGCGAGATCGTAAAGCTTGGAATTTTGAAGGCTCAGGTGAAGGGTCTGGAATTTATAAAAGTGAAGACCAGGGACGCTCCTGGACACTTCTTACCACAGAGGGCAGTGGATTCCCAACCGGAAATGGTGTTGGAAGGATCGGACTTTCAGTATTTGACAACCAAACCCTATATGCGGTTCATGACAGTCAATTCAGAAGAAAATCTTCTCCGAGGAAACCTTCAAAGAACGATGCCCTAACCAAAGATCAGTTCAAATCTCTGAGTGTCAAAGAGTTCTTATCTCTTAGTGACAAGGCGCTTAATGAGTTTTTAAAGTCGAACGGATTTCAAGAAAAATATCGCGCTCAAAACGTGAAACAATTAGTTCGTGATGGTGTGGCAAAACCTTCAGATATCGCGCTCTATCTTGAAGACGCAAACGCTATGCTGTTCGACACCCCCGTCATTGGAGCAGAAGTATACCGATCAGATGACGCCGGCAAAACATGGAATAAAACCCACGAAGATTATATTGATGGACTATTCTATAGTTACGGATATTATTTTGCCCAAGTACGTGTTGATCCCTCTGATGTAAACAATATTTATTTAGCAGGGGTTCCACTGATTCAATCGAAAGATGGAGGTAAAACCTTTAAATCGATCGACAAAGAAAACGTCCACTCTGATCACCATGCGCTTTGGATCAACCCAAATAGGCCTGGTCATCTAATCAATGGTAATGACGGAGGCATCAATATTACCTATGACGACGGAGCAAATTGGACCAAAAACAACAGTCCTAGTGTGGGTCAATTCTATGCCATACAAATCGACCATCAAGAGCCTTACAATGTATACGGTGGGCTTCAAGACAATGGGGTTTGGATGGCTCCAAACACAGCCTCTGAAAACAGAGACTGGCTAGCCTCTGGACACAACCCATGGACGATGCTATTAGGTGGTGATGGAATGCAGGTTGAGGTTCACCGCGAAAACCCTTCTATCGTATTTACCGGGTTTCAATTCGGTAATTACTATCGAATCGAATCAGGCAAGCGCAACGCAATCACTCCTAAACACGAACTTGGAGAAGCCCCATATCGATTTAACTGGCAAACACCTATCCTTCTGTCTTCACACCATCCTGATGTTCTTTACTTAGGCAGCAACAAGCTTCACCGTTCGTTTGATCTCGGAGAGACCTGGACCACCTTATCTCCAGACCTTACTAAAGGAGGTAGAAAAGGAAACGTTGCCTACGGAACATTAACAACAATTAGCGAATCTCCTCTTCAATTCGGGCTTATTTATACAGGAAGTGACGATGGTCAAATTCACGTCACCAAAGATGGAGGGGCTTCTTGGCAACTCATCTCTGATTCTTTAACCGAAGGGCAGCCCGATGATCTTTGGGTGAGTAGAGTTTTTGCTTCAAATCACAATAAATCTAGGGTATACGCGTCCCTAAATGGCTATCGAAATGATGACTTCACGCCTTATCTCTTCATAAGCGAAGACTATGGAGCAACTTGGGAGGCTATTGATTCGGGGCTTCCTTTGCAGCCTATCAATGTAGTCGTTGAAGACCCTCACAACGAAGAGCTTCTTTTCGTAGGTAATGATCACGGGTTGTACGCAGGTCTTCATCGAGGAAAACATTGGATACCTTTTAATCAAGGAATGCCGGCCGTAGCCGTTCACGATCTGAAAATTCAACCAAACTCTAAAGACCTTGTGGTTGGAACTCATGGTAGAAGCATCTATAAAGTCAATATTTCAGAATTAGAACAATTAGACCCTTCAATCCTTGAGTCGAGCGTTCACTTATTCGAACTAGAAAAAATAAAAGCCTCTAGTCGATGGGGAAGAAGTTGGTCTACCTTCGGGGCTCCGTACACTCCATCAACCTTAATAACATGGTATCAAGAACAAGCAGGGCCTGTTCAAATAAGTATAGATTTAGAAGGTGCTATAGCTTTTACAACTGAAGTTCAAGGAATCAAAGGTTTACAAGAGTGGTCATATTCGTTGAATCTCGATAAGGATTTGATGAAAAGCTTTGAAAAGAAATCGAAAAAGTCACTAAAAGCAGCCTCTGATGGAACCTATTATCTTCCAAAAGGGAGCTATGTGTTGCGAATTAGTAATGGAAAAGCTGAACGTAAGCAACCCCTAATCATTGAATAAAAAGTTCTATTTCGCTTAAAAAGAGAGGGTTACACCCTCTCTTTTTTGTTTGCATGATTAATGAACATTAAGAATTATTCTAAATATTTAAGTATTTGGTGTTAAAGTATATAGTCGTTGTAGAATATCTCATCGGTACGTACCTTTGCATGGTGATTTTTTAAGCGTTAAAACTAGGCTCTTTATGTTCAGTTCTTCATTATTACGCAAGGTGGTTATGGCCCTGTCTGGGTTGTTTCTCATCTCGTTTTTAGCCTTACACTTGGCCATCAATCTAGCTTCTGTCTTTTCAGAGGAGCTCTACAACACTTGGTCACATTTCATGGGCTATAATCCGGTTGTACAATTTGTTCTTCAGCCCGTCCTGGTTGCTGGTGTAATTCTACACTTTGTTATGGGATTTGTGCTCGAAGTACAAAACCGAAAAGCTCGAGGCCCCGTTGGTTACAAAGTAGGCTCGAAGGGCACCAATAGCAGTTGGTTGTCAAGAAACATGTTGCTGTCTGGCGGTGTGGTTCTTGCCTTCATTGGCCTTCACATGTACGACTTCTGGTTGCACGAGATGATCTACAAGTATGTAGAATCTAATCCGATAGACACCACTCGATACCATGGGTTTACGGTAGAACTGTTTGATCTAACAAGAACGGTCATTTATTCGGTGGCGTTTGTTTTATTGGGAATGCACCTTTATCACGGTTTTGCTTCTTCAATGCAAACTATTGGTTTTGACAACAAATATGGTAAAGCCATTCAAGCCTTCGCAAAAGCATATGCGGTAGTCGTTCCTGCAGGCTTTATCTTCATCGCAGTATATCACTTCTTAAATCCGATACAATAGTATGGCAAAGCTAGAATCAAGAGTTCCTAATGGCCCATTAGCCGAGAAGTGGAGCAAGCATAAAAACGATATTCGCCTGGTAAATCCAGCGAATAAAAGAAATATTGACATCATCGTTGTTGGTACTGGCCTTGCAGGAGCTTCGGCTTCAGCGTCATTAGCCGAACTAGGGTATAATGTAAAAACCTTCTGCTACCAAGACTCTCCAAGACGAGCGCACTCGATTGCGGCACAAGGTGGAGTTAACGCTGCCAAAAACTATCAAGGTGATGGTGACTCTGTTTATCGTTTATTCTACGATACTATAAAAGGGGGAGACTATCGTTCGCGAGAGGCTAACGTTCACCGCCTTGCTGAGGTATCTACCAATATTATTGACCAGTGTGTTGCACAAGGTGTTCCTTTCGCTCGTGAATATGGTGGGCTACTTGATAACCGCTCTTTCGGAGGTGTTCAAGTTTCTAGAACCTTCTACGCAAAAGGACAGACTGGACAACAACTTTTATTAGGGGCTTATTCAGCAATGAACCGCCAAATACAACGTGGTAAGATCAAATCTTACACACGTCATGAAATGTTAGATCTCGTTTTAGTTGACGGAAAGGCTCGCGGAATCATCGCTCGTAACCTCGTTACTGGTGAGCTAGAAAGACATTCTGCTCATGCCGTAGTACTTGCAACTGGTGGATACGGAAACGTTTTCTATCTATCTACCTACTGTATGGGGGCTAACGTGATGGCTGCTTGGAGAGCACACCGAAGAGGAGCTCACTTTGCCAACCCTTGCTTTACACAAATTCACCCAACTTGTATTCCTGTCTCGGGTGACCACCAATCAAAGCTTACCTTGATGTCGGAGTCACTCAGAAATGATGGGCGTATTTGGGTGCCTAAAAAACGGGAAGATGCAGAGGCTATTCGAGAAGGTAGGTTAAGGCCAACCGACTTAGCCGAAGAAGATAGAGATTACTACCTAGAGCGCAGATACCCTGCTTTCGGTAACCTTGTTCCTCGTGACGTGGCTTCTAGAGCTGCAAAAGAGCGTTGCGATGCTGGGTTTGGAGTTAATAAAACTGGAGAGGCTGTTTACCTTGACTTTGATTCTGCAATCATGCGATATGGCCGTGAAAAAGCCAACACTATGGGTCTAAAAGACGCCGATGACAAAAAGGTAAGGGCGTTAGGTGAGGAAATCGTAGAAGCCAAGTACGGTAACCTTTTCCAGATGTACGAGAAAATTGTAAACGAGAACCCGTATAAGACACCGATGAAAATTTATCCAGCGGTACACTATGCAATGGGAGGGCTTTGGGTAGATTATAACCTAATGACTACTATTCCTGGTTGTTATGCTGCAGGAGAAGCTAACTTTAGTGACCACGGAGCAAACCGCCTCGGGGCATCTGCACTAATGCAGGGTCTGGCAGATGGATATTTCGTTCTTCCTTACACTATCGGTAACTATTTAGCAGATGACATTCAAACTGGAGCAATCTCAACAGACTTACCTGAATTTGAGGCTGCGGAGAAAGAAGTGAAAGAACGTCTCGAGAAGTTAATGTCGGGTTCAGGAAAACACTCTGTAGATTATTACCACAAGAAGCTTGGAAAAATCATGTGGAATAAGTGCGGTATGTCTAGAAATGAGCAAGGACTGAAAGAGGCTATCAAAGAAATCGCTGAACTTCGCGAAGACTTCTATAAAAACGTACGAATCCCTGGTGAGGTAATCGAAATGAACTCTGAGCTAGAAAAAGCCCACCGGGTTGCCGATTTCTTAGAGCTAGGAGAGCTTTTCGCGGTTGATGCTTTAAACCGTAATGAATCTTGCGGAGGTCACTTCAGAGAAGAATACCAAACCGAAGAAGGAGAAGCACTAAGAGATGATGAAAATTATCGCTATGTAGCGGCTTGGGAATACACTGGAATTCCTAGTGAGGCAAAACTTCACAAGGAAGAACTAGTCTACGAAAACATTGAATTGAAAACACGATCTTACAAATAAGGCTATGAAAATTCATCTTAACGTTTGGCGTCAGAAAAACGCACAA
>Ga0209654_1001954_pt1 | contig 15084 bp, 11 predicted proteins | sample SaaInl1SG_22_DNA_FD_184646 | JGI IMG/M metagenome (GOLD analysis project Ga0209654, IMG submission 184646) | Marine microbial communities from expanding oxygen minimum zones in the Saanich Inlet - ESP_161SG_22_DNA (SPAdes) (version 2) | ecosystem: Environmental > Aquatic > Marine > Intertidal... | reverse complement strand
GAAGGGGCAACTAAAGGACAGTCGCCGGTAATTGTAACTACCAGATCAAAATTGCGAGCACTCGCAGCCCTAAACATTCGCTCTAGCACATCATTTTCATCACCGCGATATACTGCTATACCAACGCGCTCAGCCTCTTCTACCAACGCGTCATCCTGAGGATTGAGGGACGTACATAGCAGTATTTCATTTATTCCCTTAGCTTCCCTGATACGCGCAACCTGTATTTCAAAGATACTTTTAGAGCCCAACGGCAAAAGTAGTTTACGGGGCAATCGAGTCGACTTTAATCTCCCCACGATGAGAAAACCAACTTTCATTGAGATACCCGCATCGCAACTGCATCACCAATAACCAAATCATCTTTATTTACATCTGTTTTTAAAACACATCCGATGAAAGACTTCAAAGCCTTGGGGGGTAAACCCAGCCCATTCGCTCTTTTACATACCAAATCATCTTCCTCAAGAACGTGCCCCATAGTTAGTGATTTCGCATATACGATCGACTTTCGAGAGTATTTTCGGTACTGAAGCTCTGCGGCGCTTAATTTTTCAATGAAAGGACTGCCTAGCGCCATATCTACAGTTCTAAGCTCAGCAACAAACTTCACAAATTCAGAGGGGTTCAAGGAGGCCTGATAATCGACCCCCTTTAAATCTCTGTTGTGAGTAATGTGCTTTTCAATAATCTTTATTCCTGATCCAATTGCTGCCACGGGCAGATTAAAGGCCTCCGGAGAGGATCCCGGGGAATGATCTTGATAGCCAACCGGCAGGCCAAAAACAGCTTGTAGAGTCTTAGCTTGTATGATGTTCGCATCTTCAGGCTTAGTCGGAAACAGCTGCTTCCCAAACATAAGCCAAATATCTGTGTTGTTTGCCTCCCTAATCCACTCTAACGCTTCGGTAATTTCATCGATCGTTGCCCCGCCGACACTTAGGTCCATGCGCTTCCCATAAGCCGCGACAAACTTCAAAAGATTGGGGGATGCCAAATCAGAAGCATGAATCTTAAAAGCGTTTACGTTTAAACTATACGCGAACGCCGCAGCAACCTCATCATAAACACAGGCTATGATTTCTAGCTTGGGGAAATTTGTGCGGATGTAGCTAACGAGATCGGACCATTCTTCATTGGATAGTTCGACAGAATCTAGAATCTCTGTGTCGTTATGTTTATCTATAACAATATTTGAACGTTTCCAAATTTGAAGCTGAACCGCGTCAGCACCGCTCTGCCCCACAGCATCTATAATAACCTTCGCATATGCAATGTTGCCATCGTGCGCACACGCCATCTCTCCTATGACGTAGACCATTTGATCTTAAACTCCTTAACCAGAAAACTGAGCCCTCGCAATATTTAGAGAGTCCTGCGTGCCGACATCCAACCAATCATTCGTTACCAAAAAGCGCCGAACCAAGCACCCGTCCTCAATCAAATTCTCCAAAAATTCGGGCATGTCTATACGACGAGCTTTTAGTTTTTGCTTTATTAATTCTTTATCTATTGAATAAATCGCCGCGCAGATAGGGTATGAGTAACACGGCTTCTCCTCAATTGATACGATCCTATCACCCTCTGCGCTAATGACACCGAACGGTACGCCGACGACAAAGTTTCTCACACCGACAATAACTTCAGCTCCAACTCTTTTGTGGAACTCGAGTATTTGCCTAAAATCAAATGATGTCAAAATATCACCATTTATAATCAAAACCTTGCCAGGACCACTCATTTTGGCGAGTGCTAATGACCCAGCAGTCCCTAAAGGCTCCGACTCCTCAACATAACTAATACAAACACCAAACTTGCCTCCGTCACCAAAGTAATCCTTGATCACTTGTTTTTTATAATTGATCGAAAGGGTAATGTTTCGCAGCCCAATATTCCGCAATCGCTCGATTAGTCGCAAGAGCATAGGTTTCCCGCCTATGTCTATCATGGGCTTAGGCATATCCTGAGTAAGAGGCCTAAGTCGCTGGCCGACGCCGCCGGCTAAAATAAATACTTGAACATCAGAGCATAAATCAGCGTGAAAAATCATAGAGGATTCAGTCATCAAACAAACCAAAATTCCCGACTCGTTTAATATAGGAAGATACTCTCTTTTCAATTCAACCAACTTTGCTCTATTAACTGCCTCTGTATCGGTTACGACCCCAAAATCAAATTCTTTGGTCATAATATTTTCTATCGGCTGAGCCAGTGTCTCACCTTTTATCGCAAGTCTTTTTATGTCACCCCCAGTTAATATTCCCACCATTCGACCCTCTGGACAACACACAACAGCCACCTGACCCCCGCATTGATCCAATTTTTGAAGCACCTCACTCATAGTTGTATCTATTGAGAATACAAGTTCATTAAGATCTATATCATTTCGCATATTTCAGCCCAGCAAGTTGCTCAAATCGAAATTCTTTAAAAATAAACCCATCATTCTTGCCTCACATCCCCATCTTGTACGTTAAAAATCAAGTCTGCCTCACTCCTCCACAACCCCTTATGTTCCACAATTAATACCAGCAATTGCTTTTTCAAAGCAGTCACCGTTTCAAATATTTGGTTTTGAGACACCGAGTCAAGAGCGCTTGTGGCCTCATCCAGAATCAAAACAGAGGAATTAGAATACAGCGCTCGCGCTATCGCTATCCGCTGCCTTTGACCGCCTGAAAGGCTAGCGCCCCTATCACGCAATACGGTTGTGTAACCATCCTGACAGCGATCGCTAATGAAATGATGAGCACCGGCGAGCTTTGCTGCCATCAGAACCTTAGCCGAATCGATAGCATCGGGCTCAAATCCAAAGGCAATGTTTTCCGCTATTGATCGTGAGGCGAGGTAGACGTCTTGAGGCACGTAACCAATAACACCACTGCCTAATAGATTATTCGCCTCAATCGACAACCCTGATTGAAAATGATATCTAACTTTTCCTAAACTAGGCGCAGTAAGACCAGCCAGTAAGTTGAGCACTGTACTTTTACCACTACCATTCAATCCGTTAAACAAAATCAAACCGACTCCAGGAAGCTGAAAGCTAACTTTTCTAAGCACAAGTTTTTCAGACCCTGGATACAAATAGTCGACGCCATCAAAAGTTATGCCGCTCAGCTTTTTGATACCCCCGCATCCCGACCAATCGATCTGCTCACAATTGGATGCCACTACACTACTTAAATCTTGCTCCACTCGCTCTAGTGCCGGGGCCAAAGTGTTAGTCTTTGTGAGGCTCAGGTAAACTTGCTGCATTGCTGGGACCATTCGGTAGAGTGCTGCCGCATAGACTGACATAAGAGGGATGTATGTAAATAATTGTTGTTGATCAAAGTACGTAATCACAAAAACCATCGTAGCAAAATAAATCAAGAACTCGAGGGCATATCGAGGCATCTGCCCCATAATATTTAAAACGAACTGACTAGACGAGAATTGACTTGCGGCCATGGAGAACTCTGTGCCAAACGACTTTTCAAACCCAAAGATCTTAATTTCTTTTACGCCTGAAAACATTTCCGTTGCCAACCTAAAGCGTATCTCATTTGATTTGAATCTACGACGAGATTCACGGTTTAAAAACGGAGTAAGAACCTGCAAAAAACAAATAAACGAGATAGCGAGAACCCCAAATACCACTAAAAAAACCATAAAATCGATTATCAACAAAACCGAGCCGACACAAATCAATAGAAAAACACCGGATAAAAAGGAAGCTAGCGGAAGCACTCCGTTAAATGCAATAACGCTTGATTCGCTCAACGCATTTTTAGTCAGTTCAGCAGCATCACGGGTCATGTAAAACTCGTAGGGGCGCCCAAGATAATTTTTTATCAACGCTTCTGAAAAATACCTCTCTACGGAAAGAGCGAACTTGTTCTGATGGAGAAAATTTAAAGCTCGTAATAAAATCGCAATCAAAAAGCAAGTAAAGCATAAAATCAAAAGAGAAGACGCTAAGGTCCTATCTTCAATAACGATGCCTAAATCAGAAAAATAACCTGAGACCTCGCGAATAGCGTCGGGCTGACCAAGGATTTGAATAATAGGGAAAATTGAAGCCACGCCTAAAGAGTCAAAAATACTGACCACAAGTGCTATGGCGACGATTTTCACAAACCTAAATTTCAGCTTTTGCGGAAGTAACCAAAAAACTCTTTTAAACCACTGAAGTCTCTGCCTAAACATACTGAAGCCTCAAGTTTGGCACAGATTTATAAAAAAATGGTTTGGCTTCCATGAAAATACCTTTATATTTTTTCATCTGTTCGATGCAGATAAACCTTCCATATAAAATTCAACCAGAAAAAACTATTAACAATATTTCAGCATAGAGCCTATCTGATAAAGTTCCTGTAACCGTCGTCTCTTATACTCTCTCAAGCTCATCGATATTTGCGACTGAATCGTACACATGAAACCATTAGTCATTAGAAAAACCGATTGTATGAACACTCAACCAGATCAATCCCAAAGTCATGAACGCTTTCTTTAAACATTGCGCCTAGTATCTTCGTACCTTATAAGACTTATTTTTCAGGTGAGAAACAAGCGTACTTTACGGATCAATAAACATGGAACAATACTTTAAGTTTTTGTTCGACTTATTCTAGAGCCAAACCCCCTTTTGGCCTGATGTAGCCACGTCCAGTTGAAGAACCTCAAGAAATATCGACCGAAATCCTCAAGGGCGACTCCAGCGATCTCTTAACCAAGTGCGGCAGCCACTCGGTCTTCAAGCTTCCAAACAAATGCTCCATCGCTGAATTATTCCACCAGTTTCACCGACGACTCATGCTTTACTTGACTTGATGACGCCATAGAAATCAACAGATGAGATGAGAGGCATATTGGTTTCCTTGGTCCAAGTGGAACATCAATACGGACCAGACCTAAACCCTCCCATGGTATTCTCAAAGTCTGTAGTCACATGCTCTCTGTACGGTTTGTCGGCGAGCGCAAAGTCCAACACGCGACGTGTATGCGAATTTATTGTCTCAGATGGAGAGCCCCAACGACCTCCGACCACGACTAAATGATGCTTCCACACTTAGCTAGATTCATTGGAGCCCTCACGATAAAAAACCCTGATAAGCGCCATCGCCCAACTTACCGTTTGAGCTCACTGGAAAACCTAGCCATTTTGTCACTAAACAATCTTCAATCAATCACAGCTTACCACTCAGCGGACGGTACAGATAATTGAATCACGACACTTTTAATAATCGCATTATCTAGAGATCGTAAATAGTGTCGATTGCGAGAGCGGCGCTCCCTGCCCGGAACCTGTCTCGACATGGCCGATATTCTCTCCCAAAAGAGAACCATCCTCTACCAAGTCAGTCCACACAGCAATAACTTCACCGTTATAACGATACAACCTCTCTCTCTCGTATGAAATTCCCTTGAACCGACCAGGATTAAGCAACTTTAATCCATCGCTTTTGTAACGAAAAATAAGCTCCCTTTCCACTGATACGCTGACAACCGAATCCATTTGATTCATCAAAAGAAAATTCACAGCCTGATCAATATGAATGTATTTTCGCGATGTAGCATGCAAATTCAAAAACAAAAGGAGATCCGGTTTGTAGCCATATTTCCCAACATATTCATCAGCCGCACCCAATAAAATATCAATTGGATGAATTGCAGTATCGGTATCTTTTTCAAATGTCCTCAGCGTAGTCATCACGGGCGATATAATTCCCGCCTCAACAAGTTGCTCAGCGAATTGCAAGACATTCGAACTGGCAGAGGAAATAATCACATCAGTCACAAACTCTGACTTCTGCACCTCTTCGATCGCCATCTGCAAAAGCGCTTTACCATTTATTTGTATATACGGCACATGTTCTAACTCTGGATAAGACTCTTTAACAGGAATAACCGCCAAACAAGACGGCTTATACCCTTTCGACTTTTGCAAACCGAGAATGTTCGAAAAGATTTTCGCTCTCGCAACCGCAAGTCTCTCAGTGTCTCTACTCAATGATTTACCGTGCTGTCGGTAATAAAAAATCGGAGCTTGAAGACTAGCTACCCTTGCTCGTTGGATTAGTTTAAACCAAAGTTCCCAACCATCTTGCGCATTAACATCCTCTGAATAACCGCCGACTGCTTTTAATAACTTTGTACGCACAAGTGTGCATGCGCCATGCGGAGGAAGATGATACGAGGCATCTCCGTTTTCAATGAGATAGCGCCGCTCGAATCCAAGCACCTCACCATCTTCGTCAACGTAAAAGTAATTTCCGTAAACTAAACCTACTTTTGGATCCGACTCTAATTTCGATACCATTATTAACAACGCGGATTCATCAAACCAATCATCCGCATCTAGCCGCACGAAATATTTGCCTTGCGCCAACGCGAGAACGCCATTGGCAATTTGTTGAAGGCCTCTCACGCTTTCATTGCCTATGATCTCTACCCGCTGTGAAACGCTTAACTTGAAACGGTTGGCTACTGCAAGAGTGTCATCCCCGGAAGCCTCATCAACAACAAACAACTCCCAATTTGAGTAAAGCTGACGACCCACACTATCTAGGGCTTTACCGAGAAACTGCCCATAATTTCGGCACGGGACATACACCGTTACCAACGGAAAGTCTTTCATGGTCGCATTCCCGCTACTTTGCTCGGCACTCCCATATTAACCGAGTTGGCCGGAATAGATTTAGTAACGACCGTTTTGGCACCAACCACTGCTCCCGCGCCCACATGCGCCCCAGGCAGTAAAGTGACGTGACTCCCGAGCCATGAACCATTCTCTATAGTTATTGTCCCATAGGTATGGCTTTGGCGCTGAATTGGAACGCCTCGGCGTATTCCATGGTTGGAACTTTGCACGTAACAAAATCCCGAAATTAACACTTCTTTCCCAACAGAAATGCTGGCTCCGGCGTTGAAGATGGTATGGAGCCCAATTCTAGTGAATGCGCCGATGCTTAAAACGGCATCGTTGGCCGCTACTAATCGGCATCTATCATCTATCACAACGTTATCTCCGATCTCAATCGTGCCCTGCTCCCGATTACGGAGATCAATATCACCCATAATTTTCACTTCATCGCCAATACGAATATTTTTGGCATCACCGCCCACTTTGAGCCACGGTACTCCCTGAATATAAAAGTTCTTACCAACCTGTACTCCTTTAGCCCGCAAAACTACGGTTACTAAACGGCTTGTAAGCCAGTAAATTCTAGAACCAAAAATTAGAGCCAATAACCGCATAGTCAATGAGAATCACCTCGGCTGTGCACCCGCAATTTCTCTAGGGGGCCCACGCTCTCCAAGAGGGTAGCGTCACATAACGTTTCTGCATCACGAGCATCCAATCCGACATTTGGTCTTAAAAACACAAGGTCTTCAGATCTGACTGATTCGCCCGCCGCGGCTGCATAAGGTAAAAAAGCACCACGCCTAAATGAGGTTAAATGTCCGCGATCAATTTCGCTTTTTTGCGGTTGTTTAATATTCTCGCCCCTCAGGAGCACAAGGTTCCGTAAATATCTCTTGAGCTCCTGAATCTCTTCCGCGATGAGTGAAACTTTATGATCACGAAATGTCCGCTGATGTCTTGAGTTTAGATCTGTAAAATGAAACTCCAACACTTCTGCTCCCATAGCCGCCGCCGCTTTCAGAGCCTCGGATCCTTCTGTATGATCCGAGTAACCCACGGCTAGGCCACTCACGTCTCTAAGCGTATGCATCACTCGGAGATGTGCATCCTCTGGGCCAATGGGATACATCGACGTGCATTGAAGTAAACACAACCACTCAGGATATTTATACCGATTATCAACAGCCTGAAGCTGCGCTATAGTCTGAAGAACTTCGTCGAGCGTTGCCAAGCCTGTAGACATGATTATGGGCTTTTTTCGTCTAGCAAATTCTTTAATAACCGGCCATGCTGTCAAATCCCCAGAGCCGATCTTGTATATCGGCATATAATCATCGATCCAATCCAGCATCCCCAAATCCCAAACAGATGCCATGTAGCCGACTCCATTAGATTGACACATCTCAGCTAGCTCGACATGCTGGTCTCGAGTCAATTCAAACTGCTTAAAATGTGAACAGCGGTCAGGGCTTTCATGGCTACTTACCAGCGTATTCCCTCGGTATAGCTGAAACTTTACATAATCCACGCCCGCACTGATGGCCTGGTGAGCCAGTTCTTTAGCCACCTCAAAGTTGCCTTCGTGATTGCCACCAATTTCAGCTATGAGCAAAGGCCCGAATCTTCCCCGCCATGGGCTTTGTTTTTTTGATTTGGACGCTTCAATTATTTCCGGAAAAGATAACGCCGATAAAGGCTTCGCCGAACTAGAGGCTATCCGTTGGATATGCTCGTGATCTGCTGGAGTATCCAATGCCAAGTGCAGACCGGCCGCATCGGGACAACGGCTGTTTTTATAAACATAGCGCATCCCTATCTCACTGTTTTCATATAACCAAGAAGTGACATGTTCTTGCTGTTCAACAGTTTGGTGCTCGAGAGTCCTGCGATAAAAATCAGTCCTAAGAATCTCTATACTCATCCCGTAAGGGAATGTACGTTCTGGTACGTTAGTAACGAATTCGTAAAAACCTGTCTCAGTTATCGCTATCATTGCGCGCAAAGAGTCGTAATCAGTAAAGACGTTATCGCCATTAATCCGGACCGCATAATCCAACCCCCAAGCTTCAGCGCAGTCAGCAAATCTGCTTGAAACATTATCCAATTCGCCTCTATAGCAAGGAATCAATGAGCGCTTGCAAAACCTTTCGATCGGGTCATCGTGAGGGTGATCGGACATTGCAACAATTATCGGCCGCCCATCGGCCCCTCTCCTAAGCCGATCAACAATGTGGCCTATTACTGCTCTACCACTAATGGGCAACAGGGCCTTACCTGGAAGACGACTGGAGTTGTATCGACATAGCAGGACTACTCCAATCTTCATTTCCTTTCTCCAAGTACCTTGGCAGGAATACCCCCAACGATGGAGTAAGGATGCACATCTCTTTTTACAATTGAGCCCGCCGCTATTATTGCGCCATCTCCAATCGTAACTCCTTTGAGGATCATTGTCCTTGCGCCAACCCATACGTCATTACCGATCTTTACTGGCTCTGTAATATTAGACTGGAGATTCATCGGTAGAATGCGATCAGTTCCATGATCGCTATCAACTAAATATGCAAATGGCCCGATCATACAGTCAGCGCCGATTTCAATACTCTTCGAACTATAGATCATCGAATAAAAGCCGATTGTGGTGCGCTCTCCAATCGATATCGCAGCACTGCTATTGCAAGGACAAATATGGACATGGCTCTTGATAACGCTATCCGCACCCACTGAAATATTCCTTGGGAAACGCAAAAATTTGACATTATCGTATACCACCACACCCGTTTTAATCTTCACCCCATTTAAACCTGCAGTTTGGCTTCTCAACCAGGTCAACCATTTCGGTGGAAGGTGCGTTCTTAATTGTGCACTGAAATTAATTGTCATCTCGATCAAAGCCTGAACGTATCTTCGTTAGCCTCGAAAAGGCTCTTTATATCGAAGACCACGCCATTTGTTTTTAGAAACCTCTTAACGTGATCAATGCCCATCTCTCTAAAAACATCATGCGCCACTGCTAAAACAACGCCGTCGTATGAACCGTTTTTAGGTTCATCAATTAATTCGATGTCATAAGTAAACGCTACCTCTTCAAACGATGCCCAAGGATCGAAAACATCAACTGTTGAACTATACTCCGATAACTCTTTGACTAAATCAACGATGCGTGTGTTACGGATATCTGGGCAATTCTCTTTAAATGTAAAACCCATTACCAAGATTCTAGATGCCTGTATAGACACAGATCGACGACTCATTTCCTTCAATAGCCTACTTGCCACATACTTACCCATACCATCATTTAAACGCCTTCCTGCTAATATAATTTCAGGATGGTAGCCGACAGCCTGTGCTTTGTGCGTTAGGTAATAGGGATCTACGCCAATACAATGTCCACCCACGAGACCCGGCCTAAATGGAAAGAAATTCCATTTGCTCCCTGCGGCCTTCAAAACAGCTTCGGTATCCAACCCTAATCTCTCAAAAATAATTGCTAACTCGTTCATAAGCGCTATATTCACGTCCCGCTGAGTATTTTCAATAACCTTGGCGGCCTCTGCGACTTTGATGCTCTCGGCTCTAAAAGTTCCGGCAGTAATGACTTGGTTGTAAAGCTGGTCTACAAAATCAGCAGTTTCTGGTGTAGATCCAGAAGTTACTTTTACTATATCCGTGAGTCGATGCTGCTTATCGCCCGGATTAATGCGCTCCGGCGAATACCCACAAAAGAAATCGGCGTTGAAATGCAAGTTTGAATGCTTTTCGAGAATGGGAACACAAAACTCTTCGGTCGCTCCGGGATAAACTGTCGATTCGAATATAACAAGATCACCTTGTTTCAATACCGAGCCGACCGTACGCGCTGCATTACCTAATGGTTCGAGATTTGGCCGCATTTGTTCGTCAATCGGCGTGGGTACCGTAACGATAAAACAGTTAGAATCTTTGATGTCATCTGGACTCGACGTAACTTTCAAACCCATTACTTGCTGCATCTCGGCAGGAGATATTTCAAGAGTACTGTCAACTCCCATCATCAGTTCATTACAGCGTGTAGCACTTATATCGAAACCCACAACCGGATACAACTTTCCAAACTCAACAGCTAGGGGGAAACCCACATACCCTAGTCCCACAACAGCTATTTTTACATCTGCTAACTTCACACTAACTAATCTCCAAATAAAATCTGCATGCTTTTTAAGACAAGTGCTATAAATAGCGAAGGGGTTGAATTTCTCTTAGTTTTGAAATGCCGGAATCAATAGACGCTTCAAGCTGTTAAAGATTATACTGAAGGGCGTCGACATTGGCATAATAATAACGTTGGTCGCACCTATCGAGGCAAAAAAACGTTCATAAGGTCTCGGTCAAAACAATAGAGTGAGTGGCCACGGGGGCGCGAAGGCCATTACCGAAGGTATTGGTGAGTTGATTAGGTAGCATCGATATCAACATGGCGATGTTTTCGAGATCATTTTTGATCGAGTTTTCAACAATTGAATAGATATAAACTTTGCAACCTTTCGGCGCTGACATCGTCAGATATGGCTTTAGACAATAGATTCAAAAACTTGCACCGCTTAGATGACTACGCGGGTAGCGAATCACTCACATCAAAAATCTTTAAAATATCCTCTTGGTTTTCCGTTGAGCAATCTAAGCAAGATCAATAAATTACTCGTCATCTGAAACACATAAACGTGCTTTTACAAGAACCCCACACCCACCGATTTGAATGGCAAGAGAGGTCAACATTCAGAATCTCAAGGTCGAACTCTAAACCGCCATTTGATAACAAAAAGATAGAGACCTAGGCATAGACATCATTTTTGTACCAAACTTTGCGGGAAATGAATTAACTTCATTCAAAATCGACTTGAGGTTGCAGAATTTTAAAATTTGCTAAATTGATCTAGACGCTCCATGAACCAACACAATCAACATATCCAAAGGTAATATTGAACTAAGAAGTCACGCTAAAAGCCAGTAAAGGCTACTTAGACAAAAGATCCCCGTAACAAATATCCTGCTGTAAATAAATCCGTCCATAAATTGTGCCTTCTTGCCCGCCTTCCCTGCGTCATCTAGAGATAACATCATCCGAGGCTCAACAGCGGTTAATAAGACAAGTGTAGACGCAAAGTTAAAAGCTTGGCCCACATACACCGCAGACATTCTATATTCTGGCAACATACGCGCTACAAAGAACGGCACTAGGAGAGCCATATACGCCATCCCCGCGGTCATAAACATAGCTAGCCAACGACGCGATATTACATTGTGGGTCTCTCGCCAAAATCTTACATACCGAAAACTACGGAAAGGAATGAATAGAACCGGCCATAGGACAGCATTAATAATTCCCTCGAGCCGACGTGAAAGCAAATACAAAATACTAAGCACAGTGCCAAGGAAGAATCCCGAAGCGAAGATTATTGACAACTGAAGGCTGAACCCATACTCCCAAGACAATGCTAAAAAAAAGGCAAAAACCATATTAAGTATGCGCGCAACGTAGATAACCCAATTAGCATAGGCCAGCGCTTGAGCACCCATATCTTTATAAGAAGTAGTTTTGATGAAATATGCATGCAATTCAACAACAATTGAAAAAGCCAATATAAGCGCTAGAACTAGTTGCAAATAAAATGAAATTCCCAAAAATTCATCCCTAGTGCTAAGAAGCACAGAAACACTTATTACATAGAAGGCATATTTAATCCGATCTACGATTCAAATTTACAATACGGTCGGTAAGCACCAGCAAAAGCAAAGCGAGTTGCCCATGCTCATTATGGAGCGTTGTTTGACCGAGCCCGGTGAGCAATACCGTCCCAACAGTCAGAACACCTAAGAATGCCATAGGGTCTCCACCAAAACCTCTGCCTAGAAAGTTGAATCCAATCACCACGAGACCTAAACCAAGAACTGTAACGCCAAACCAACCTCGCTCCACTAACACGTTACCAAAAAGACTATGACCGTGCGTCGAAACAAAAAACTCTTTTTTTTCCTCCTCCCAATCACCTTCTCGATTAAGAACTCTTGCCTTTAAAGCGCTCTCTGTAACCACTTTGGAAAATGACTTTATTCCAAAGCCGAATGCAGATGAACCACCGATTTCCAGCGAAGCATTCAGCAATCGATCTCTTTGCGAATAAGGGTTAGATGTGGAGCGGAGACGGTCTTCAAGTTCAACTTTGAAGTCCTCGTAGATCCACAATTTTTCAGCGGGAGCAAAAGCGAAAACAGCAATAGAAACTATGCCACAAAGACTCGCAACAACGAGATAGAACAAGTCTTTTCTATTTCCAAAATAAATAAGAGTTGCAACAGCAAGGATTATGCTTAGTCCTGCAAATGCCACCAGTGACCTTGCCGGGCCCTGATACGCGATCACAGCAATCAAAGTCACTACCGCTAGAAAACAATGAAAGACCTTCGGTTTTTCCTGCACCAAAAGGATCGCTGCACCGACAGCTAAAAACATGGCGTAAAGTGCTGACTGGTTTACGTGACCTACCGAATTTAGCTGTGGATAGATACCCTCCCAAGACAGAAAGCTTTCCGCAATCGCAATCACCCCAGAAAAGCAAAGAATCTGGATACTGCCTAAAACTTGACGCTCATTAAGTTTCAGTAAAAACAAAACCAGGCAAATTCCCGGCATGATCGCCCAGTTGAGTGCATTGCTCATTTTCTCAGTTTGAGAAAGGACTGTATCCCCTAAACCCGCCAAAAACGGACTGAACGTAAATATCAGCAAAACCCAAAAAAAAAGAGTATTTGGACCCTTTTGAGTTCGGCGGTTACTTAAAGTGAAGTCACGCGCAACAAATACCAATCCGGAAATTATAAATAGACCCCCGAAAATATTTTTTGGAGCCTCATGAAGCGGCAGGAAAAATAAAAAAAGATAAAAAAAGATTAAGCTAATTTGCTTGAGTTCAATCTTACGAATAGCAATACCAATCATTCTGAACCTAAGCTTTCGCAAAACAATTTGTACGTATCAGCCAATCCCGCGCGGAGCTCAATCGCCGGCGTCCATCCAGTTGCATAAATCTTACTCGAACTCATCAATTTCTGGGGTGTACCGTCAGGCTTGGTGGCGTCAAAAACTAACTCGCCCTCAAAGCCAACGGTCTGTTTCACCATTATTGCCAATTCTGAAATCGTTAAGTCTGAGCCACTACCGACATTCACGTGCGAGCACATTGGAGTGGTGACGGCCTCAACTACCTCTTTTTGAGATTCCATCACATGTAAAACCGCTGACGCCAGATCGTCAACGTGAAGGAACTCTCTGCGCACCTGCCCCGTACCCCACACGTCTACACTATCGGCCCCAGCAACCTTCGCTTCATGGAATCGTCGGATTAATCCTGGTATCACATGACTATTTTCAGGGTGATAGCTATCCCCCGGGCCATAGAGATTCGTTGGCATTAAAGAGCGATAGTTAGTCCCATGCTGACGATTATATGACTCGCACAATTTAATCCCAGCAATTTTGGCGATTGCGTAAGGTTCGTTGGTAGTTTCTAAAATACCAGTTAACAGCATTTCTTCTGTTATCGGTTGTTCGGCATACTTCGGATAGATACACGACGATCCAAGGAAAATCAGTTTCTCGACACCAGCGCGATACGAACCTTCAATGGCATTCAACTGGATCGCGAGATTGTCATAAATAAAATCTCGCGGGTAGGTATTGTTTGCAAATATGCCTCCTACTTTTGCCGCTGCAACGACAACCCAATCTGGTTTATGGGCTGCTATAAATTGAAATGTCTCAGTTTGATTCGTTAGATCGACATCATCACGGCAGACACCAATAACATCGGCAACTGCTTCTGTTTCGAGCAAACGACGGATGACAGCTGATCCAACCATTCCGCGTGACCCAAGAACCATTACTTTTCCTAGCCCCGAATTACTCATTGGATCCATTTACTTCGTACCCGGCTTCTAATAGTAAACGTTCTTTTTGCGCCTCAGTGACATCATATGAAATCATCTCCTCGACCATTTCGACCAAGGTTGTTTTTGGAGTCCAACCCAATTCTTTAAAAGCAGCCGCTGGATCGCCAAGCAGAGTCTCGACTTCCGCCGGCCGGAAATATCGCGCGTCCACCTTGACTATGGTGCTTCCCACCGAAATGTTTTTTTCCAGGTCCGGACTCGAAATGTTGGAAACGATACCAACTTCCTCGACACCTGATCCCTTCCACTCTAGAACAATACCCAGTTGCCAAGCACTTTGATTCACAAATTCGCGCACAGATATTTGTTGACCCGTCGCAATGACAAAATCCTTTGGCTGGTTTTGTTGCAGCATTAACCACTGCATCTCAACATAATCTCGAGCGTGTCCCCAGTCCCGCAGGGCGTCGAGATTACCTAGATACAAACACTCCTCTAAACCGTTTGCGATTCGAGACAGGACACGA
>Ga0209654_1001953_pt1 | contig 15087 bp, 13 predicted proteins | sample SaaInl1SG_22_DNA_FD_184646 | JGI IMG/M metagenome (GOLD analysis project Ga0209654, IMG submission 184646) | Marine microbial communities from expanding oxygen minimum zones in the Saanich Inlet - ESP_161SG_22_DNA (SPAdes) (version 2) | ecosystem: Environmental > Aquatic > Marine > Intertidal... | reverse complement strand
TTTCATTTTAATAACCTAATTGATTTAAGAATTCGTCGGCAGTCTGCTGCCCTTTAAAAAGTTTAGTAGTAATCTCTCCATTCTCATCGCGATCGATAAGAACGTATTTAGGTTGAGGGATCAAACAGTGTTGTAATCCTCCAAACCCACCAATGGTTTCTTGGTATGCACCGGTGTTAAAGAATCCGATATAGAGCGGATAGGTCTTGCTAAAGCGAGGTAAATAAATCGCATTAACGTGCTGTTCTGAATTGTAATAGTCATCACTGTCGCAGGTCACTCCTCCTAACAGAACTCGCTCGTAAGTATCTGACCATCGGTTGAGCGCGAGCATGATAAATCGTTTGTTGATAGCCCACGAATCTGGCATGGTTGTAATGAATGAAGAATCAATCATGTTCCATTTCTCACGATCATTCTGCTGCTTTTGATACAATACTTTATAAATCGTACCGCCGCTTTCACCAACGGTATAGCTTCCAAACTCGGTATAAATATCAGGGACAGGAACCTCAGCCTCTTCACATGCAATGCGTATTTGATTGACGATCTCATCAACCATATAAGCATAGTCATAACTGAAGGCCAACGAATTTTTGACAGGGAACCCTCCACCGATATTGAGTGAATCGAGACTGGGACAAATCTTTTTCAAAGCAACATATACTCTAAGACACTTCTGAAGTTCATTCCAGTAATAAGCCGTGTCACGAATACCCGTATTAATAAAGAAATGGAGCATCTTCAGTGAAACCTGCTCGTCATCTCTAATGTACTGTTTGTAAAAGGGAACGATGTTCTTATATCCGATACCTAACCTTGAAGTATAGAATTCGAATTTTGGTTCCTCTTCAGAGGCAATTCGAATTCCCACAGAAAAAGGTTTCTTTGTCTTTTCCTTGATTTGATCAATCTCAACAAAGTTGTCAAGCACAGGAAGCACCTTCACAGCATCTCGATCTAACAAATCGGCAATCTTGGCAATGTAATTTTCTTGCTTAAATCCATTACAAACTACCGTGTCTTCTGGCTTAATCTTACCCTCTCCTAAAAGCGTTTCAACGATAGATAAGTCATAACCCGAAGAAGTTTCTAAAAATACTCCAGCGTCAAGAGCACGTTCTATTACGTGTCTGAAATGTGAACTCTTCGTACAGTAGCAATAATGATAATTACCTTTGTAATCGTATTTATGAATCGCATCTGCAAACCAACCTTTAGCACGGGTAATGTTTTCAGTGATTTTAGGCAGATACATGAATTTCAATGGCGAGCCATACTCCTTAACCAGATCCATAAGTTCAATGCCATGGAACAGTAGATGGTCGTCTCTAAGCGCAAACTCTTCTTGCGGGAAATAATAGGTCTGATCGATTAGATCAATGTATTTGGTTTTCATTTTAGATAAATATTAGTGTAGATAAAAGGCGAACTCTTGCGATAATTGAATCGCACATCAACACTATTCAGATCTGTAATGAATGAATCTCGGCATAGGTTAGACATACCCTATGCGAGCGAAGAAAAGATTGTACTCTTGAAGTTTGGCCTATGGCTCGGAGCACCATTCCTGATGCGGTCTTCTGAGCGAACTTCAAAACACTCTTGGACCCGAGCAGAACATTTAATTTCAAAACGCTAGGCTACAACCTCAGGGGTTGTAATTTTGAGCAAAACTAACTAAAAAGTTATGGCATTTAACTTTTTAAAGAAAAAAAGAGAATTTTTTTTACGTCAATTTATCCGCTGATTACCAGACAGATACATCTTAATTCCGCGATAAATAAAAAAACCGAGCAGAAGATAAATAGCAGGGTTATAGCGATAAGCCGCTAAAAAGTCTCCTTGAACCAATGACCACAAAGCTCTCGATAATCCGCAACCCCAACAATGATGACCGGTTAACAAGGTAAAAAGACAGGGAATGGCCATTGAAATGCCCAAGCGATCAGATAGATGTAAAGCAAGAATCTGATAACTCGCTAGAAGTCCAAGCAAGGTGATTTCTACCGATAGCCTAAACTGCTGAACGAATTGGAAGGCCTTGAGCATCTTTGAAGTTCCCGGTTACGATAAGAATAAAATCAATAATGGTCCATATTCCACAACCCCCAAGGGTAATGAGCTGAAGAATTCCAATCGTGGTGTGTCCCGTGTAAAAACGATGAATACCGAATACTCCCAAAAACCAACACAATAATAACGTAGCTAAGAATCGAGAATCGACCGGCAGTCCTGATTTGGCAGTATTTCCAAATCCAACTCCGCAATTAGGACAAATCACTGCATTCTTACTTACAAGCTTACCGCACTCATGGCAGTACATTTGATGTTCTGATTTGGTTTCCATAGGATCGGTTTTTGGACTATTAAATAAATATCAATCCCAAAATACACAGAATAATACAGATAAAGGCAAGCCCACCGATATAAGCGTATCGAAGAGTGGTTAAGAATTCAACCTCATCAATTTTTGGCAACAGGCATTTACGCCAGAAAAAAACTACTGGCCAAGAGAAAAAATAAGTGTTCGAAGTCGTAGGTGAAGTATTTACAGGGTTGACTTTCGGATAATTTTCGAGCACCCTATACACCTCATCAGGGTCTAACCAATTCACCTGTGATTTTTCAAGGTATTCGATTTTCAATTCATAAGAGTCTTCAATATGAGTGGTCAAAGTTTGTAAACTTTGGTGTATTGAATCGAGCAATCCTAGATCGATAAGCCCCTCTTTATTCAATAAAACAAGCGAGCTGATCGGTGATCCAAATCTTACAGAGACCTTATCCTTAAATTGCTCTAGGCGTTCATAATTAAAACCTACCGGCACCAAAAACACTTCTTCACTAGAATCTTTTTGATAGATCGTTTCAAGAAGCCGAATCACTCCTTTTTTAAGCGGTCGAATACGGCGTTCAGCACCGTGATTACCTTCAGGAAAAAGTGCTATGGCCTCTCCTTCTATTAGTGCATCGGCCCCTTTTTCAAACAATTCAATATTATTTCGAAGATTTCGACCTCCATCTCGGAAACGAAAGATCGGAAGTAACCCCAGATAATGAAGAATTTTTGAAACTATCGGATTTCTAAAAACACTAGCCCTTGTATAAAAGGTAGTGGACCGCCTATTAAAAGCCGCAATCAAGAGTGGGTCAATAAGCCCATTTTGATGATTACCAACGAAAATGACTCTACCTCTAGGGATATTCTCAAGTCCATGTATTTCAATCTTTTTAAAATTAAGATGCAACAAACCTCGAACAACAGCTACAACCAGTGAACGAACAAGAGGACGAATTCGATCCTGTAGCACCCCCCAAAACAAACCAAGAAAAAGACCAGAAATAAGATGCCAAACGCCCCATAAAGCAGCGATAACTGCCATGCCGCCAAGGCCATCAAAAAAGGTAAAAATAAGGAGTAATCCGAGACCCGAATTCTGAATACCCGTTTCTATAGTGATACTTCGGCGTGAGTATCGATCTAGTTTGAAGGCAACTGCTGTCGTAAACCCAAGTAAGATCGCTAGGGTATTGTGAACAATCACTAAATCAGCAAACTGAACAGCATATTTTCGAAAAACATCCCAATTAGAGGCTAAAGCTATCGCTACCAGAACAATAAATAAAAGCAAAGACAACGGCTTGAGAATCTTTTCGAGGCGTATGGCTATCGCCTTGAATCGGTATCGAGTGTAAAGTCCTAAAGTCAAAGGAAGGGCAAGTAATAGACCTACTACTTTGAAAAGGTCTGCTGGATCCACAGAAATCGACCGCAACAATACCTCTGACGGTTCATATAGCGAAGCATACCACTGAAAATTCAGCGGAGTCATAACCACTGATAATAAGGTAGCAAAAGCCGTAAGGGTGATTGAAAGAGCCGTATTTGCCTTCGCTAAATGACTCATAAAATTAGAAACATTACCTCCAGGACAAGCTGCAACTAAAAACAATCCTAGCGCAATACTTGGTGGAGGCTTCACCCATAAAACAAAAAGGTAAGTAAGAGCTGGTAGTAGAATAAACTGACTAAGTAGACCCGCCAAAACCAATTTTGGAGTTCTAAACAGCTCCTTAAATTGTTTCACCTCGATGTCTAAGGCTATACCATACATTACTAGCGCTAAGGCTAGATTCAAAGTCCATAAGGAGTCACTATCGAAGTTGATTTGTATCTGATCGATCATACCGGGCTATTTCTGGTCCCTAATATTCTCGATGACTGCACGTCCGAGTAAGGAAAATCCAGTATTACAAACCACAAGCGCTACCGTCCCTAGCCATACCCAATTCGAAGAATTATTCCATTTGCTAATAATGGCTTCACCTAGTAAAGAAAGTCCTAGACCAATTACTAAAAGGCTAACCACAGAATAGATAAACGATTTTTTCATAATAGCGATTAAAAAATTGAACCCGAGCACGTTCCTTCAAAATCTACACTCACTCCAAAGCGCGAAGCTTCACAAGCATTAGAGTAAGAGAATCCATCGCAGCCACAAACGGGACTATAAATTCTAGGGCAAGCGAGCTCTAAATTAAATTCATCCCAAACGACGCAATCCTCAGCAATACGTCTAAAGGAATAGCTGATTTCATCATCAGCAATCTGAGGGTTATCGATGTAATGAATATTTAGAACATCCCCATTTAGATCAAAGGTGTAACTTCTATTTGATATCAGATCAGTAAGTTCATTATTTCGAACGCGAATCGGAGTTATTATCTCATTATCAGTGATACCGAGTGGTTGATCATTCTGATTTCTTGATAGCATCACACTACTTTTAGCTGATATCCATAATTCATTTGAAGTAAAATCATAATCCTCGAAATAACAAAAACAAGAAACCTGTTGTAATTGCCAACGGCCTTCTAATTTTTCTATTTGCGAATTGGATAAATCATTTTCTTTTAAACAGGAGGATAAACTTGTCGTAAAGAAGAGTATTACTACCCCTTTGATTAGCTTACTTAAAACGTTCATAATGCTCATAGAGATATAGAGGAAGGGCAAGCGAAAATCCCACAAGAAATAGAGCTCCCAGATATTTAAAAAATTGAATACTCGTAATACTTTTTTTAATCAGCAAATAAATAAGCAAAGCTAAAAAGGTAGTTGCCGCAACGGTGAGATCAGCATTTAAAATTTTCATCCCTTCATTGGCATTAATTTGTTCAAAAAATAAAGCAGTAGACCAACTCCAGTCATTAGCTTCCATAAATAGAATAATATGATAATAAGGCCAGGCTACACCGAGTAGACAAAATAACAAAAGCAGTCTTTTCATTGGTAATTCTTTGAAGGAATGGAAATTTACGAAATAAAAAAATCCATGCCTTAAGACATGGATTTTCTGCTTGATGTGGGCCCTACTGGATTGACCTTGGGCGTTCCAGAATGGGAAACCGCTCCTGCAAATAGAAAATCCAACACTGAAGTGTTGGTTGTTTTACTGCTATTCGCACCGGAGCAAACTCCGGGCGATAGCCAAAAAAAAATCCATGCCTTAAGACATGGATTTTCTGCTTGATGTGGGCCCTACTGGATTCGAACCAGTGACCCCCTGCTTGTAAGGCAGGTGCTCATTCTTTTTGAGAGTAGTTACATCAAGGGTTAAGCAGCTTAATGATTATTAACTGCCAAATAGCTGCCATTATGAATGTAATCAACTACCCTAAAGTCGTCTCTGGAAAGAACGGTAAAGTTTATCTCGATATTTCTATTCGTGGTAAACGAATGAGACTCTTTAATGGACGTAGGTTCGGTCTCGACTTACAGCCCAATAGCTTTCCATTACCTCAGCGGGTTAATCAAGCACATATCTTCGCTGCTCAAGTATATGCTAAATTATTAGCAGGGGAGTTGCCTTTATTAGACGCTGTGCAGGGTGTTGTGGTTAGCTGTCGGTCGGATTTGTATTACCTCAAGGAAGCGCTTCGTCTCAAGCTCCGTGAAGGACATTCTAAACATTACACTAATGCTCTTAAGCTCGCTTTTGAGCTTATTAATAATTGCTCAAAAGCAGAAGAGGTTTCTGTAGCTACCATAGAGTGTGCTTTAAGTTCTTATTCTAATCCTACTTCGTTCAATACACTCAGAAGGAATATGAATATTCTCTGCCGGTTTGCAGTGCGTTTAGGAATGAGAGAAAACCCAGTAGCTCATATTCCGCGTAAGAAAGAAAAAGCAGTTCTTAATAAGCCCTTAGTTCATTTACCTCAACTCTTTGAAGAGATTCGTTCTTTTAATTCTAATCTCTATCTCTGTTGTTTACTCACCTATGGGTGCCTTTTAAGGCCCCATAGGGAAGTAAGAGAACTTACCTGGGGTGACTTCTCCGAAGATTTAAGTTATATCAGTTTAGCAGGCAATAGAAACAAATCTGGACGTAATCGTGTCGTTCCTGTTCCTTCTTATGTTAGAAGTGTATTAAAACGCGAAGGGAGCCATCTAAACATCTTTTCAGGAACATCTACTCCCTACAATCCTGATTACTTCAAAAGTCTTTGGAGTCGCTTTAAAAAGCGCTCCAAAACCCTACAACCAGAGCAAACCCTTTATTCCTTTAGGCACACTGGAGCTATTGAAGTCTATAAACGTACCGGTTCTATTGAAAAGCTTAAAACCGTTATGGGACACTCCTCTATTGTCGTGTCCCTCACCTATCTCAGAGGATTAAATGTTACCGAGCTAAACGAAGAAGATATGCCTAATTTGGGACCTCCGTGCTAATTTCAGCGTTCACTAGGTAAAGATCTCGCCCATTACCAGATATATCTATAACTTTGTTATTAACGACCTCTTCAAAAGAGTAGTATAGAATTGTATTTTCATCAATATTTCTTTGGTTTGAAACAGTAAAGCTCTCGGTATAGCGTACTGAATTTGAAATATGAAGTTCGTCGAGATTACCTACATACCAATTCTGTGTACCGTTTTCCTTACCAATAAAGAAATTCTCCGGAGATGGAGTGATGTTAATATCAATGTTCGAAGTTTTAACTAATTCTCCATTAATAAATGATTTCAAACTCTGATTTTCTTTATCGTAAGTGAAGGCAAAATGAACCCAGCTATTTAATCCTGAAGGATTATCTGCTATACCTATTTCATTAGGAGTGTAGGTCCAACCTAATATGAATTCTGAACTAGGCTTCTTTATTAACCAACCAGAGGTATTTACACCAAATCGATTTTTACCCATAAGCTGATAATAGTCATTAGTTCCAGGCTTTAGCCAGTATTCGATAGTAAAGTCTCCAGTTAAATCAAGTCCATCCAAGTTAGTGTCACAATAAGCATACGCACTTCCATTCCTCTGTGAAACGTTATTAAATCGAAGACTGAAACTATTACTACTACAATTTGAAAAATCAGGTTTTGGTAATACCCAAGCGGTAGTTCCATCTATAGCATTTTGACATACCTCAACACTAGATGTATCCCAACTTGATAGGTCCTGATTGAAACTTGAAGCACCATTGAAAATTTTCCACATATCGACGACATTAGCGACGTCCCAAGATGATATGTCTTTATTGAATTCACCCGCTGAAGCAAATAGCCTACTCATATCTTTTACATTGGATACATCCCAACTCGAAATATCACCATCAAATGCATATGCTCCGGTGAATGTACTGTTCATATCAATAACCGAAGAAGTATTCCAAGAATCTAAGTCTTGATTAAAACTTCTTGCATCTAGGAAGGTGTTTCGCAACGTTGTATTTTTGGAGGTATCCCAGTTAGAAATATCCTGATTGAACTGTGAATTATAAGCAAACATCCCAGACATATTGGTAATAGATGAAGTATTCCATCCTCCTATAGGCTGGTTAAATTCTGATGAAGCAAACATCCCAGACGTATAAATAACAGAAGAGGTATCCCATTGTGATAAATCGCCATTGAACATTGAACCTTCGAACATATTAGTCATATTCTCAACCTTGCTCACATCCCATCCGGAGATATCACCATTAAAACTAGATCCTTTGAACATCTTATTCATATATACCACGTTACTGGTGTCCATCCAAGACAGATCTTGTTCGAAGTTTTGTGTAAAGGCAAACATATACCACATATGAGTAACCTTAGACGTATCCCACTTGCTGATATCGTGATTGAAGGCAGTTCTTTCAAATAAACCTCCCATATGGGTAACATTTGAAGTATCCCAAGAACCTAAATCTTGATTAAACTCATCAAAGTGGTCCTCAGGTAGTCCTTCATACATTTGGTGTGCCTGATTTTTTTCCGCAAACCAATCGTATAATTCATACCAAAATAGTCCTTCAAAAGAGGTGACTTTTGTTGTCACCACTTTGGTTAAATCGTTATTTCTCCAATCCACTGCCATATTTCGTAGAATGGTTTCATTGACTACCAAATAACTCTCCCCATTAAGAATATAAGTCTTTCCAACTTCAGCATCTCCACGGGCTCTAACTGTTACACCATTGGCATCAAGATAAACTGGTCCTGGAATTAACGCATAATCTTTCTTTTCAAATGGGCCTGATTCGATAGTAATAGAATTCACACCTGTCTCAGAAACTCGAAGGTAATAGTTATAGTGCTTTTTCGCTTCTACAATACCTGTGTCATCTATTTGTCTTTTGATTGTGGTATTGAAAACGCTCTCCGTAATCTCTATCTCGTTCTCTGCACTATCAAAAACATAGAGATAGAGATAATCTCCTTTAATCTTCATTTCCTTCTCATATTGACCCGAGTTTATAATCTTAGCAGAGTCTATTAAAGCTTTCTCTACTGTAACCAGACCAAATTCTGAGTCTACATTTAAATTTAAAACCACGCTTTGAGAAGCGATCTCTAAAGCCCCACCACCAAATACTGGTAAATAGTCTCTTAACACGTAGTCCCTCATCGGATTCTGGGGGGTCTTATCCTCTATGCTCCAAGTATATGAGCCATAAGGGATAATGATCGTTGGTGGTGTTGAAAGATCGTTAGGATTAAACGTTAGTGTATTGGTGTAGTCTGAAGTGGTTGAGTTAAATACTAAATCTATCTGATCTGCAAAAACGTGATCAAAATCTGAAAATCCATCCTCGGTGTTGTATCCTGGATTAGGTAGATTTTTAGAATCAGAACCACTTAGCTTAAGCTCAAAGTTTAGATTTAAAATAATATCAATCTTAACTTCTCTCTGAGACGGTGATGGCGGTTGTTCAGTTGGAACCTCCGTTTCTTTTTCACAAGAGGTTAAAAGAATAATAATAGCAATTAAGAGGCGCTTAAAGACTTTCATATGTTTAACCTAAATTGTTGAATATCTCTATCTAATAGATAGGTCACGATATGGATGGAGTGACAGTAGAACACTCCATCCAAGTTAATAGACTAATTAATTGCTCACCGTTGCTTGAGTACGTTCTGATTCATTACAGCAATCTGCTGAGGCGACATATATCAAAGCACCTACGTTTTGCTCAGGTGAAAGAGTAACAGTAAAGTTTCCATTTTGATCGGTACCACTCGCTCCAATCCTTGTAGCTCCATCGGAAGCATAAACATAGATAGAAGTTCCTGCCTCAGCAGTTCCTTGAACGGTTGTTGTCGAAGCAGAATTAACTACAGGGGCTTCAGGAACGACTGTATCAATATAAAGTGTAGCCGTACGTCTTTGGGATTCATTACCAGAAGAATCAGTTGCCCATACCTCCATTGTATACTGACCATCATCCATTGGAGAGTCAATGTGTATCAGCCAGTTATTGTCATTGTCAGCCGTGGTACCATAAGTTTGACCATTTAATATTAGACTTACTGATAAACCAGCCTGAGCGGTACCTGTTATATCTGGTGTATTATCATTTGTATAATTACTGTAAACTATCGGTGCAGGAGCCAGATCAGATCCTCCTGGACAGGTTCCCCAAACAGGAAGATTTTCAGTTGTTAACGATGATCCAGTTGCAAATTCATTTGGTATTCCATTGTAAAAGTTTTGAACACACCACCCTGATAGGTCTTGATTGAAGCTTGCAGCTTCTTGGAACATATTCTGCATATAAAGAACGCTAGAAACATCCCAAGAACCAATATCTTGATTGAAACTAGTATTGTAATAAAATGAGCCAAGCATATCTTCTACATCACTAACATTCCATCCGGAAATATCGCTATTGAAGTTGGTAGATTTATTTTCTGAGCCTGCGAAAATTTGCCGCATATAAATCAAGGATGAGGTGTTCCATTGAGACAAATCACCCACAAACTCTGATTCGTAAAACATAAAACTCATAGTTTCAACATTAGCTACATTCCAGTTAGAAATATTTCCGTTATATGTTGAATTTCGAAACATCCCAGACATATCGGCCACACTCGAAGTATCCCAACTGTTAAGGTCTTGTTGAAAGGAGGAGTTATTATTAAACATTATCCCCATATTTTCGACATTGGAGGTGTCCCAATTACCAATGTATTTGTTAAAAGGAGGCGCTATCATTATCGAGCTATTAGGGTCATTTGGATCGTCATAAGAGGATGCTTCAAACATCCCATACATACTTTTTACATTGGAAACATCCCAGGAGCCTAATTCTTGATCAAAAGACTTTGCTCCTCTAAACATTCTTGCTGTAGAAATTACATTCGAAATATTCCATATTCCAATAGGTTGATTAAATTCTGCAGCAGCATTGAACATACTTCTGATATATTTAGCACTGGAAAGGTCCCATTTACTAATGTTACTATCGAAAGTTGAAGCGAGCATAAATGTGCAGAAAAAATATTCAACATTGCTAACATCCCAAGAGCTTAGATCTTGGTTAAATTCAGCAAAATGATCCTCTTCTAAACCCTCGTACATAGGGAGTTCCTCATTGAATTGAACTAAACCATCATCCCATCCGTTTATGCCAGCAGCAGCAGCATAGTAAAACAACCCATTCATATTCGTTACCCGTGTAGTCACTACTTTAGATAGATCATTATTTCGCCAATCTACCGCCATATAACGTAGCATTTCCTCATCAACTACTAAATAATCTACTCCATCCAACTCATAAGTTGCACCAACTACAGCATTTTCTCTTGCCTTTACTGTTATACCATTTTCATCTAGATAAATTGGAGCATAATCAGGACCTAAAAAAAAGTCGATCTGCTCAAAAGGAGCTGCCTCAAGAGTTATTGAGTTTACATCAACATCAGAAAGTGCTAAAATGTAGTTATAATGTTTACGAGCTTCAATATCTCCTGTATCATTCACCATCAGAGAGATGGTAGTGTTATAAAGGTCTTCTTGAACTTCAAGTTTGTTATCCGCTCCTTCTAAAGCATAAACATAGTAATGTCCATCTTTCAAAGTAAGCGACTTCTCGTATTCGTTTGAATTAATAATCTTCGCACCTGTTACGTGATTTTCTTCTATTGTTACTAGCCCAAATTCCGTATCCACTGTAAGATCCATACTAACAACAGGTTCCAAGATATCGATAGTACCTGAACCAAAAATTGGTAGGTAATCCCGGTATAAATAATCCTCCCTTGGATTCTCAGGAGCATTATCCTCTATACTCCAAGTGTAAGAACCATAAGGGATAGTAATAACAGAGGAAGTAGTAAGATCATTCGGATTGAAGGTTAGAGTATTAACATAATTTGAACCATTAGCAGTAAATAACAGATTAACCGATTCACCAAAAACGTGTTCAAATTCAGAGAAAGTCTCCTCTGTGGTATAACCAGGATTAGGATCATTACTTGATAGTTGTAGTTCAAATCCTATATCTAAACTCAACTTCAATTCAACTTTTTTCTCACCAGTACCTTGTGGCACATCTATCAATTTAGATTCTTTGGAGCAAGAAATAAATAAAAGGGTAGTAGCTAATAACAGTAAAAGACGCTTCATAGTTATTGATTTAATGAAGAGAATTTACAACATAAAAGGATTAGTTGTTTGTTTCTAAGCTCCATCAAGCAAGATAATATTGGAATACAGTAAATAGCACATATATATCTAAAGATCAGGTATTTGCACTATGATACAATCTCCCTTAAGGTAACTTCTCTCGGTAAGCTCGACTCTTTCAAGCGTAGTCGAATGTAGCTGCTTAGGCTTAACCCTAGTTCTTTCGCTCTAGTCGCTAGATCTTGTTTGTCGCTAGCGCTAATCTTCAAATGGATGTTTTCTTTCAAAGTAGATAGTTTAATCGTTATATAGAGATAACCTCGATGTACTAGAAGTGTTCCAGATTGGCAGGTCGCTTTAGGCGACCCAAATCAAACAAGACCTTAGTATCTGACTCTTAAACCACTATTGTAAACCAACCGAGTACAATATTTATCCAGCCCTTTAAGGGGCTGGTAATACCTCAACGTAGGTGTACTAATATCTAACAAAGTAGTATCAGCTTTGCTGCGGTTGGAACTAGCTATGGGCGCCCTTTTAAGGGGCGCCTCTTAAACACTCTTAAATCAACCTTGCAAACCTGATGGTTTATGGCACCCCCTAACAGCTTTACGAAGATTAGATGCTGGATAGGTTGAGTCTTATGGGGTGCCGCACAAAAGCTGTAAAAGAGTCATAAGGCAATTTCTACACAGACTTAAGGTACCTGAACCAACTGCCTAACGCTTATGACAGAAGTGTAGAGACTTGAAAAGATTCTCGGCTTTATAAGGATAACCGAGAAGGGGTTCTTCTGTTTTGGTTTTAGAGGCTATTTCAGCAAGAAGTTTTCAACACAAAATGTTGACAAGGGATACAACAGATTTATTATAGGAATACGATGTATAGTTGAACCAATAGTCTCATTATTTACTAGCTTAATAAAAATTTAAGTAATGAATCGCGTAAAAGTATTTACAAACTCAACATTCAATGAAACAATTAAAATTGAAAAATATTTGCAACCAGTAACCTATCATGTAGTTCTAGGTATAAACTTTTTTGCAGATTTTATGTCTTCCTTTTCTGATTTTTTTGGCGGTAGGTCTCAATCTTATCAATCAAGATTAGAATCTATTAACCATGAAGTAATTAAAGGTATAAAGGATAAGACTTATAAACTGGGAGGTAATGCTGCCATTGATTTAAAGATTGATAATGACGAGATAAGTGCGCAAGGGAAAAGCATGATAATGGTTACTGCTATCGCCAATGCAGTTGTGATTAAAGAAAATAAAGCTGTAAAATCTGAAGCAGAGAATAGAAATGAAAAAATTGAAGATACTCTAGGTGCAATAAATTATGTTGATTTTGAAGATTATGCTTTGAAGGATAAGTTTTTAAAATCTCTTAATGAAGCTGATAGACTCTCATTTGGCACTGTACTGTTTAAAATAGATGACAGATATTTCGCAGATTTATTACCTGATATTTTTCAAGCAATAGTTAAAATAGACCTTGACCCTCCCTTAAATACTGATGAGGTAAAAAATAAACTTCAAAACTCATTAAGTAGTCTTGCATACAAAGAGAGAAGTGAGTTTCTCTTTTCTCAGTACTATGATTTGTTGGAGTTTAGTGACCATCAAAATTTTCATAAGAAACTCCGCTTTATTACAAATCGTATAGAACAAACTAAAAGCGTAAACTATAAACTGATTAGTGAGGCATTTCGTAGGGATGATAGGCTACATGACCAAATGGAGGAGTTGGTTGCCTATAGCATTGCTAAGAAGTCTTTATTTTTCAAAAGTGATATTGAATATTTGAAAGATTTACTAGATGTAACAAGCAGTATTGACCTAAAAAAAAGTAATGTAAGTCCAACTATTGAAAAGATGATATCCCTATTGGAAGGGATGTTTAATTAAAATATATAATCATGGCAAACTGCCCAATTTGTGATTCTAAAGTAGTGACTGATGACAAATCAAGCCTATTCGGAACGAAGAATAGATTTATTTCTGAGGAGCAGCTGATTAGAGTAAATCGTGTTCTTCCAGAAGAATTGAAAAGTGAAAAAATTTGTCAAAATTGTCTAAAGCCTGAGTTTACAAGCGGAACTTTAGCTAAAAAAATGGTAGACCATAGAGACAAGCTTTGGTCTAGAAATAAAGAACTTGAAAAGTTGAAATCAGAATTGTTATTGGCTTTACGCAGAAGTGCCATGCAAACTGTAAAAACATTATCTACAGTGCCTGATAAATTTACTTCAAAACAATACGTTCATTCCATTATAATGTTTGATTCTGGTGCTAGGTCTACTAGTGCTGATAACTTAAGCGCAGGTGCTTGGAATGTTGTTCATGATAATATTGCATTACAACTGGGTAATTCGGAAAAAGCTGAAAAAGCACTTGAATCTGCAATTGCAGAATTACAATTAAAGTGTATTTCAGTTAGCTGTGATACTGTTGTAGCAATTTCACCTACTTATTCAGATTTAGCTGCCAATGGTAAGATTTTATTACATCTAGGCGGAACCGCAGGCTATGTTGAAAAAGCGTCTATTGCAAGTACAGATATAGAGACTATAAATAAGCTTGAAGAAATTGATATTGAATCCAAAAATAATTCAATAACTATTATTGAGTTGGAGTCCCTTTGGAAAGAAATGGAAAAAGGTAAGTTTAAGACCTAAACCCTTTTGAATTCATAAAGATGCTACACTATCTGTTAGTCAAACTTTGCGATTACTTACAATGAAGTTTACACTAACATTATTGTTGATACTCACGACTTTTATATCCTGTACAGAGGTTGTTTATGAGTGTATTGATGAAGAGACAGGTCAAGAGTATCGGTGCTGAAGTTAGCGAATGATATACGCTCAAAAAGGCAATGAATTTGTGCCCCTGCACTACTTAACCAACCAATAATTCATATCACGATGGACTGCCAAATAGCTGCCAAATTCTGGCAGTTTTAGCCCATTTTGGTAGAAACTGCCAAGCTTATTTTGTATTTTCGGAAGGCTTAGTCGCTTGATAGCGTTGCTCGGTAAATGCCAATAAAAAAGGGACTCATAGGTACGAATCCCTTCATTGTCTTAAGTGATCGCGATAGGATTCGAACCTATGACCGTCTGCTTAGAAGGCAGATGCTCTATCCAGCTGAGCTACGCGACCTTTAATCTAAGGGCGCA
>Ga0209654_1001951_pt1 | contig 15104 bp, 14 predicted proteins | sample SaaInl1SG_22_DNA_FD_184646 | JGI IMG/M metagenome (GOLD analysis project Ga0209654, IMG submission 184646) | Marine microbial communities from expanding oxygen minimum zones in the Saanich Inlet - ESP_161SG_22_DNA (SPAdes) (version 2) | ecosystem: Environmental > Aquatic > Marine > Intertidal... | reverse complement strand
TCCTTACTGACATACGCAATGACATTAGTTTCTGATGACCTGAGATTGACCTTTTCAACCAGATGTTCAAGGTCGCTCAACATGAGTGGTGCAGAATCCGATACATTCGGGTTGATGGCGACTCCGTTGATGAGAAAGCCAGGTTGATCGAAATCCAATGACTCAATCGGAATCACCAGTTCAGTTTTCGCTGTTGCGCTGACGTTAAGGCTCTGCGCTGAAGCTGAAGCGTTGAACCAGTCAGCGATCTTTCGTGCTGTTAGTGCTTCCCCCTGGAAAACTGTTAACGCCGGCATGGTCTGCCCATTCAACCTTAACGCGCCTGACTCAATCACCTTTAAAGACTCGTCTACTGGCGCTGCAACGGACGAAATGCCGTTGGATGCCAATTGCGCCCGATCAATAACTTGAATTGTTTCCGGCATCCGATTCCCGGTTTCAGGATTGATGCTTACTGTCTGATATGACCGCGTGATAGGCCCTGAGCGAGCCCCATAGAACACTGAAAATTCTCGGTATGGTGTAAGTCCATCACCATTCAAATGTGAATCGTCGTATTCGCTAAACTGGGAAAATCCATTACCCTCGGTCAGCATTGAAGTCGCTGATAGTTCATCAACGGACTCACCTACCAAATGCTTTCCCTCAGATGTGAAAATCTGAAGCGCAAGAGGCTGACTAGCGTCTGGCTCAATAAAGAAGCGGAGGTCTTTCGTGCCCGCTGGAACATTAGCAAACGGGCGAGCAATCGAACCACTGACCAAAATAGAGCGGCTGAGTTCTGAATTACTCGGAATGATCTGGTTCAATACCGGCGAGCGCTGAGCTTCTTTCACCACTGAAACAACTGGAAGAGCGTCACTCACATTCTGATTATTCGGAGTGGCTCGAAATAAGCTGGATGTCGCAACCTCACGTGGATCGTTCAACACCACGCGAATTCCCGCAGCCGCTCGCGTGGAAGGGACGAGCTGGAAAGAATCGCCTCGCATAGCAGATCCTGAAATCGAGATGGAGCTCCCATTGAGCTCAATGGCGCCAGCAGCATTCTGGGCAGCTGTTTGTCCAGTCACTTGATCACTCGCAACCCAAACCTGCGAAACATCATCAAAGTTCACCAAAATCGTATTGGCGACAAACTCACTCGGATCGGTTATCGAAGTTTGCACTTCATAATCGCCTGTCGATGCTCTTCGATCTAACTGGAAACTCGACTCGACACGAAACAATGCGTCACCAAGATCTCCAAAGGCATTCAGACCCGTTTCCTGAATTTCATTTACTGCATCGGAAAACACATAAACCAAACGGTCCAGCTCAGTATTCACAGCATTTAACGTACGTTCATAGAACTTGGTGTACCCGCCAAGACTTCCAGATCCAATCCCTCCAATGGCCTCAGATTTTTGAGGACCCGATAGGGAGTAGGTCAAAGCGGCCGGATTATTTTCCCTCTCCGTGATGGTCAATCGTGAGGCATCGTTACCTTTTAGAATCACTCCGCGAGAAATTGACTCTGTCAGGCTCACGTTCACGCGACCCTGAGAATCAAACGCTGTTGTTATTTCCGCATACTCACTGAGTTCGCGCAGAAGTTGGTCACGGCGGTCCAGAAGTTCAGGGGACTGAAGATCGACACTCTTCTTTTTCAAAAGCTGGCGATTCACTTGAGCCAACTGGTCAACGATCGAGTTCACAGACCTGACGTCAGCCTCAATGGCTTCGCGAACTTCGGTTGCAACGTTACCGATCTGTTCTGATAGACCCTGGAATCGAGTTGTGACTGCTTCTGCATCCCTTAAGTAGATTCCCCTAAGGGTGCTAGATGCTGGATCTGTAGACAAATTTTTCGCTGACGCAAAAAACTGATCAAATGCGGACGTCATTCCGACGTCCTCATCACCCACTAAATCCAATATTTTGTCGGTGAATCTTAAAGCTGAGCTCTGAGACTCGAGATCAGAAGTCGCCTGTTGTAGGGAAGACTCGAGAAAACTGTCGTATTGACGACTCACACCATCGAAAAACGCGCCGTTACCTATGTATCCTTTACCCACATCCTTCGGCTTGGTTTGAGCGATATCCGTAGTTTGTCGGCTGTAGCCCTCGGTGCTGAGGTTCGCAATGTTGTTAGAGACCGTAGACAGTGCTCGCTGATATACGTTGATTCCAGATGCACCTATCGATAAAAGGTCAGTCATGCATCACCCCCGGGCATCAGCGATTGACTCCGATTCAACAAAAATTGTTGGGTAGCCCCTTTAGGAAGTTGAAATCCATCCGATCCATTGACCAGAGGAAGTCCATTTGCGTTCTGGCTTTCCAGTAAAAACTTTTCGCCTTCATTCGCCTGAATAGCTTGCTGCCCACGGCGGATGAAGTCTTCGATCATTTGCGCTAGACCCGTTGAGCCACGCTCACTCATCGCCATCACGACTTGCTGGTCATACATCTGTTCAAAGGTCTCAGTCGCCTGTGAGTCAAACAACCCGCCTTTGGGTGTCGCATCACGCATCGACTTCAACATCATTTGTAAAAACAACGCTTCAAATTGCTGCGCGGACTTTTTGATCGCAGCATCGTTCGTCGGATCTTTGGCGGCGTCTGCTTTCAGAGAGCCCAATCCTGCGAAGTCGAAAGTCGATGTTGGTCCGTTTGACGAGATCATCAGATCACCACCAGTTCCGCACGCAGACTGCCTGAAGATTTGAGTGCTTCAAGAATTGCAATCAAGGAGGACGGTGTTGCGCCGGTTTGATTCACAGCATCGACGATGTCACGTAAATCCACGCCTGGCTGGAACAAAAACATCTTGTTATTCGGCTCATCGATGGTGACATCCGCATTCTGAAACTGCACCGACCGGCTCGCCCTGATCTGCAAACGGATTGGCTTGGCTGACCTCATTGGTAGCTGATACGGTCACCGTGATAGGCCCGTGGGTGACAGCGGCTGCGGTAACACGGACGTTCCGACTGATCACAACCGTTCCAGTTCTGCTGTTCACAACAATTTTTGCGGATGGGTCGCCAGGGACGACATCCAGGTTCTCAACCAAAGATAAAAACGAGACGCGCTGGTTTGGATCGGTTGGGGCTCGGACGGCTACCGAGACACCATCAATGGCATTAGCCGTTCCCTGACCAAAGACTTGGTTCACCTTATCAACGATTTCTTTGGCTGTTGTGAAGTCGCCATTTCTGACATTCAACACAATATGATCCGAGCGATTAAACGGAGACTCGATCATCCGTTCCACCATAGCTCCGTTTGGGATACGACCCGCAGTGGGCACACCAATGGTAATTTCATCACCGGCGGCGTTGACCTCGACGCCAGTCGAAGTGAGTGCTCCCTGAGCGATCGCATAGACTTCACCGTCAATGCCGCGGAGCCGCGTCATAATCAGTGTACCGCCGCGTAAGGATTCCGCAGAGCCAATCGTCGATACATTAATGTCGATTGTTTGACCCGGCTTCGCAAAAGCAGGCAACTCAGCCGTGACCATGACCGCTGCCACGTTATCGGCTGCAATGTTATTGGCCTGCACACCGGCGACGTCAAAGTCCGAAATCACACCGTCCACATTGACGCCGAGTCGGCCAAGGATTGAGCGCAATGATTGCCCTGTAAACGGCACATCACCGCCATCGCCAGTGCCATTCAAGCCAACCACCAAGCCATAGCCAATCAATTGGTTTGCGCGCACACCGGCCACACTCGTCAGATCTTTTATCCGATCGGCCTGGACAGGTAGTGCAAAAAACACAAGACAATAAATTAACCAACGCATCGCTGATTCCTCAAAACGGCCAAATGGCCATGAATAAATTGGTACCCCATGGGGTCCGACTGGCGTTGGCGTTTTGACCAAAGCCTTTGTAGGTAATCTGTGCAGCTGCAATCCGTTTCGATTGCACTGTGTTATCTGGCTGGATGTCCGATGGACGGATAATGCCCTTGACTTGAACCACTTCAGAGCCATTCGAGAAGTTGACAATTTTCTCACCGCGAATCATCAGGTTGCCATTTGGATACACTTCAACAACCTGCGCCGTCATGGTGGCTGTCAAAGTCGCGCTCTGACCAGTCTCACCGGTACCAGATGATGTCAATTCCGTTTCAATTGGATTTTCATCATTTGACAGCAGCCCACCGGGGCTTCCCCATCGAGCCAACTGAGCAGGTGACAACACATCTGTGGTGGTCGTGCGCGACGCCTCATTAGTCGCGGCCGAATCACCGCTCATGGACTCATCGAGAATCACAGTCACCATGTCACCGACCTGGTAGGTTGTCTTCTCGCCGAACCAACTGTCGGCATGCGCTCGGTTATAGATCGAGCCAGTTGGCACACGCTCAGCCGCGTGGGTTGCTGGAATCACCGGCGCATAGTCAGGCGAGGGTCCTGCTACCTGTTGTTGTGCAGCACAACCCGAAAGAGCTAAGAGTGAAAGCGCCAAAATTGAAAATCGCATCAGTGAGCTCCTTACAAATTCTGGTTCAAGAAGCGGAGCATGGAGTCCACAGACGAAATCGCTTTAGAGTTAATCTCGTAAGCACGCTGGGTCTCAATCATGTTCACCATTTCTTCGACCACATTGACGTTGGCCGCTTCTAGAGATCCCTGTGAGATCCGTCCAGCACCATCAGTGTCGGGCGCTGATAACAAGGCAGCTCCGGACGCTGACGTCTCGCGATACAAGTTCTTACCCATAGGTTCAAGCCCTGCATAATTTACAAATCGCGCGAGCTGCATTTGGCCCACCACCTGCTCTTCGGCGTTCCCATAGGGCTGTATAGTTACAGTGCCGTCTTCACCGATAGTGATTGATTCCGCATCTTGGGGAATAACGATGGATGGCTGGACAGGCATACCGCCTGCGGTCACAAGCTCCCGATTAACTGACAGCTTAAACGAGCCATCTCGCGTGTAAGCAAACGTTCCGTCAGGCTGCAGGATCTGGAACATGCCCTCGCCTTGAACTGCCAAGTCCAATGCATTCTTGGTCTGAATCATGGATCCCTGCGAGTGCATTTTTTCTGTCGCAACAATCCGCACACCAGTACCCATCATGAGGCCTGTCGGTGTTTGGTTATCACCACCTGTCGAACCACCGGGTTGCCTGATGTTTTGATACAAGAGATCTTCAAACACTGCGCGGTCGCGCTTAAAGCCTGTCGTGTTAACGTTGGCTAAGTTGTTCGAGATGACCGTCATCCGCATTTGCTGCGCATCAAGACCAGTCTTAGATACCCAAAGCGAAGCTTCCATTAAATCTCTCCTATGATACCCGCATCATGGATGCGCCACTGGCATCGTTGTCTTTCATTTCTTTGATAATTTTGGTTTGCATCTCAAACGACCGCATGTGGTCGATAAACTTCACCAAGGTATGAACGGCACTCACATTGGATGCCTCAAGTGCTCCTGGTGTCACAGATGCCACCTGGGGTCCAGTTTCAAAATCTTGCCCATCTTCGGATTGAGACAAGGGGCGAAACAAGCCATCTTCGCGTCGACCCATGTCGATCGCGCTGGTGTCTTTCAATAACAAGCGAGCAATCACCTGGAATCCATTCTCAGGTGCGGCAGGATCCATCACGGTGATCGATCCGTCCTCAGCAATGGCATAGGACACCGACCCAACAGGCAATTGAATCTCTGCGCCAGAATCGTCAAGCACGGGGCGTCCTGACCCTGTTGTAAGAAATCCTTCAGCATCGACGCTCAAATCGCCGCGCCGAGTCCATCCTAAATCGCCATTTTCAGCGCGGACGCCCAAAACGGTCTTGTCGTTCATTGCGATATCGAGGGGCCGGGCTGTGACCATGCGCGGACCAGGACTCAAATCAATCTTTAACGTCGTAAACGAGCGGGGAAGGAATCGTGTGTCGAAACCCTCACCCTCAGTTCGTACCGCTCGATTTGCGATCTGATACGCTTTTTTAAAACCCACCGTCGAAACGTTGGCCAGCTCATGTGTCATGGACTGGCGATCGAGACGGTATTCCGTCATCGCCGTATTCGCTGTAAAAACTAAGCGATCCATGTCCTAACCCCTAAATCCTCTCCGTTAACTCCGGATGTTGATAATCGTTGACGTCAAGGTGGATGAAGTCTCGATCGCTTTAGCGTTAGCCTGGAAGTTCCGCTGCGCGGTAATCAGGTCAACAAGCTCCGAGGTCAAATCCACATTGGCTCTCTCCCTTGCACCTGCACGGATCGTGCCAAAGCCTGCGCCACCTGGTTCACCAAGGGCTGGAGTGCCGGATTCATTGGATTCCAAGAAGGTTGAGTCACCTAATTGCCGCAAACCATTGGGTGTCGAAAAAGTGGCAAGTACGATCTTTCCCTTCAAATCCTGAGCACCATTTGAGTAAGAAGCCGTCACCAAACCGTCATCCGCGATATCGACAGCGACAAGTGAACCGTTAGGCTGTCCATTCTGGCTTTGGGCGTTCACAGAAAAGTCACCTGAGAACTGCGTCGAACCCGCGTAATCAATATCAATATTCAAGGTATTACCAGACCCGCCAATCACGACGTTATCCAAGGAAATACCTCCGCGCGGCGAAATCAAATTACCTGCTGTGTCAAAGGTCAACTCACCCTTATCGAGAAACAGAGGGCGATACTCGGGATCTGCCGCAAATTCTCGACTACCCGGTAACGCAGATAACCCTGAGGTCACGTCTGTGGAATACTCTCGAAACACACCGTTTTCATCCTTGGTCACGTATATCGGACGATCATTCTCGGTTTGCTCGGAAACAGGCGGGCGATAGGTGGAGGTTTGACCCACACTGGAGTCAATGCCTTCCAACCCATAGCGTGATGAACCCGAGATCTGGAAGAAGGATGAGTCGCCCTTGGTTCCCGATGTGAAGGTGAAAATCTCATTCACCTGATCAAAATTCACCGTCACACCAGATATCGAATTGCCTCGAGAGTCCTCCATCGCATTGATTCGGTTTTGTAGGGCAGTCTTGAAGCTATTTAGGTTGTAATTGCCAACAGGCAACCGAAATGTCTCTGTAACATTGTCCACAGTCACAGTGAATTCATTACTCAGGTCATCGACTAAGAAGGTCTCATCCGGATCCACACTCACTGGGCGTCCGAAGACGCGAGCGGCCGTTGAGTCAACTCCTCGGACAGCGGTTGAGCCACTCTCAGCCACCACTTCCAAAATTGCGGTGGGATCATCTGAATCAAAGCCAAAGTACTCCTTGGCAACTGCGGACACATTTTCGATCCGGATGGCAGAATCGTCGCCCGTTTTACCACTAGATATCGCGAACTTCCCGCCGGTACCGCCTTCATCAGTATTAGGCAAGAACTCAACGACAATCCCGTATCGCTGCTGATCACTCTCACGAGGTAGAATCTCGTCACCATTGGGAATCACTTCGGCGGCATACCGGCCACGCGAATCCAAGGTGTAGTTTGCCGAAAGGGTAGAGAGGCCAAAAAGCGTGTTCGGAACTGCCACACCGGTCAATGAAGCCGCCGCCGGAACGTTTGTGATGGTCATCAGCGTTCCAGTCGTTTCAGGTGTAAAAACAAATCCTTTACTGGCTCGACTGTATTCGACCTTGATGTGGGTTCCAGTCGCAGCACGAAGCTGATTTTGAATTTCAATCGCCAACGATTTCTCTGTATATTGCGAATTCGCTGGAACAACAACATCGATTACGCGTGCAGGAGTTGTGTCTGTCGGTTTTGGATCAAACGTCATGCGAAACTGTCGGCTAGCATCACTACTCACGTTGAAATACCGCTGATCGCCGAATTGACGGTTTATTTCTTTACTCATCAAAGCGGCAACCTGATCACCAGATAATGCGGCATTCTCGGGCGCCGTGAGCGCTGACAAATCAATTGTTAGGGCAGATGTAGCATTCACATCATCTGGGTCCTCATTGATCGTCAAATCAAACGCATTTGTCAGAACTGGCGCAGTCGAGCCATTGCTTGATGAATCAGTAGGCGTACCTAAAACCAGGGCGCTAGGCTGACCATTTACCGTACCCTCTAGTAACCCTGATTGGGGCAACGAAGTCACTTCGACTTCGAAATTACGACCATCGCGTTTTTTTATGACGAAATCATTCGCGCTCGTAGAGAGTTCAACCTCGTAGTCAGTAGCTGCGGACGATGCATGCAAGGCGGCAACAATTTCTTCAACTGTTGGCGCTGCCGACAGAGTCACACCATTTGTGGTCATCTGGGTCGGAGCTGTTGTTAACTCCGGGCTACTTGCGGAGATATTCTGATGAATCGAAGCATCACCTGATAGCGCCATGTTAACCCCTGCCGCAAGCTTGAAATTCACTCCGTCAGCTCGGGTAATTCGGATTTTTGAGAGGTCAATCGTCTCGGCAGGGTTAAAGCCGGCAACAGCTGCAAATGCATATCCAGCCGAGGCGCCTGCGGTATTCAATGCGGTGATCATGTCATCCGCTGTTACTCCAGAAGAAAGCCCTAAGTTCAATGTTGTTGCAGTGCCAGCAGCGTCTGTAAGCACGATTTCGAATACGTCTGTTGCACCAAAGTCTCCAGTGTTAAGAACACTGATATCAGCGTAAGCCGGTGTTTTTGTGGTCAAAGTGACCAGATTGTCATCTTCATCCTTGAGGCGAATTGCTAATTCCTGGCCCGCTGTAATCGCTCCTCTTGCTGTTTCGTCAATCTTTAGCGTTTGTGAGGATTGGTTCGGTGAGAATGCCACACCCTCCTCGTCACTTAAGTAGGGTTTATCGACCTGACCACTTCGGGCTGTCGCAGGAACAGAAACCGAAGGCTCTGACAAATCGTCGAGGTTGTACTTTTGAAAAACCAAGTTGTCGTTCAGTACAACTGGCAGCTCATCCTCTGGGACGATGTTGCCGTATTTATCAACAAACAACGCACGACCATCCTGAGTCGTTGCTTGACCAAGAGCTGGCGTAATTTCTTGTCCGTCCAGTACAACATGTGTTTGCCATTTGTTGAAAGGCTCAGCAGAGCTCGCTACCTCAATCCGACGGTAGTAAAAGGTCAAAAGGAAGTCGTTACCGTTTTCATCAAAAATCGTGATCGCAGCAGACTTTGCAAACGTTGAAGAGTCTTCTGGATTGAACGGTTTGATCTGCTCTAAATTATTCTCATCTACTGTCGTCAGCGGCAATGATTCCGCTGGAAAGTTGATCGCAAAATCAATATTTGAGGTCGCGATTGCTTGTCCAACTGTGCGAGGCGCGATAGTGAGTGGAATAAGCTCTGCTTTGAAATCCGCTTTACCAAGGGAGTCAACCGACGCTACTTTTAGAAACTGCCCGGCCGAGTTGACTACGGTATTTTGCTCATCAAGCAAAAAGGATCCATTCCGTGTGAACAAATCCTGTCCGTCCGCTGATCGCAGAGGGAAAAATCCCTCACCGGTAACCGCCAGGTCGAGCGAGTTGCCAGAAAGCTCGATGTTACCCTGCGAGAACTCCTGGGTGACCTGTTTTAATGCAGTACCCTGACCGACCACAGTCGATGCCTTTTGCAATGGGCTGGTTGCAAAAATGTCACCAAAATCTGAGCGTGACCGTTTAAATCCGGTCGTCCCGGCGTTAGCAATGTTGTTTGAGGTTACGGACAGCTGCGTAGTTGCCGCGTTCAGACCGGTTAACGAGGTAAAGAACGACATGGATTATTCTCCGTTAGATGCGTCAGTTGAAAGAGGAGTCATTGCCTGTAACGGCTGACCTAAACGAGTAATTTGGCCTAGCGGTAACGAAGCTCCTCCCTGCAAGTTCAAATTCAAATCAGCGTTCAGCGCATCCCAAGACACTGTGTCCACCTTTGCATAGGTCACAGGGGTAACCGATTCAGACATGCCGCCGCGAGTAACAGTGCTACGAATTAGATACGTTCCCGCCGGGAGTTCGGTGCCATCTGCACGGCGACCGTCCCACTTCGCCTGCATCACACCTGCGCTTTGAGGACCCACAACAATCGAACGCAATAATGCACCTGAAGTTTCATCGTAGATTCCGATGTCCACCTGATCGGCACCATAGGGCAATTCCACCTCAATCTGACTCGGTGTTTGTCCGTCGGTGGTTATTCGACCAGTCGGTGCAAAAACTGATTTGCCGACCAGATTGGCTCCAGCCAAAATTCGATCCGAACGCATCACATTGGCAACATCGTTCAAACTGGTCGACATATTTGTAATGCCTTCAAGTTGTGAAAACTGTGCCAGCTGCGCCACAAAAGCCTCATTTTTCATAGGATCGAGAGGGTTTTGATTCTGGAGCTGAGTTGTTAACAAAGTTAAAAATGCATTCCGATCGAGGTCATCTTCGCCCGCATCTTTAATGAGCTGTGATTCGTCATAGTCCTGTTTCGTCAGGATGCCGGCGTTCGCAAAAGAGAAGTCTGTATTCATCATCACGCCTTCGTAATATCAAGTGTCCGCATCATTAGCTGACGCGCTGTGGTTACAACTTCAACGTTGTTTTGATATGAACGTGAAGCCGCCATCATTTCGACCATTTCAGTGACTTCGTTCACATTCGATAAGAATATGAAGCCGTCCTTGTCTGCCTCTGGGTTACCAGGATCGTGGACCTTGCGAACAGGTGCGGAGTCATCCACGATCTCTTTAACCTTCACACCACCAAGTGCATCAAACCCTCGGTTGACATCGGCCTGCTCTACAAGCGCCTTAAAGACTGGTCGTTTGGCACGATAGGCTTCAGCCTCTGTGGGCGAGACAGTGCCGGCGTTGGCCAAGTTTGAAGCTGTGGTATTCATTCGGATCACTTGCGCATTCAGTGCAGTGCCTGCAATCCCAAAAATGTTCTTAATCATGGCTTTCTTCCTTATTCACCCTTCAGGGCTTTCCGGATTCCGCTGACACGGCTTTCCAAAAAACGAAGCGTGGCTTGATAATCTGCCGCTGCTTCACCGTATTTCGCTTGTTCCACGCTGATCTCTACCGTGTTGCCATCGACTGCAGCGTTATAGGGCACGCGATAGACCACACCGCCTGGATTCTCCATTTCGCCCGCTTCGAAGTGACGAGTATTGGTCGCGGCCATCGGCGATGGATTCTCAGCAGCTAAAATCTTTTTGAAATCGAGGTCACGCGCCTTAAAATGCGGGGTATCCGCATTCGCGATGTTCCCGGCTATCATTTCCATTCGCCGGTTCTTCACGCTCAACGCTTGTTCGTGTATCCCAAATGGGTTGTCGAGCAATTTCATGCCTGCCTCTCAAGTTCTCTGTTCTGCATCCGATTTCACAGATGACGGATACGTGACACTTCCGAGCTCGTAGAAGCAATCGCTATGCCAATACCGGAAACCGTGCCAGAACTGGCAATAACTGTTGCCAACGGCAATCAAGTACCGCGGGTTGCGGCAAGATTTTTCCAGTTGCAAACCCAACACGCTCGCTCATACTGAAGCGATGTGGAAGAACATCGTATTCAGCATCCTGATGATGGCCGGCAGCGGGTTTGCCGCCGCTGAGGGTGCCACTGATCCCACGACAGAGATTGTCAAACAAGCGACAAATTGGATTGCAAAAGACCAAGGCATCGACCCAAATAAAATTAATATACGGCCACCAGACCGCCGCGCAGCAATCGATACATGCGAGTCAGGCCTTGCTTTTGGGTGGCCGTTTCAAAGTAATTTCCGAACCTTAGAGATCAGTTGCGCAGATCCAACATGGCGCTACTTCCTCCAAGTGCGTTTTGAACCCGGATTCCGAGCCATTACAGTGGTGCAAGATGTTCCGAAGGGCCATGTTCTGAACCGAGATGACCTTGTCGAGATCACAGTCCGCGACGACCCCGACCATCTTGTGACGACCATGGATACGCTAATTGGGCAAACCCTGACTCGTGACATTGCGAAAGGCGAACCAATCCAATCACAAGACATCGCGACAGAAGCAATACAGTTTACGACGCGCCGAATCTATGAACGCGGCGAAGTGATTGACCGAATGGACCTAATTTCTGAAACCACAACCAGACCTCGCGCAGGCAGTCTGACCGAGTGGCCAACGGGTCTGGTTGTCGCTAATCGTGGATTAGCACCACATACCGTCTTGAGTCCATCCGATCTCGAAGCGGCGATCAAGGTGGTCGTAACTCAAGATAACATCGTTCGCAACCAAGTTATCACGCCATCCATGGTGGCTATAGAAATCCGTCCCGAACGCCAACTACGTGGTGCACCACTCACGCGTCCTGAAGAGGCAATTGGCTTTGAAGCCACTCGCACGCTACGAATTGGGACTATCCTAGGCGCATCCGATCTGAGAGCGGCAGACCTGGTTCGCAAGGGCGAAAATGTGACACTGACGATTACCCGTGGGGCGTTATCGATTTCAGTCGATACAATTGCTATGGAAGATGCAAAACTAGGCGAGCAGGTGTTATTAAAAAACAGTGACTCTGGCAAAGAGATCCGCGGCATCGTGACAGGCCGCCACCAAGCCAGGGGACTCTAGACACACCTTTCGCAACTTTTTTTTAAAAAGTGTTAAAGTTTGAAGAATTCAGACCGATTCTATGTTTGTAGTAAACTTTTTCCGCGAGGTGAGGAGACGGAAATGGCAGATGGAATCTTAGGCGTTGGTGGTCGTCCACTTTCGTCAATCAAGCCGGGAGATGTAAAAAATTCCGCAACAGACACGCGTCCTTCAGACTCCGAGGCCGCGTCAAGTAATGTCGTCCCGATGCGGGAAGATAGCGTGGAATTGAGTGCTGAGGCCACCCAAGAGTTGAATCGAGCAGGTTTTGATGCTGACAAGGTAGAGCGTATCAAGCAAGCACTTGCCGATGGCAATTATCCAGTTGACGCTCGGCGGATCGCTGAAGGCTTTAGAGACTTCGAAAAACTCTTGTAAGGAGGCCCATGCCACTGCCCGATCTGCAGGCCATTTTGGTGTCTGTTAAGCGTTTAGATTCGCTCCTCACCGATGAATTCGACGCGCTAAAGGCCCAACAACTGGATTCATTCGAGTCATTGCAGCAAGAGAAGGTAGGTTTGCTTCAGGCACTTGCCGAGAGCGGCGTAGTGAACAATGCGGCAGAGCCGGCAGATTCAAAGACTCTGGAGATGCTAGTCGCAGATCCCCTCTGGGCAGATATTACCGATCTCCTTGAAGTCTGCAGAAAAAGTCATCAACGAAATGAACTGCTGATTTCAAAGCAGCTTGATGCAATCAAAGGCGCTCTTGCCACCCTGCAAAATCAAGATCCAAACAGTACTCTCGAGCTGTACACAAAGCTTGGGCGTGTTAAATCATCTCGACGTTCGATACTCTCTGGGGATGCATGACACTTCGCCAAGTAATCCAGCCGTAAAACGACCGCGACTTTCTCTCGCGATCTCCGGGATGTTGTTGTTAGTCGCGCTTCTCAATCTGGGTCAGACATCGTTCGACCAATGGGATCCGCGCCCAGGAGTAGCCTGCGACAATGGTGAAGTGGTCCACCGCAAGGCGGAGGTGAACGCAGATCGAGTGAATATTCGCGACCTGCCCACAGTTTTTTCTAACGTACTAGGCCAGAAAAACCGGCCGGATCTTGTCACTGTGGTTTGTGAATTCGGTGTGTGGTCACGCGCGCATCTGCCAGAGCTTGGTCCAGAGACCTGGGTTTCTTCTGGTCTGATTACGCTCACCCCCGATCAGCCACTCGCGATTCGGATGAAAGCCATTTACTTGATACTTTTGTTCGCTGGCTTCGGTGGGTTACTGATCAGCCTCTATCGACCACATTGGATAACAAACATCTCAGATCTGCTAATGCAGACGCAAAACCTTCCTCCACATGCGCGCCCACTGATTTCAGTCAAGCCGCAATACCATCCTTCCAGAGATGCACCACGTTGAATTTCCAAGGGGTGCAAAGCAAACCACCTTCTTTGCGTACAGTCTTGTAATCTACTGAACTTCGAATCGGATGCTAAATGGTGCTGTTGATGCTGCTGATGAGTTAACGGTCAATGCCTGCGACACACGAAATCCAATATCAATTGTGCGCGTCACATCAGAGACTGTTTTCGCCGATCCAAACTGTTGAATCGCAAGAATCTGTGTGCCAGATCCATCTGCAGCGATCAACTCGCGATTAGAATCCACCAAATCAGCAGTCACAGCATCGCCGGTAAAGGCATAACTGTAGGTTCCTGGGCTGTAAAAATAGTCGATAGAGGAAGTCGGTGTGAAAACGGCGTCGCTCGCAGTATAGGCTGGATTGCAATCAATGAATGGTGATGTCGCGGTGGTTACGCAATTTGTGCCAGACAACGCCAAGAGTCCTTTTGCCTCAAAGGCATTTCCAAGAATGAGCACTCCGTAGGTGTAACTTCCATTAGCTGGAGCCGTAAAATTGGGAAACGAATACGAGGTATTAACTGCACCGAATGTAATCGCCGTTCCAGCACCAGATCGCCCATCGTAAAGCAACTGACAATTACTTAAATCATAAGCTGAACCGATCTCTGGTCGCACTGGTGCTGCTGAGCAGAGCCCAAACGCGAAGACGTTAGTTCGGAAAGAGCTTGGGGTGATTGTGCATCCATTCGCCACTGCCGAGAGGGTGCTCGCACTTGTGGAGCACGAGCCAACATTCGCGACTGTGGTTGTCACGGTGACCGAGCCTGAGCTTGTGTTACCTCGCGTATCTGTCGATTGATAGGTGAATGTATCGATACCGCTAAAATCTGTATCTGGGGTATACATTACTGAAGAACCGGTAATTGCAACCGTCCCATTTGCCGGACGAGTAACTGAAACGATCGACAACACATCCGTCGATAACTCTTTCACGTCGTTGTCTAGAACAGCTATGGATACAGACGTATTGGCAGGTGTCGTCGCCTCATCTGATACGGCTGTGTTAGTAAAAATAACGGTTACTACAAGTGTTCCAGTTTCGTCAGTACCACCATCCGCATCTTGTACGGTGTAAGTAATTGTCTCGGTCCCGTTAAAGTCGGCAGCCGGCGTGTAGGTCACGTTACCGTCAGTCCCTGTCACAGAGACGGTTCCCGTCCCACTCGTCGTCGCCGCAGTCACAACCAACGAACCTGTCGCCGTCTCA
>Ga0209654_1001950_pt1 | contig 15110 bp, 17 predicted proteins | sample SaaInl1SG_22_DNA_FD_184646 | JGI IMG/M metagenome (GOLD analysis project Ga0209654, IMG submission 184646) | Marine microbial communities from expanding oxygen minimum zones in the Saanich Inlet - ESP_161SG_22_DNA (SPAdes) (version 2) | ecosystem: Environmental > Aquatic > Marine > Intertidal... | reverse complement strand
TAAAATAATTATATTATTTTTTATTAATTATGTTAAAGTCATTGGGTTTAATACTGATTGGATTAATATTGTTTTTTATTCACAAGTATACACTACGAACTAATAAAGAATCATTTATAGTTCCAAGTGTTATTGGTGCAAATTCTAAGATAAAGATCATTATAGAACGAATGAATTATGTAAAAAAATATAACAATGCTGTATTTGACAATCTCAAATCTGTAGTTAATAGTTTATTAACTTTATATTATAAATACATTAATGACGAATTGATCAAAGTCGATGACATAACGTTTTATAAGCAACAATTGGATAGTATATATGAAGAGTTGTCCTTAAATTTGCCTTACAAATATCATAAACGATTGAAACACGATATAAGGAGTCTTAATAAAGAGTTGAATAAAAAAATAGAACTACTGAAAATAAAATCGTTCAAAAATCCCATAAAAATATCCCTGATGAATTATAATTATACATGATCCTCAATTCTGAAACTTTAATTAATAATTTCATCATAAAATATGTCAATTCCCCGACTGATATGGTATCTAAACAATTTTTGAGAAAACGTAAATATTTGTTACAAATCAATGAAGAATGTGACTTCTTAAGTGATAAGAACTATGCTATTATTCTTTCGAATTTAACAATGAATGAACAAAAAATGTTCATACGATTTTTTCAAATATACTTATTCAGAGTATATAATGTAAAGAAAAGGTTTTATGACGAAGATATAGACTGGTATCAATTGAAAGAATTTGTAGAAAGTAATAAAATATACACTAATTTATTTTTATCATGCTTTCATTATTTTTTTTAAAAAATAAGTTCTGTTTAATTAATAATAATGAACAATTGGGACATAATAAAATCCTATTTCGAATCAAATACTAATTATTTGTCAAAACATCAAATAGAGTCTTTTGATATTTTTCTTAACGATACAATCCCATATACTGTGAAAACATTGAATCCTTTCGTATTGATCTTTAAACATCCACAACAACCTACTAAAGAATTATACGAGGTTCAAGTTTTTATTGGCAATGAAGATGGAAATGATGTTAGAGTTGAAAAACCTACATATAATGATAATGATCCATTGTTACCAAATATAGCTAGGCTTCAAAGTATGACATATAATGCAAATATATTTGTAGATGTAACTATCAAGTTTAAAGATCTCATACAAGAAAAAGAAGAAATTGTTAAACATAAAAATATAAGAATAGGATCAATTCCTCTTATGTTACACAGTAGTGGTTGTTACTTAAAAAACAAAAAAACAGATGAAATCACTAAGTTGGGCGAATGTCCTTACGATCAAGGGGGGTATTTTATCATTGATGGAAAAGAAAAAGTAATCATTTCCCAAGAGAGAATTGCACCAAATAAGTTATTTTTATCAGTTCCTACTGCTGATAACATAGATTATAGCTTAAAAGGTGAATGTAGATGTGTATCAGATGAAAATAAATTGTTTGCCAAAGTTTTATACTTGTATATGATGAAAAAATCCCGAAATAAGAAGAAAGCTAAAAAAGAAAATGAAGAAGATAATGCTGATGCTGAATCCGATGAACCTGACAGTCCTGAAGGTGATAGTCAATACATTACCGTTGACATAATGAGTATACGACAAAAGAACTTACCAGTGTTCCTTATCTTCCGTGCATTAGGTATAGAAAGTGATAAGGAAATCATTAATCACATTTTAAATGATGATGAACAGAAGAACCCTGACATGGTTGAAATGGTTAGAAAACTTGTAATCGATTGTAAAAGAACTGATGATACCCATGTATTCACACAAAAACAAGCTCTCTCGTATTTGAAATCATTTACACAATTCGATGATGAGGATTATGTGAAATATGTGTTGCTTGAAGACTTCTTACCCAATATGGATACATTCCAATCAAAAGCCATATTTTTTGGCTACCTCATCAATCAGATGATAAAAGCTAAACTCGGAGTTCTTCAAATTAACAGTAGAGATAATTACATGAATAAACGTGTAGATGTTTCGGGAGTTTTACTCACAAATGTTTTTAGAGATTTTTACAACAAATTTAGAAACAACGTGATAAGAACTATTGATAAAAATTACTCCATTGCGGATAGCACATTTGCAAGAAATTTCACCACTTTATATAAAAACCTTATTTTGCCTGGTGATTTATATAGAGTTTTCTCTGCCAATTTTATCGATGAAGGAATGTATAAAACATTCAAAGGCAATTGGGGTATGTTGGATGATCCCGAAAAAGCTGGTATAGTGCAAGATTTAAATCGATTATCTTATCTTGGATATGTGTCACATGTGAGAAGAGTGAATACTCCTATAGACCGATCAATAAAACTCACCGCCCCACACCGTTTGGGTTCAGAGCAATTTGGTTACATGTGTCCTTTTGAATCTCCAGATGGTGGTAATATAGGTTTGTTAAAACACATGTCTGTTTCTTGTGAAATTACGAGTGAACAAAAAACAGATGATTTATTGGATATACTTGATAAGAATGACTTTGTTAAAATTGATAAATTGAACGTATATGAAATTACATCAAACACTAAGGTATTCCTTAATAACAATATAATCGGTATTCATCGTGATCCTGTCAAATTATATGATGCATTACTTCAAGCTAGAAGAGATCATCAATTGAGTTATCAAATAACTTGTTTCTATGATGTTCATCTTGATGAATTTAGAATATGTTCTGATTCAGGGCGCTGTATTAGACCTTTATATATCGCTTCTGAAATGGATAAACTCAATAGTGTTGATAAAATTAAAGATTGGTATGATAAAAGCTTCTTAGGAAAATATATTGATTATATCGAATGTAATGAGCAAAATTATCAGTTTATATCTATGAACAAAGATGAATTAAATGAAAAACATACACATTGTGAAATTCATCCATCATTAACACTAAGTCATTATACAAATACTATACCTTTCGTCAATCATAATCAAGCACCTCGTATTGTGTTCTCCGGACAACAGGGAAAACAAGCTATTGGTGTATATGCTACCAATTATAACAGTAGGATTGATACCGCAAGTTATGTCTTACATTATCCCCAAAAGAATCTAGTCTCTACCAAATTATCCAAGTATGTATTCAAAGACCAATTACCAAATGGTGAAAATTTAATAGTAGCTATAGCAACATATACTGGTTATAATCAAGAGGATTCAATTATGATAAATAAAGATTCGATTAACAGGGGTTTATTCAATGTATCATACTTTAAAGCGATTCTTGATAAAGAACATATATCTGATGACAACAGATATCGTGTTATATTCGCGAACCCAGAAGAAATGCAAAAAGAAGGTAAAGACATTAAAACCAAATTTAACAGTTATGATAACATAGATGAACACGGTGTTCCAAAGAAGAATACTTATATGGAAGAAGGAGATGCCATGATTGGCAAAGTAGAACAAATTGATCAGGTTGTCGAAGATAATAGTAAAATATTCAATGAGAATGTAGTTTCTACAAAATATAGTGATAAAACTGTCCAAACAAAGAAGACAAATTATGGTAAAATAGATGTATCATACGTCTACAAAAAAGGTGGAGAAAACAACATGAAATTGCGCATGAGAAAAATGCGCGAACCTGTATTAGGTGATAAATTAGCCAGTATGCATGGTCAAAAAGGGGTAGTCGGAATGATATTACCACAAGTTGAAATGCCTTTTACAAAGGATGGTCTAGTTCCAGATATCATAATCAATCCACATGCTATTCCATCACGCATGACAATCGGTCATTTAATAGAATGTGTTGTAAACAGAACTGCTTGTAACATAGGATATGAAATAGATGCATCTGCGTATGAAAACCATGACGTTGATAAATATTTTGAACATTTAGAAAAGAAAGGTATTAATAGATATTCAAATGAAATCATGTATAATGCTCGCACAGGACAACAAATGAACACAGAAATATTTATTGGACCTACATATTACTACAGATTGAAGCATATGGTGAATGATAAGATCAATTATAGAGATCGTTCTGGACCAGTTGAAAATATTACGAAACAGCCTACACAAGGTAGAGCTAATGATGGTGGATTACGCATTGGTGAGATGGAGACAAATGCAATTGTCGCACATGGTATATCAAGTTTTGCGAAAGAGTCTTTAATGGAAAGATCAGATGGTATAACCAGATTAAATAAAAATGACCATGTTGCCAACTATATTTATGTTGATGAAAACGGAGACGAGATTGTGTATAATAAAGAAATGAACTACTTTGTAGGATATGATGATTCAGATATTAAAGAGAACAATGCCTGTAAAGTGCCTCAAGCTTTCAAATTATTAAAACAAGAAGTGCAAGCTATGTCTGTTAATATGAAACTCCTCACAAAAGCAAAAGACGATGATGAAATCGAATCATAAAAATTAATTCATAAAAATTGATATAAGTGTTTACTTTTGGTAGACAATTACGATCAATACTAAACTATACAGTTACAATGAGTGTAAGATACATTACTTACAGTGATGATACATCTTCAAATCATGTTATTTTAGAAACTGATAATTATGATATAGAGTTAAATGATGTAAAATTTCAAATGATGAAAGAATATTTATCAATGAGTGACAATGAAATTCTAAATGCATGCAATGAAATTGTGAACATTTTGGATGATTTAACTATTATTCTCCTAAACGCTGATTGTTTTCTTGATAACCATAATGTAGAAAATATATCTTTCGATTCTGATATTATTCACAAAGATATATTATCAGGTTGTAAAAAATTAAAAAAGATACTTGAATTCATGTTTAACAAAATAAAAGCTAATAGTGCACAGTATAATTCAATAAGTAAACCAGAATATGACAGCTTTCAAAATGAAGCAATTATTCAATTAAGCGAGATCTGTTATTACATGGTTGAATCTTTTGAAACATATCCTATACATGTTGTTTCATGTTATCTTACGATTGTTAAAAAAAACATAATAGAGGATGAAAGAGATAGACTTATGATGCATCAAATTGTTGAAGGTTCTAAACGTAATGAGAATATAATTGTTATCGAGTCAAGTGCAAAAGAAACCTTTACATCTGTGTTCATTTACGTGTCTAAAAACAATGAAAAGAAATTTGCAAGGCTGAAAATTAAAAGAAAAAAATACTTAATAAACATTAAAAATAATACATGCACATGTCCAAACTTTTATGTAGGACACATGAAATATGGTACATGTTGTAAACATTTGATGGAAATTCGTAATAAATCTTATTGCTTGTTAATGATGAATAAAGTAATGGCTTCATTATCTCAAAACTCTTACAACAATTACCATGTTCCGTTCAAAGAGATGTTACATTTAGTCTATGACAAATCCATCAATTACAACCCTTACAACTCTTAACTTTAATTATCCTCTGAATCATTCGTAGAATCACTTAACTCGTAAGTTTTGTTTTTTGAAAGAAAATTAATTCTTTCACACATAAAACCCAGAGGACTTTTAACTACATTGTATACTTTTTCAATGAAATCTATATGAGAACTCATCTTATTACATTTTGGTTTTACATCTTCATTTATATCCTTAACAAGTGCATCTATTTTTTTATCAATAGAATTCAGTTTATTTATAATGAGTTCTATTTTATCTTTAGTATGGTTTTCCATTATATATTTAATATAGGGGTTAATTTTTTACTCAGTCGATCATACACATCATTTGCGTATGCATGGTCATTTTCATCATTTCCATAATATAAATTTACACCATCCAATTGCAATGGTTTCTCACATGCTCCATTTATACATTGTCCTCGTAACGTATTTTTCGACTTTTTATAATACTGACATTCTTTGTCAGACCTACATAGTTTCATCCATTTATACTTAATTCCTTTGAGATTTCCAAAAGTATCATATTCTGATTCACATGCTGTCTTAGTCTTATACTGCAATTCTTTTTCACCCGTGCTTTCAACTATACATTCATACTCATTCTCTGGTTTCAATGTGTTTGTATTTGTGTCTGCATCAATGTTTTTTTGAAAGTTAAAATCTGTTTGAACTTTTTTACCATAATGTAAATTTAGAATAGTTGTTCGGTGTGTATCTACCAATGTATTTTTAGGATTAATGACAATATTTGGAATTTCAACAATATTTATGATTTCTTTGGTATAAGAATCTAGTATTTTTTTAGTGTTAGATAATGGTAAAAAATAATTAAGTCCATCTTTCATATCATTATCAAATGGTAACATTGGATACTTCGAAGACATATTTGTAAAAATCGCATCACCTTTGTTCACTTTCATAAATACATATGTGCAGAATAACATATCACTTTCTTTTTCAAGTTTTCGATTAATACCTTTCAAATTGTAAGCTTTCTTGATACGTTTAAGATAATTCAAATCCTCATCTTTGTAATATCCTATAATGGGTTTTTTCTTCTCACTTATTGATCTATTTATTGTAAATATGCATAAATTGTTTTTTTTGTAAGTGATAGCTATAGTATTTCTACTTATTATTGATTTAGGAACAGTTTCGAATAAAGACAATTCAATATCATTTGTAGTTAGTGGTTCTATCACCTTCAATGTGTATAATTTTTTGAGTATGAAAATTACAGATAATATGATGGTAAGTAAAACAATGATAATGAACATTTAATATATCATAATAAAAATCTATTATAAATAAAATGCTGTTCAAATCACGAGTGAGCTACAGTATAATTGTTTTCATTATGAGTATGATATTACTGTTTATTATTAAACCTAAGTTGGCTTTTGAAAACAATGGTTCATTAAAGTCATTTGGTATTTCTCAAAAAAAGGATACAGTATATTCCGTGGGTGTATTATCAGCTGTGTTAGCTTTGATGATATTTTACTTCTTTTGTATGATCGATTTAATATTTGATTAAATAAATAACTCTATATAATAAAATGGCTGATGAATTTCTCAACAAATACAAAGGTTACATTACAGAATTTAATAATTATGTAAATACGACAGAAAAGAGTAAAGAAAAACTCGACATTTCATTTCAAGAAACGCCAACTAAATTAGTCATGAAAAGAGATAATAAGACTGTGTATGAATTGAATAAACCAAAATACAAGTTAGTAGAGTCTCTCATACAATCCAATAGATTGAAATTAGTAAATGAGAGAAAGACTTTACGTGCTATGGCTTTAGATTACATAACTGATAATGAAAGTAAAGTAAAAATAGAAACACTGACATCTAAGATAGATAGAATAAAAGAAATAGAGTCTAAATTGAAGAATTTGTTAATTCGACAAAAAGCTAATAAGCTGCACAATCTGGTATCAAATTATGAAACATTAGAAACACAAGTTGTCAATATCGAGAATAATGCAAAAGAACAAAAAATGGAGCAAAAGTTAATGAAAAAGAAATCTAAACTTAAATCTGAAATGAAGAAGAAACTCAAAGATGAAAATACAGAAGAGTTAAACGAGGATGATTTAAAACTGTTCCTTTTTACAACTCTCAAGGAATGTGCTGCACATCCTAGTAAGAAAAATAAAGCTATATCAAAGAAAGAATTAATCGATATAATGGTGAAGAATCCTAAGTTAAAAGCTAAATTACCCTCATCATATCAAGCTAAATCAAAAGAAGAGTTGTGTAAAATATTATTCCCTAATTAAAATGTTACTTTTTAGTAAAAATGTTTGAAAAACTTAACTTAACCTACTTTATCATTTCATTCTGTGTTGGTATTTTTTTCGTTTATGCAATGACACCCAAAAAGAACCTCGTTTATAAATTTCCATCACCTGATAACCAAGAGTTGATTTATCAAGATAAATCTGAATCTTGTTACAAATATCACAGTAATGAAATTGAATGTCCAAAGGACGAGTCTAAAATAGAACCCCAACCTGTAATAGAAGATTTCGTTACTAATAAAAAATCTGAGAATAATATAAACATAAACAATGTTGAATAAACTATTGGAAAATGATTCTATAGCTATTATTGTATCAATTATATTAGGTTTAGGATTAGCTTCTTTATTCAGACAAGTTTGTAAAGGTAATGAATGTATGATAATTAAAGGTCCTAGTGTAAAAGAAGTTTCTAAAAAAGTTTATAAAATAGATGACAAATGTTACAAGTATACACCAAAAGCAACACAGTGTTCGTCTGATTAAAAAAAAATTTAGTGTGTTATAAGTTTAAATGAAATCTACAAAAATAGAGGATATTTTAGCTGATGAAATTGAAGAGGCTAGTGAAACAAATATAAATGAAATCAAACAAGATGATCTTCAAGATGAACTTCGTGATCAACTTGAAAGTTTAAAATCTGAATTATCAATGATGAAAAAAGACACTACTGAAAACATTGTTAAACCAACTATTCAACCTACTGTTAACACAGTAAACAATGTCGATAAAAAAACCGATAAAGATAGAAATATGGATCAAGAAGTTGGAGTGCTTGAAAAGCTTTTGAAATTTGATAAAGTTGATGTCAAACAAACGTTAATAATCTCTTTATTATATGTTATTACTAATTCTGTGTACATAAATGAGATGATTGATAACATGATTCCATACTCTCTCTATTCATACACATTTGCTATTAAATTAATACTTTTCATCATAACATTTAGACTATTGAATTCTATAGATTTTTAGATATAAAAAATGATTAATTTTTATATAAATTATTTCAATCAATCAACATTGATTTATAGATAATTACTTTAAACAAAAATTATGAAGGCAGCAGAAGATAATCGGAGTTCTTCAAAGTGGCTCTCGTGTATGGATGACTCTTGGAAAAGATCAGATTATAAAGGAATCGACTATAAAGATTCGCGATATATTAAGAATAACTTAAAATCGTTTGTGGATGATGCTATTGAAGCAGCAAAAAAATCCACAATGTTACAACGCCATGGTTGTGTCATCATACATAAAAATAAGATAGTATCTACTGGAATAAATACTATTGTTGATTCTTGTAATTTCAGTATTCACGCTGAAGTTGATGCAATCAACAAGGCAAAAAAAACACTTACAAAATCTGAATTAAAAAACAGTAGGTTAATTGTAGTTAGAATCGGGCAAGAATCTATGAATCACCCTTTGAAATATTCAAAACCATGTCCATCGTGTATGAGGTGTATTCATAACGTCGGAATCAAACAGATATTTTATACCACAAATTTCGAGAGAGATATGTGTGGAATATGTTAATTATAGTTAATGCTAAATTTTATTATCATTTGATAGATATTTTTTTGATTTTAAAAACCAACTGTTCACATTATCAGTAAGTTTCTCATCTAAACTTTGTCTTGATGTGCTCCCGTTTCCATTTCCATTATGCATAAAGTTCAATCCATTACATACATCTGGTTTGACATCCTTATCTGGGAAATCCCTGTTAAATGCCAATATGCAATTATATGGTATATCTGGTGCTTCAGAAAGAAGTCTATCGTATTCTTGCCTACATTTAGCTACAAATTTTATAGCATTCACACGGTTAGCTTTTTCTAATGATAGTTCCATATCAATATTCCTATAGAATTTTGAATACTGAATGCACATCGAAGAATGAGCTTCGGATAACTGCAAACTATTATTAAACTTAGATATAGATGTAATTATACCACCAATCACATTCATGAATGCAAAAATGTATTGTATCATTAAAATATTTTGTTTACTTGATTCTGAAGTATTATCAGAACCACTTGGATTTAACACCGCAAAACCACCAACACCTGTTATTGAACTAAGAATTATCGTAGGGTAGCTCAAATAATCATGTGTTTTTTTGAAATCTATACGTGCCATATTATGTAACCATCTGTATCCCGCAGCTTTTTCTGCCCATTTCATCAATAATTTCTCATTCTTTTCAGTCCAATTATTATTTTCATCCATAACTGTTGAACTATATTTTTTTACTTTTGGTGCTAGATCAGATGATGATGTATTACTACTATCATCGTTATCATCATCTTCCACTATTTCAACATGTTTTTCTTTTGTCATACCATAATAATTTAAGATAATAAATTCTTTTGTTAAAATAATACTTACCGTAATAATGAAACACTACGATGTAACAATAGTAGGTGGAGGTCCAAGTGGTATAGCACTTGCATTAATGTTAGAAAAAACTGGTAAGAAAATTTTATTAGTTGAGCGGGAAAATACACTAGGTGGTTGTTGGCGAATAGAATGGCAAAATGAAAAATACTATACTGAACATTCGCCGCATATAATGACATCCAACTATAAAAAGTTTATGCAATTGTGTAAATATTTGAACGTGAGAAATGAATTTAAGAACACATACAAATATAAAAGTTCTTTCCGTTCTGTATACCTTGACAAAAATGTCATAGGTAACTTGAAGTTCAGTGACATAATAAAAATAGTCTCTGGATTGATTATGTCTAGGTTTATTGAAAATAAGCAAACAGTAGATGAATTCTGTGATCATATCAGTGATACGGGTAAGAAGGTTATGTATATTTTGTCTGTTGCGGCTGCATCAACTCCCGATAAAGTAATGATGCAGGATATGTTTGATATTATGACCGAATACCCACCAGATATCATTCAAATGTCTGAACCAGAATTATGGCTGAATACCGCAAAGAAGTATTTCGATAATTCAGATAATATTGATCTTAGCTTGAACACTGAAATAAAGAGTATAAATTATATGAAGAATGGATATACTATCAATGATGTTATACATACAGACGAAGTAATTCTTGCGTTACCACCAATTGCTTTAAAAAATATTCTTGAAAAGAGTTCCACTGACATACAAAATAACTGGCTTCCGTATCCAGAATTTAAACAATGGGCAGATGAATCTTCATACAACTCTATTGGCTTTCAATTACATTTTGACCAAAATGTTGAATATAAAGATGAATGGTGTTGGAGTTGTATTGGCGATTGGAATATTATTATTCTACCAATGTCAAAATACTTAAAAACTTTCACAAAAGATCCTTCCATAAAAACAGTTTGGTCATGCACAATCATAGATCAAAATAAAATCAGTTCAAGATTGAAGAAAAAGGTGCATCAATGCACTCTTGTTGAAATAGAAGAAGAAATCAAACATCAATTAAATATTCCTGTAAATACACGTGTGACTTTTTATGATGGTCTCAAGAAAAACAAAGAGCAATATGAATCCAAAGATACAGGGTTTGTGAGACAAAAATATGGTGTTCTACCATATACAGGAAAATTAAAAAATATACATATAGTCAGTACAGTTAATCAGAAGGGAATAATAACTATGGAGAAAGCATTAGAAAGTGCATATGAATTTATAAAGCTGAATTACAATGGACATCAACATATACTCGATGATAAAGGCAATAATACTTTATTTGCTGTTATTATTTTGATATTACTGACAATTGTATTATACAAATGTTTCAAGCCTACATAAATTGATATTTTGTGATCATATAAGCAAATGTTATTTCTACACAAGCATTAATAGTAATTAAAAATAAATTGTTCATCATAAACTTTAATGGATTTATGTTAAGATACATACTTACAAATACAATGAATATATGAGTAATCACAATAAAGGTAAATGCTAAAATCATGACTTTATTCAATGTATCATCCTTATTCTCCTTCCAAATTGTTTGATTTTCATGATTATTAACAATAATTTTTGTTCTCAATACATCAATATCATCTTTTGTTATAAGTGTTTTTATTTCAGCAATATGATTATCAACATACTTAAAAAGATTATTCAAATTGTTTTGTATCATAAGTGTATCAAATGTGGATGTGAATAGATAAAACACTACTAAAGATTCACATAAACTCAAGATTATTTCATGTAATATTGAAATTATAATCATCTTAATTTATATTAATAAATGATTTTATACGGTATATATAATATTGTTATTCATGTTACTTTCTTATTTCTGACATTATCGGTATTATTTGGAACTATGATAGAAAATGACCTTCGAGCATTGTTTTACAATAAAACTATACGTATAAGAGAATTATTAGATAATGAGGTATACATTGAAGATAAAAAAGTTATTAATGATAGATGGTGGAAAACATTATATGTATTGAATGGAGTATTTATTACAACATCAGTAATTATGACAGGATTACTATCGTATGTAAGCAAAAAAAAGGTATTGAAAATATTGATTTCTAACACAATTAACTCTATAATAGTTCTAATCATTCAATTATTCATTATTGAATACATAAAGTTCTCATCTTTGGGGCCTGTAGGTTTTGAATTGATAATTTTAGATGAATTAAAAAATAAATTATAATAGTTTAAATGCTGACTTCGATTTTTTTTGTATTTATAGCATTATGGTTCATCATGTATGTTATAAAAGTTAACTACACAATAAAAGAAACATATCAGAATCTTTGTAATAAGAATAAGTTCATAGAAGATTATCAATTCATGGATGAAAATCAGAATGTTTCTACAAGTGAATTTACAAATGCTAAATTTAAAGCAGTATTATCTGGAAAACAATTCGAAATAATGAAAAATAAAGATGAAAGTGAAGATATCGATACTGTAAAAACAAAAACCTTAATTGAGAATTGGATGAACACTTTTAAAGCACTAAAGAAAAAGGGTTCTAAACTGAATATTGTGAAATTTGAGGAATTTGAAGAGAATACTTATGAACTCCATGTATATAGGAATGGTAGAAATCATGGAAAAATTATTCATCTAAAATTGAATGAAAATGATGAAAAATACATCATATCCAATGTAAAAATTATTGGAATCTTGACAGAATATGAAATGTTATTCGATAATATGAACTCATACAATGGTGAAACTCATTTAAAATATAATAAACTTGAAGACATGTGGATTGCTACACCAGATGAACGGTTAACAAATGAATATGTTGATCTCAATGAAATTTATGATGAAATGTCATCGTTGAAATCTTGAAAATCACCATCACCATCGCCATAATCAACGTCTTGATCATTAGTTGCACCTGTTGTATGGTCAATGTTTTTAATTTCAGATGATTCCAAGCCTATCTTTTTGTATGCAAAGTATAAGTCAATGTTTTCATCAGACATATCATCAATTGTTGATCTTTCTTTTGCACGTTCCTCACTTCTTAATAGATTGTATTTTCTTTTAAGTTCATCTTTATTAATAATTGCTATTTGTTTTACTTTATGATTGAAAGAATCATTAATGAAACTATTGAAAACATTAACATCTTGATATACATAGTTCCCATTTTCATCTTTGTCGAAATTGTCATCTATAATATTCAACAATGATGACAGTAAAGCAGCAACAAATATTTGTTTTTTACGTTTTTCACTATCTGTGATTTGTTTCAAGATGTCTAATCTTGAAATAATATTTGTTCGCAATGAACTTTCAAAAGTGGAATTAAATATCGATGATTCCCGAAGTTGTTTAGAAAATTTGAACAAATATGATACTTGATTCTTAATCATAGTAACATTTGACACATCACTGAAATAAACGTTAAAATTTTGTTGTAATAATACTGACAAGTCTTGTTCATTTGTAATAGCACTTTCATAATGATCACGAAGTTGAGAATTATTATTGATTTCCATATACATGGAGAAGAGTTTTTCAATATGTTCAGATAGAGCATATTTATATTTTTCATCATATATAGCTTTAATTGTATCATTGTCTATCCAATCATTCTCTTTTATGAAATCATCTAAAGTGACCTGTTTTACACTGAAATCTTTGACACTTGCCCTTGATTTTGTATGGATTATATCTTCAGGCTTAGAAACAAATACTGATTCTATAGATTTTTTGAATTTAATTGCTTTAGTAACATTAAATATACTATCTTTAGACATTGTGGTTCTATCTATTTTGGTCTTACTTAGATCAATGTCAGATAAACTTTGATTGAATGGTTTGAACATCTTGACGTATGATTTTGTTATTTCAAACTGTTTGGGTTTCGAATTTTTCAATTCATAAACATCTTTCAATTTATTTTTCAAATATGGGAAAAGTTTGAATATGTCTCTTACTCTTTTTATCATTTCTAACATGACTTTTTGATATGGGATGTTAGAAATATTGTTTTTATACATAAACACACAAGTTAAATATCCAATTAGAGATTTGTCTTTATTATCTTTGAAAATTTCTGCATTATCAGTTTGCTCTAAATCGTTCATCGGATAACCACCGATGCTGTATTTATGCACACAGTCATCAATTAGATTCTTTTTTATGAAACTTTTATCAATGATCTGTGTGAAAATTAAGACCCATGTGAATAATATAATCATTTTACTTTTATCGGGCAATGGCTTCTTTGGATCATCTTGTTGATTTTCGAGCACATTTATATGTTTTCTGTAATAAGATAATAAAGCCTCTAATTGTGAATCACTTACTTTCATTCCAAGAGATAATATAATTTTGGACTCATTGTCATCATTCTTAGTGCTTATTTGTGGTTGTTCAAATTCTGTGGGGGTATCATACATTGACAAGTCCACATTTAGAATAATATCATCATATGTTGTATCTTTAACTTCCTTAGAAGTATTTCCAAGAGATTGTATAGATTTATATGGAACATGATGTTTACTATTCATAAAAGATAAACTTTCTTTTAGATTGTTCAAGATTTCATCTTTTATTTCATCAAGCTCACTGATAGTGTAATTATAGTCATCAAAATTTGTTTTACCATTTGTCGAATATTTTCTTTTCATATCTTTAATTTTATCTATATTATCAATGTCTTTCAATTTGAATGTTTCTGAATTATCATTTATATTTTCCATTGGCTGAAGAGATACAATATGTTTGATGAATTTCAAAACATGTAAATGATATATGACATCCAACCCTTTGTCTTTAAAAGATTCGAGTGAATTGAATCGTCGCATGTTAGAATCCATTTTAGTAGGAATTTTATCATCAAACTTCTTATTCGTTATTAGCTTGGTTTTAGAGAACTCTTTTTTGTTCAATATATCATATGATGATTCGAA
>Ga0209654_1001948_pt1 | contig 15133 bp, 13 predicted proteins | sample SaaInl1SG_22_DNA_FD_184646 | JGI IMG/M metagenome (GOLD analysis project Ga0209654, IMG submission 184646) | Marine microbial communities from expanding oxygen minimum zones in the Saanich Inlet - ESP_161SG_22_DNA (SPAdes) (version 2) | ecosystem: Environmental > Aquatic > Marine > Intertidal... | reverse complement strand
GGCTACAAACTTAAGTAAAATAAGGGGTTGCAGCATTTTCTTATTGTTAATTTAGGTTGGTAATTGGTAAATTCGCTCTTTATTTAACGGAATATTATGGATTTCCGGTAGTTTATCGGTGTATTTCAAGGATCTACTAAGGGTTCTGCCCTTACAGTTCACGAATATTGTGCCATATTTGTACTTCAAACAACAATCAACCCATGCGAAAGCTACTGTTTGGACTATTTAGTCTATTATTTTTATCGGTATCGGCTCAACAATTACCGTCCGGTATTTCTGCATCTAAGGCTGCTCAAACCGCTAAAGCCGCCTCCAAAGAACAATTACAATCCTATGTAAAGCGAGCTAAAGAAGAAGGTTTTACCCTTACCCAAGTTAAAAGTATCATCCGCGCTCAAGGAGCTAGTCTTTCAGATGTTGCTCTTTTAGAAGAATTATGGAACGCTGAAGACTCGGAATTAGATGAAGATCCTACCAGTGAAAATCAGATCAATTCAAACTTTGGTCTTTTCGGGATGGAAGAAAAGGATGAGGATGAAAAAATAGAAAGTCTCTTCACAATCAAGCGATTTGGATCGGATTATTTCTCAGCCGCCCGAGAAGGGGAGACTCCTGAATTATACCTAGCCACCCCTTCTGATTATCAGTTAGGTCCTGGGGATGAAATTCTAGTTGAACTCTATGGAGCTTCCGAAGAATCGTATGAATTACAAATCTCACGTGAAGGTACCATTAAGGTAGAACGTCTAGCTCCCGTTTACCTATCTGGATTATCCATTGCTGCTGCAAAGCGCCGATTAGAAGCTCGCTTCTCTGAAATCTATACCGGTCTTAAGGCCGGATCAAATGACCCTTCAAAAGTTACTTTATCAATTAGCCTTCGAAAAGCACGCTCTGTGGTGGTTAATATAACCGGTCAAATAGTGGCACCAGGGACTTATACTTTATCTGGATTTACCTCAGTACTGAATGCGCTATATGCCGCTGGAGGTCCTAACGCGGTTGGATCTTATCGAAAAGTAAGACTCGTTCGTGGTGGAAGACTCTATAAAGAAATTGATCTTTACGACTTTTTTGTAAGTGGTAAGATGCCTTCTGTTTATCTTCAAGATCAAGACGTGCTTCAAGTACCGGCATTTAGTTCTCAGGTTGAGCTCTCAGGAGCATTTAAAACTCCAGGGTATTTTGAACTGAAAGATAATGAGACCTTATCTGATGTATTAGGCTTCTCAGGTGGATTTTTATCAGATGCTTATAAAGAGCGTGTATTTGTAAATCGCGTGACTGGATTTAAGCGTCAATCTTTTACCCTAGAAACGGTAAAAGGTTCTTCAGAGCTCTTAGAAGACGGAGATGTATTGACTGCTAATCTGGTTCGAGAAACGCTCGAGAATTCAGTAACCATTGAAGGAGAGGTTTACGTGCCAGGTACATACTCTCTAGAATCGGTAACTACCCTAGAAGAGTTATTAGTTGCGGCTAACGGACTTAGTTTGTCAGCACTTCCTACCAGAGCTACCCTGTTCCGTTCCAATTATGGAGTCGAAAACTCAGCGTTATCGATTGACCTTACTAATTCGTCTGTTTTAAATATTACTCTTAAAAATGGAGACCGTCTCTTTGTACCATCGGTAGAGAATTTGACAGATTATGGACAGATTGAAGTTCAGGGTCAGGTGAATAGTCCAGGTTCCTTTGAATTTAAAAAAGGAATGAGTCTTTCTGATGCACTGATTCTGGCAGAAGGCTTTACCGCTACTGCTAATGGTGCAGCGGTAACTATTTATCACTCTGAATTAAGCGACGAATCTACTACTACTACTACTACAGTAGCTGTGGATGAGAATCTGGTCCCTGAAAATAATGTGGAACTCTATGCCAATGATCTGATCGTTATTCGTCAAATACCAGGATTTAAAACTATTGAGAAAGTAGCCCTTGAAGGATTTGTAAAAAATCAAGGAGTTTATGCCCTTAAAGGTTCTGATTACCGGTTATACGATCTTCTTCAGGAGTCTGGTGGTTTTTTACAGGATGCCTACCTTCCCGGAATTAGTGTTACCCGTAAAGTGCTCTCTCAAGGAACGAATCAACGTGCGATCAAAAAAGCCGTTAAGGATGCCGCGGAAAGTACCGCAGGAGATGTTTCCGAAGAAGATTTAGAAAAGGCTGAAGAAGAACAATTAGAGGAACTAGAAAGTGAATCAGTAATTATCGGAATTGATGGGGAGAAGCTGATGAGTTCTAGGGGAATGGATAGTAGAAATAATATTGTTCTCAAAGAAGGAGATATTATCACTGTTCCTAAGCTGGATAATACCATTACCGTACTCGGAGAAATTCAGCAATCTACCAAAGTTACCTATCGTTCAGGCCTTAACGTAAAAGGTGCAATCCGTGCGGCTGGAGGACTAAGTGATAAGGCACGCGCCTCTAGAGTTTATGTTGTCTACCAAAACGGGGTGATTAAATCACGCCGCTCTGCAGGATTTGGACTTATTCGTTTAGATCCTAAATTAGAACCAGGGGCTACGGTAGTAGTTCCAGAGAAACTCCCACGCGAAAACGGTACCTCCCTAGGAGATATTGTGGGAGTAACAAGTTCTTTAGCAACCCTTGCATTATTAATTAGACAATTAGGAATCTAAGATGAGTACACCAGAAAACCTACCTCAAGTTTTTGAAGACGATTCAATCGACCTAATTGCACTCTTAAAACAGATCTATCAGGGTCGAAAATTAATCATCTTATCAGCCTTTGTTGCGGCTATTTTAGGTGTAGTTGTGGCATTAGCGACCCCGAATACCTATACCTCCGGTGCTACCTTTATTCCACAAACAGGAGGAGACTCAAAACCTTCATCGAGTTTATCGGGACTAGCATCCCTTGCAGGAATTAGCCTTGGCGGAATGGGCGGGGGATCAGATATTCCACCAACTTTATATCCGCAGATCATTTCATCGATTCCATACAAACTGGATCTTCTGGATGAAACCATTGAAGTGTCCGATGGTGAGATCAGTCTAGGAGAGTATTTAGGGGATGATTCGGGATCATCGATTTTAGGTACTTTAAAAAAATATACCATTGGTCTTCCCAGCACTATTTTGTCAGCACTAAAAGGTTCTTCTTCTGAAGGAGTTTCAGAGGCTCTAGATGGACTCTATCAAGTAAGTGAAGATGACCGAAAACTATTTGAAACACTTAATACCAAACTAATTCTTTCATTAAACGAAAAGGAAGGTTTCGTAACCTTAGAGTTCTCTGATGAAGAGAAGTTTGTTGCTGCTCAGATAGCAGAACGTGCTAAGGAATTATTACAAGAGCGTATCATCGCTTTTAAAAATCAATCGGCTCGGGAACTTCTTGATTTTACTACCAAGCAGTATCAGGAGAACAAAACCTCTTATGAGGCGCTTCAAGACTCGATTGCGATTTTTAAAGATCAGAATTTGAATATTTCAAGTTCTCTCTATCAAAACCGTTTAGACCGCTTAGAGCGAGAACTCAATATCGCTTCTTCAGTGGTTGAGCAATTAGCCTCTCAAGTAGAGCAGGCCAAGCTTCAGGTCAATAAAGACACTCCGGTATTTACCATCATTGAGCCAGTAACGGTTCCCTTTGAGCGATCTGCTCCGAAACGCAGTCTTATTGTAGTTATCTGGACCTTCCTTGGAGTAGTGCTTTCTACAGGTTTTGTTTTAGTTAAAGACCCTGCAAAAGATATCATCGCCTCGATTAGAGAGTAAGACTTAACGTATCTTTAGCTCATGCGATTACTTGTAACAGGAGGAGCGGGCTTTATAGGGTCTCATGTGCTTCGGTTTATAACTAGTAGGTATCCTAATTATACCATGGTATGTGCCGATGCGCTTACTTATGCGTCTAACTATGAGTTAATTGCGGATTTAGAAGAGTTTTCAAATTATACCTTTGAAAAGGTGGATGTCACTGATAAGGATTCGGTAGATGAGTTATTTCAGAAATACGGTTTTACCCATGTGCTTCACTTGGCGGCCGAATCCCATGTAGATAATTCGATCAAAAACCCGCTAGCTTTTGCTAAGACAAACGTTTTAGGAACCCTGAACTTACTTGAAGCGGCACGAACCTATTTTAAAGATCAAGCTTGCCTCTTTTATCACATATCTACCGATGAGGTTTTTGGGAGTTTGGATAAGACGGGAAGGTTTTCAGAAAACACTGCCTATGCACCACGTTCCCCTTATTCGGCCTCTAAGGCATCATCTGATCATTTTGTAAGAGCGTATGGAGAGACTTATGGTCTTCCGTATATCATTTCGAATTGTTCTAACAATTATGGGCCCGGTCAGCATAGTGAGAAGTTAATACCCACCGTGATTGCTTCGGTACTATCGGGTAAGCCTATACCTGTTTACGGTACGGGTAGTAACGTTAGAGATTGGTTATACGTAGAAGATCATGTAAAAGCGATTGATACGATTCTTCATCAGGGTACAACTTTAGAGACCTATTGTATTGGAGGAGATGCTGAACTGTCGAATATTGAATTGGTAAATCTACTTATCGCAGAAATTGACCGACAATTAGGTAATCCTGAGGGTCAATCGACATCAATTATCTCTTTTGTGGAAGATCGCAAAGGTCATGATTTTCGATATGCTATTGATCATTCTAAACTGACCAAGGATCTGGGATGGAAACCTACAACTTTACTTAAAGAAGGATTGATGACCACGGTTTCTTGGTATTTAAACCGAATGAAATAAGGTATCTTAGAGGCAATGAAAGGTATCGTACTTGCAGGTGGCAAAGGATCTAGGCTCTACCCAATCACTATGGGCGTGTCTAAACAGTTATTGCCGGTTTACGACTGCCCGATGATTTATTATCCGCTCTCAGTATTTCTTCGAGCAGGTATTGCAGAGATTCTAATTATTTCTAGCCCTGAGCATTTACCAGGCTTTCAAAATCTGCTCGGAGACGGCTCTGAATTTGGGGTGTCTTTTTCTTATGCGGAGCAGTTAGCTCCCAAAGGAATCGCAGAGTCGCTCATCATAGCTGAAGCGTTTTTAAATGGAGATGCTTGTACTCTTATTCTAGGAGATAACCTGTTCTATGGAGAAGGGGTTGAGAAGGGGCTTCAAAAAGCAATTAAAAGTGAATATGCTACTATTTTTTCTTATCCGGTGAAAGACCCACAGCGTTACGGAGTAATCGGTTATGATAAGAATGGTACTCCAATATCTATTATCGAAAAACCCCAAAAGCCGGCTTCCATTAGAGCTGTCACAGGATTATACGCCTATCCCAATACGGCTGTCGAAATTGCTAAGGGCTTAAAACCTTCTGCTAGAGGTGAAATAGAAATTACCGATATCAATCAGCACTTTTTAGAAAGTGGCCATTTGTCTGTCGTTGATCTTTCAAAGTCAGATAGCTGGTTTGATACAGGAACGATTGACTCTTTATATGAAGCTACCGACTACGTTAGAGCGTTAGAATCTCGTGTAGGAGTTAAAGTGGGTTGTATCGAAGAAGCTGCACTTACTTCAGGGTTTATTGGTTTAGATCAGATAGAAGCGAGAGCTGAAAAATTATCGAATACCTCCTACGGAAATTATTTGAATCAAATCACACAATCCCATGGAGGTTAAAAAAACAGATTTTGCCGGCGTATTTCTTTACTCGCCAACGGTGATTGAAGATTCTAGAGGTAGTTTCATGGAAAGCTACCGCTCAGAATGGTTTACGGGCGTGAAGTTTATTCAAGACAATGAGGCCGTTTCTAAAAAAGGAGTGGTTCGGGGTCTACATTTTCAAAGACCTCCTTATGTTCAGACCAAACTTGTTCGAGTTATCGAAGGGGAAATATTAGATGTGATTGTGGATCTTCGAAAGTCTTCTGAGACTTTTGGTAAAGTGTTTTCAGTAAAGCTTTCAGCGTATAATAAATTACAGTTATTAGTTCCCAAGGGTTTTGCCCATGGGTATGCGACGCTCTCTGATTCGGCAACTGTTCTTTATAAAGTAGATCAGTACTATAATAAGAATTACGATACGGGTATTCACCCTTTATCTGAGGCTTTAGTTATTAATTGGGGGGTAAGCCCAATACTATCTGAAAGGGATCAAAACCTACCCGATTATTCAGTTTTCAAATCTCCGTTTTAAAATGAAAATTGCGGTCATCGGTAAAAATGGACAACTGGCTAGCTGCATAAAAGAGGTGGCTCCTGAGCGGTTAGATATAGCCTTCTACGGGAGTGATGAGGTAGATATTACCAGAAGCGACACTTATGAGTCTTTAGCTTCATCGGATCTCATCATAAATTGTTCTGCCTATACTGCGGTGGATAAGGCTGAGGAATTTCCTGAAGATGCTTTTTCAGTAAATCGAATGGGAGTGATTCAGTTGGTTGATTTTTGTGAGCGGCATCAGATAAAACTTATTCATTTTTCAACTGACTTTGTTTTTAGTGGGGAATCTAACACTCCATATCATGAAAATGATTTTACAGGTCCTAAGTCTGTCTACGGAGCATCTAAGCTTGCAGGTGAAGAAGTAATTCTACAATCCTCACTTTTAGCCCTTGTTATTCGTACCTCTTGGCTGTATTCTCCTTACGGTCATAACTTTTACAAGACGATGCTCAAATTGGGAAGTGAGCGATCTAAATTATCTGTAGTCGCTGATCAGATAGGTACGCCCACCTCGGCTCTAGATTTAGCTCGTACTGTATTTAAAATCATTGAAAAGGGACTCCCTGAGACTCCAGAACTACTTCATATCTCAAATACGGGTCAATGCTCTTGGGCAGATTTCGCTAGAGAAATATTTAGACAAAAGGGAATCTCGGTTACCGTTAATGACACAACAACTGAAACCTTTAATGCCCCTGCAAAACGTCCAGAATACTCAGTACTTTCTACTGAAAAGTTACTTTTTAAATATGGAATTGCTATGCGGCCCTGGAAAGGAGCCCTGTCGGAGGTGCTTAAGCGCCTTTAAATAGACTCTCTAGGGCTCTTTGAAGGGTAGAAGGGTAGTATTCTTCTAATTCATAGATCACCGTACCTGGGGCATGTATGCGTCTTCCGATATCTACACCGCCTGTATAGTTGTAATCTAAATAGTACTGCTCATCGGTTTTAGCTCTGATATAACCTGGTTTGAGGTGTTTTTTGGTTCCAATAGGTACAGTAAACTGAAAGCCGTAGTTTTTATCGTAGAGTGTTCCGAAAGAGCCGACAATCTGGCGATCTACTTCTCTCATGAAAAAACCGATGTATACCTCATTGAACTGTCGTTGAAGAAGTACAGTGTAGCCCGTATCATCAAATACATAGCGACCGTAGTGAATACTTAAATCTGTTGTCCATGGCTGATAACGATAGGTGGCTTTGAGCCCATAACTAAAGTGATTTTTGTCAATTGCTCTGCGACCAGGAGGAGTATCTAAGAATTTGTTTTCAGTAAGAGAAAGGTTTAAATCAAACCGTAATTGATCTCCAAAAAAGAATTTAGTTGCATGCCCTTCAATGCCGTATTGAGTCTGCTCGAAATACCCAGCACTCACTCTTGTGAAAATACCTCCAGGTAGTCTACCGTTATGGGAAGCGAATGCGTATCTAAAGCGAGAGGTTTCCCAGTTGTATAGATCATCGTAAAGAACCAGCCCGAACGTAGCATTGATCTGCGTTCCCTTAGCTAGGGTAGATTGCAGACTGGGGAGTAACATGGGTGTCCAACGAATCGGGTTATCGAAATTACCCAGTAGGTAATCGGTACGAGCGCCAACGGCTATATCTGATTTGAAATAGGAGCTTTGTTCTGTCTTTTGTTTCGGTTTTTTACGTGTAGTAAAATCAAAGTGTGATCGATTATTGAATTCCCTGGGGGTGATTTCGCCAGCAATTAAACCATCGATGGTGCCTTTATCGGTTCTAATTTCTATGACGGGTATCCCTTTGTTATAAATAACAAGGGTAATCTTTTCAGGCAGGCAGTCAGTCTTAGACATGATTTCTAAGACTCGCTTCAGGGCGAGGCCTTCGAATCGGTATCTTCTGTTTTCATAATGAAGTTGAAGTTCACCATCTTCTTGGATCTGGATTAAATTCTCAAATCCTTCTTCCTTTAAAGGAGTGATTAAATCGCATTGCGCATGAAGCCCAATACTTAATAAGCTAAGTAGTAAAAATAATCTGGCTTTCATGATTAATACATTTTATAACGGTAAGCAATTACCCATCCGACCTTTTGGTAGTTGGGATAATAGCTCACCATGGTATGTAGGTTTTTAAAAAATTGCTTTTGAACTCCTAGGTTGATATAGGTAGCATCGTAATCGAGTAGGAGTTGAGTGTCTTCTAGATAAGGGGTCGTAATTTCAACACCACCAAATAATCCTCTGAATTCTTTGGCAGGGATGTCCCCGAGATCAGATCCATAACCCAGAGATGCATCAATCGTAAAGCCCTTGTATTCAAAGTTTTTGGTTGCCACCAAATAAGATGAAGCAAAATTGGGAGTGGTTCCGCCACCTGCTGCATCCTTTGCGAAAAAAGCAACTACATCTTGCATTCCAAGAACTACCGCTGGCCACTTCCCAGTTTCATTAAGCAGTTTAAAGCGCGCGGTAAACATTCGATCAGGGAAGTATTGGGTAATTGGTGTTACGGGTAAGTTGAGTTCATGCGAATATCGAAACATCACCTCCATAAATGGAAATAGATTCACAGTCACAAAGGTGTTGAGGCCTGCATTAGGTACTACATCTCCTTTTTTTGAGCCGAAAGTTCGCTTATGATAACCAGGGGGTATGAATGCCGCACCCAGAGATAAGGTGCCATCTTCAAACATACGAGCAGTCGGGGCTTTGACTAGCCCTCTGGTACCTGTAGTTGATTGCGCATTTATAGGAGCTATGGAAAATAGAATCCACAGTCCTATCAGGGTTAGGGGTTTGTTCATAGTTTGAAGATATAAAAAAAGCCGCTCGAGTGAGCGGCTTTTTTAGGTATATAAATACTTTACTTTTATTATTCTATAGTATCGATTGAACAAGAATCGAAAGTTTCTGCTTGATCACCTGATCCTAAAATCCAGATACGATTAGCGTAGCTGAAGTAATCAGTATTGAAGCGTCCACCATCTACTCTATCAGTACACTCTGCATTTTGTGCGTTATCGACAAGATTCTCGTAAGAAACACCGTCAATTGTATATAAATACTCCATATTTTCCGTAGGTGCAGGATCGAAAGTGAAGGTAAAAGTACCATCACCGTTATCAACTCCTACAGGTCCTCCTGAAGGATTCCATCCCCACCACGGTCCTGAAAGGCGAACCATTGTAGTTCCACATGGTACCGCAACCGTAAGATTAAGAGCAGTGTCACCATTGTCAGTTGGCTCAGAAGGGAAAAGATCTAAAGATCCTCCACCTGAGTGGTGAGCAGTACTACCTCCACCTGAGTGGTGAGCACCTCCACCTGAATGGTGCAGTACGTTTTCATTCAGTTTATTCAGTGCATCCTCAATTGCTGCAATTGCTTCACGAATGTCTGAGGCACATGCGCTGTTTGAAGCGACTTGAGCAGCTAAAGCTGAAATTTGCTCTATAATCGAGTTCATTTGAGCAATAGTTGCTGCACTTGCAGTTCCTAGAGCCTGAAGTGCCTCAATGATTGATGTTACTGCTCCTTGAAATTCGGCTAGTTTAGCTGCTGTTTGAGCTGACACTGATGCGTTTAGTGCCGCCATAGCAGCTAATTCAGCTTCTAAAGAAGCGTTGGCAGCAGCTAATTCAGCGATTTTAGCATCAACTTGATCAAATTGGCTATCGTAATCTGTACAAGAAACTAGTAGTACAGCAGTAAAAATAAGTGTGATAAATTTTTTCATGGTTGTCATTTAGTCGTTTGAACGATTATCCGTTAGTTGAACCTCCACCTGAATGATGAGACCCACCACCTGAGTGATGGTCACTTCCAGATGTATCTGTAGACCCACCACCTGAATGGTGCGCACCTCCACCTGAGTGATGTAAAACGTTTTCATTAATTAAATCCAACATTGCTTGGATCTCTGCAATGGCAGCATCAATTTCTGCTTGAGTAGCAGTATTCGAAGCAACTAAATCAGCTAGGGCTGCAATTTGTGCAATAACCGCTGATACTTGTGAAATAGTAGCTTCACTTGCTGCCCCTAAATTTTGAAGTGCCACAACAATTCCGCTTACTGCTGCTTGGAACTCAGCAAGTTTTGCTGCAGTCGCTTGTGCTGCTTGAGCACTTGCACCCTGCATTGCTGCTACTTGTGCTTCAAGTGCCGCATTTTCAGCTTCTAATTGCTCTAATGCTGCATTTAGACTGTCAAAACGATCGTCATAATCTGCGCATGATACCATTAAGGTTCCTGCTAAAACGAAAGAAAGTAATTTTTTCATAATCTGGTTTGGTATTGATATACTAAGCAAACATAACATGAAATATCGAATATTCAATGTTATGAAGCCCACTAATATAATGATTTGGTGGATAATTAGTGTAAAATACCAATTTTCCTATATTCTTGTGTAAGAATTTTGTATTTACCAACGAACGCTGAGGCTCGTGTAAGCTTGCCTTGGTAAGGCCGCTTCGTAATAGCGTCCACCGAAGGCGTTGATTCGGATGTTATCGCTGTAGGTTTTATTAAAAAGGTTTTGGATTCCGCCAGAAAGGACTACTCTTTTTGCATTCCAGATAAGCTCCAAATGATTGACACTAATTTTTGGTATGGATATGGTGTTATCATTGTTAGCGAACATCTCGCTACGATAAACACGCTTCAAGCTTAGAGCTAAATCCTCTGTAATTTTATGGCTCACCGATAACTGACCGAAGTCTTTGCCTAAACCTGGTAACTGCTTACCATCGAAAGTACCATTTTCAAAAGTATTTACCGCTCTGTTATAGTTTGCCTTAATAATTACACTTTCTGTTGGCTGGTAGTTTGCCTCCCATTCGATTCCCCTTCTACGGGTTTCTCCAATGTTTTGATATAAAGTTTGGCTCGGAAAACTTGCTGATTCGTAGGGTAGAATATCATTTTTGGTTACAATGTTGTATCCCACTATCGATCCTTGTAGTTTCTGACTTTTGTAGCGTAAGCCCAACTCTATTTGACGTGCTTGTTGAATGTTGAGGTTTTGATTGAATCCACCTTCTCCATCTACTGTTGCGCTTAGTTCGCTTAGAGTTGGAGTTTCGTATCCGCTAGAATAGCCTCCGAATAAACTGAAATTATTGAGCCTGTAAGAGAATCCGATTTGCGGGCTTAAGGCGCGAAGACTCATTTCATCGCTGCTATCTCCGTTGGTTAAAAACTCATCTTCTACTGATAGGAGGTTATTATCATATCGTAGTCCTCCATTTAGCGTGAAATTGTTTTTCTGCCACTCTCCAATAAAGTATGCGCCCAGACCTTTGAAGATTTCGTTTTGATTAAGGGTCTGTTCTCCAATCACTCCTTGTATATTTTGATAGCGCTGTCTGTGATCGTTTTGACTAGCCCAATCATAGCCTAATTGAAAATTCCAATCACCCGAATCGTAAGCTAAAGAACTCCCTTGGCCACCGTAGGTTCGGTTTAGATCAACAATCCCTCCGTTTTCAAAAGGGAGAAAGGCGTCGAAATCCCGCCCCGAATAGAATCCGTAGGCGCTCAACACCAACTTCGCACTGATCTCGCTCACCACAGATGCCCCTGCCTTTGAATGGGTTAATCGCTCGCCTGCATTATAGGTGACATTTAACCCTCGCGCCCCGAAGGGATTATATTGAAAATCCTCTAGGTTAAGCCCGCCCGGGTCTTGTGCGATGGGGCTAGACACGTGATTGAGTTGAATATTTAGCTTTGTTTTGTCAGATAACTGATGACTCGATCTAAAATTGAAAATATTGTTTTCAACACTGGAGCGCTCTCTATACCCTTCGATTTTTTGAGAGGTGAAATGTAGCAGGTAAGAATTGGTATCGTCTCCAAAACCATTGGTAAGGGATACCTGTCTTTGACCAAAGCCCCCCGTCAATACACTAACCGAATTCAACTCCTCACCTCCCGGCGAAAGGGTGTTTATGGCAATCACTCCACCTGAAGTGTTCCCATATCGAAGTGCACTAGGCCCTCTAATGACCGAAATCTCACGAATAAGACTTAAAGGAAGGTTGTCTATTTGCCCTTGGCCGTCAGGGGTAGTTTCTGGGATACCGTCGACGACTAGTTTAATACCTCGAATCCCAAAGCCAGCTCTAGCCCCAAATCCTCGAATCGAGATACGTAAATCTTGTGCGTAGTTACTACTATTGAGAGTAAATACCCCAGGTATAGCTGCTAAATACTCCTGCAGCGATCGTGAAGGCCCAGCCCAATTCGGTGATATAGTCTTTACGGATAAAGAAAGCGGAGCCTCAAGTACGTTTACTTTAGCTCTAAGGGCACTTACTTCAACCTCTTCCAGATTTACCGTAAGTAATGAGTCTTTCTCCTCTTGAGCGCGAGTTACCTTATTCCCTGCAAAAAGCACGCAGGCGATCAAAAACAGCCGATTTAATTTCATAGCACTCAAAGGTCTAAATTTCTGTCGACTTCAGCTCCAGTGTACTTAATTCAAATCAAAAGAAAGTAAAACGGGAAGGTGGTCTGAGATCCAGCGGCCATTCGCTCGTTTAGTGTTTAGGTGTTGGTAGGTCTTAATTTCCACGTTTTTAGTGAAGATGTAATCAATTCGACGATTAAGTGGGGCATCTAACTGAAAACCACTAAAGGTGCCGACAGGCCCTTGAAGTTTGGCCCTATCCGCAGGGTCCTCAAAAGAATGATTCAAAACCAAAATAGGCTCTTCATGAGGCTCGGCGTTAAAATCTCCGTTTAGAACAAGAGCATCGCCAGAACTCACCAAATCTGCTATCTTCGAAATAATCAATTTTGCCGATTCGACTCGAGCTATTTCGCCCATATGATCGAAATGGGTATTGAAGTGCCAAAATCGTTTCTTTGAAGAGGTAAGTTCGAATTTGGCGTAGGTGCAGATGCGGGGGAGGGCAGCGTCCCATCCGATAGAAACTTTTTCGGGGGTTTCTGAAAGCCAAAAGGTATCCTCCTGAAGCACCTTTAGTTCGCCTCTTTTATAAAAAATAGCACTGAATTCTCCCTTAGTGCTTCCATCATCTCTACCGACACCGACATAATCATAGTCGGGTAGGCCGGCTTCGAGATCTTTCATCTGGGTAAGGGTGGACTCTTGAACGCCGAAGCTCATCGGGTTTAATTCTTTAATCTGATTAATCAGTTCAGTTTTTCGAAGCTCCCATAAATCGAGCCCATCCCCAGAAGAGTTGTATCTGATATTATAGGATAAAACAGCGATCTCCTGCCCAAAGACAGTAGATAGCAAAAATAAACTGAGTATAAAGACTACTCTTTTTATGGCTTTAAGATGTTTTTGATGTACTCAAAAGAACGCTTCACTTCTTGTACAGCGTCAGAGCCCTCAGGAATTTCGTACTCTAATTCAACGGTGATAGGGAAGGTATATCCGTTATCGCGAATAAGGGTAACTACCTCTGCGATTGGGGTGTCTCCGGTTCCCCACATGAGGTTTCCGCCACCATTTGATTTCTTTTGGCGATCCTTCAGGTGCATACTGGCGATCGAAGCATGCTTGTCTTTGATGATTTGAAGTGGGTTTTCGTTTTCAGCGGCGATGTAGTGTCCGAAATCTAAGTTCATGCTGTTACCGCTTGATTGTGCAAGAGCAGTATCCCAAAGGGTGGGAGTTTGTTGCATGTGTCCGTGATAGGCCATAAGAATCCCTTCTTCTTCGGCGATTTTGCCCAAACGGGCGGTATGCTCATCGTCTTCAGGATGTTCCACCGTCACATGGTCTGCGCCTAATGCTTTTGCCGCACGCATTCCGTATCTGATGTCGTCATCGGTGTTGTCTTTTCCGAAAACGGATGGTTTGAAAGCGTAAATTGAAATTCCGTTCACCGCATACAGATCGCGTAGTTCTTCAAATTTTGAATAGTCTACCTCAGAGCGCCACTTTGCCATATTTGCATTGAATTGTGCCATCTCTGCACGGAGTAAAACGGCTAGCTCAGATTCTTCCTCGGTTAGTTCTTGCTGGCGCCATTGCTTGATCATAATTGCGCGTTTGGCGGGGTCATCCATAGGGCTGGCTGGGGCACCGGCAAAAGGCTCTGCGTGGTTTCCCATAAGCTCCACATGTTTGATGCCGGTCTCTTTAATGTATTCTAATATGGCTAGCGGGCTTTCATCTTCTTGAGTTCTGAAAGAGTAGGTCTGAACTCCGATAGTAACTCCTAAATCATCGCTAGGGGCACTCGTGCAAGAGGCAAGCACCACTAAAAGTGCGGTAGCAATCGCATATAACTGCTTCATAATTATTGGTTTAATAGGTTCAATCTTTTAAATGTAATAGAAATCTCTTTGCCTTCGATATTCAATACCTATATTTAACATTCACCATTTTACCTTATGCGCCATTCCTTTTCTTTTGTTCTTTTTTTAGCTGCTCTTTTGCTCACTGCTTGTTCTAAAGAAGTATTGCCTGAAGAAACCGGCGGAGAGGTAGTTTATGAATATCCTGAAAATTCGTTACCACTAGTTGCCATCTACACCCAAAATGTAGCCGTGCCTGATGAACCAAAGATTCGTGCCACACTAAAGATTAGTGATCGAGGAGAGGTTTTGTTTGAGGGGCCTATTGGCATTGAAACGCGTGGTCAATCATCGCAATATTTTTATCCGAAAAAACAATACGGATTTGAGACACGTTCTACCGAAGATTTTGAATTAGACGTTGATGTTTCGCTGCTAGGATTACCCGAAGAAGAGGATTGGATACTTCAAGCCCCCTACGGCGATAAATCACTCATGCGTAATGTGCTTACCTATTCACTTTCTGAGGATATGGGTAGATATGCCTCTCGAACACGCTACGTGAATTTGAATTTGAATGACCAGAATGATGGGGTTTATGTGCTGATGGAGCGATTAAAGCGCGATGTGAATCGTATTGATATTAATGAATTACGTGAGGTTGAAAATGAAGGCTCAACCCTGACTGGCGGG
>Ga0209654_1001946_pt1 | contig 15138 bp, 16 predicted proteins | sample SaaInl1SG_22_DNA_FD_184646 | JGI IMG/M metagenome (GOLD analysis project Ga0209654, IMG submission 184646) | Marine microbial communities from expanding oxygen minimum zones in the Saanich Inlet - ESP_161SG_22_DNA (SPAdes) (version 2) | ecosystem: Environmental > Aquatic > Marine > Intertidal... | reverse complement strand
AAGCTGTTGCACCAGCATCTGTATCGTTTAAAGTAATTGAAACAGGATTATCTCCTAAAATTGTAATTACTGGCAACGTGGTATCTGATGAAGAAGCTTCCTCTACATTTACTGTTCTTGTTGCTGTTGCTTCATTACCAGCTGCATCTGTAACTGAATAAGCAACTGAGTATGTACCTGCAATAGACGTATCTCCATCACTATTTATAGTAATATTTTGAGAAAATATAACCTGAGATGAGAATGATAACATTGGAATTACAAAAAATAAAATTTTCGCAATTTTTTTTGAGTAGCAATTTTTCATTTTATAGTTTTAGGAATTTTTTTTATAGTTATTTGTAAAAATAATGATTTTTTTTTAAATTTAAAAAATAGTTGTCTTCGTAGTTTCGTATATTATTTAATATTCCATAATAATTAACCATCAAAGGAAAAATAATTTTAACGCTTGAAATAATTTATGTATTAACAGAAAAAAAATAGGCGATAATACTTGAAAAAAATAAACCGTTATTAAATTAATGTTTATGCTTTATGATATATTTAGTGTTTATTTTTCATTTGGTCAAAATATTTCTCTTTTAGTAAATTTAATTAAGTTATTTCACCTTGATGTTTTAATTAAGTAAAAAAGGTTTTTACACCTTAAATACTAATTTTATCACTGTTTAAGTTTTAAGAATTCAAATTAAATAAATTTACAATGCAGTATAGCCCATACTTAGCTCATAATATTGCTATTTTTTTAATTGGTTTGGAAATGAATTAAAAATGCACCAATACTAATTAAAAGAATAGCAGTAATTTGGATTAAGGATATACGCTCTTTAAAAAATAGCGAGGAAAATAGTATGGTTGTTAAAGGGTTTGCAAGAAAAAGGACACTTGCAATTAGTGGATCTGTAATTTTTATGCCTTTAAAACTAAAGTACATCGCAACCACAATTAATACACTCATAATAAGAACCTTTTGAACATTTTTTTGGTAGTTGGCTCTTTTTATTTCTTTTTTAGAATTGAAAAGTAACAAGAAAGTACTAATTATAAAAACAACGATTTCTTGGTTGGCAACGATAAAAATAGGGCTAATATCACTAGTTAAATTTTTCCAATGGATTATAGAAGAATAAGAAAAACAAATAATCATAATTAGAAATAATACATGTGTTTTTAAGGCTACTTTTGTAGTCTTATGCGTGTTAGAAATTAAATAAGAAACATAGCCTATAAGTATAAAGGAAATTCCCATATAAGAGGGGGTTTTAGTAAAACCTTCAAATAGATATAAATGTGCATAAATAATTAAAACGCCAATTAAATTATAAATTCCTAGCCATTGTAGCGCATTGTTTTTTATTGCTTTTAACATACATATTAAACCTACAGCTCCTAATAGAGAGCCAAATGTTATTTTTAAAATATCTTCTACTTTAGGAATAGATTTTAAGAATAAAAAAAGCATTATTAAAGTAAAAATACTTGTAAAAAATGCTCTATAGGAGATAAGAAAAAAGGTATTTGTTTTTTCTAAATTTTTTTTCCAGAGTACGTTATTTAAAGAAAAAAGTACAATAGACAATAGAATATAACTCACAGTTAATTTATTTTATATTGATTAGCAATTTCTATAAATTTAAAGAATCCATTTTTATTTGCTAAAGAACTAATTGAATTGTAATAAAAGTCAATGTTTTTTGCATCATTTTCTAAGGCTGCAATTTTTAACCATGATAGGTTTAAGAAAAGAGTAAGATAGTTTGTATAACTCAATTCAATCTTTTCGGTATTTATAAATTTTAAATTTATTTTAGCTCCTTTAAGATTATTATTAAAGATGTTTACATTAGCTAAACCTATTAAAAAGTTAAACCCTTGTCCTTCTGCGGTCCATCTATCTCTAACAAAAATTTCTTCATAATACAGGTCAATAATAACTCCTAAATAGTTGAATTCTTCTGTTAAAATTAAAGCGGGAACAATTTCTATTAAAAGTAATTTAGGGTCACCTTTTTTTAGGTAACTATTAATTTCTTCTTTAAGTTTAGGCTTTAGCTTTTGATTAGCTAGAATTAGCCATCCAAAATACCTACCTAACAGCACAGGGTGGATGTCAGCTTTATTTATAGGTTCTTTTATTTGTATCGTTTTGTTAATTTTATTGCTAAAATATTCTTTTAGGTTTAGCATTAAATCTACAAAAAGAATATCAGATTCATTTTTATTAAGTTTTTTAATAGCTTGTAAAACCTTAAAATAATAGCCATTTAAATGACTATAATCTATAAAACCAAAAGGTATGCAATATTTAAAACCATCTATATGAATTAGTTGCTTGTAAAGTTCAATTCTATTGTTATTGCTTAGTTTATAAAAACTGTATGTAGCAATAATAGCCAATTTAATTTTATTACTATCTAAAATAGATTGATATTTCAAGTTTTTAAAAAATAAAATTAGTGTTTCTTTTTTTTTATTTTCTATAAGATTTCCTACAAAGTCACTCACCATAATGATATTAATATTATTTTCAAGAGCAGTTTGTAAGAGAGTAACTTCTTTATCTGTGGGTGTATTTCTTTTTTCTTGAATTCGCAGTATTTTCATTTTAAAATACCAATCGTCATAAAGATTTTTATTATTTAAATAAGCACTAAAGGATTGAAAGCCTAAATATTTTGAAAGAATATCTAATGTTTTTTTTGATGTTTTTGTTTTAGGCAAAAAGCCATAGAGTCTTCTTAGGGTGTTAAAGGATATTTTTGAATTAGTTTTATATAGGATATCTTCTTCTAAAAACTTTAAATCACTAACATGTAATATGTCAATTTTTGATTTCTTTCTAAGGTCAGTTAAAAGTTCTGATAATTCTGAATTCATAATAACGCTGTTTTTTTAAAAATAATATAATAATTTAAGATGAGCTAATCTTGGGCAAGTTTTTATCAAAGTAACAAATACCTTTGAAGCATCATAGTGAAAAAGAAAAGTAGATATATGTAATAGTATATAAAAAAGAAGCCCTTTAACATTGTAAAGGGTTTTTTTAATGCATTGAAGTTTAGGATTGACTAACGATCGCGGTCTCTTCCTAGAGGATACAACTCTTGCTTTACAAAACCTTTAGGGAAATACTCATCGTTTTCAAAACCTAATTCGATATCTCTACCAGAAAACGGAATATAATTTGTTCTAAAAAGATAATCCCAAATACTTAAGGTTAAACCAAAATTAACCCCATATTTATGTTCTTTTGGCAACTCTTTGGCATGATGCCAAATGTGCATTTTAGGATTGTTAAAAATATATTTTAACCACCCATAATCCCAATTAATATTCGCATGATTTAGATGACCAATTGTAATAGTAAAGAAGTGAACAACAGCCACATCTTGTGCAGAAAATCCTCCTATGATGGCTAAAGGTATGTATCGTAAAGAATTGTACACTATAGGCTCCATCCAATGGTAACGTAAATGTGCAGCAAAGCCCATTTCTTTTACAGAATGATGAACTTTATGAAAATTCCATAAAAAATCTACACGATGCAAAAGTCTATGTGTCCACCACTGCGTGAAGTCCACTACAATAAAAAAGATAAAAATACGCAATGCAAAAGGCAAGCTATTTAAATCGATCACCTGAAAATTACGAAGCGCTAAACCTACAACACCTAGCAGATCGTTAAAAAGTTTAGCAGCAGTATTAGAAAGGGCAATAAGAACAATTAAGTTCAATAGAAAAAAATTAAAAAACATGTAAAAAGTATCTAACCAAAAATCTTTTCGGAATAAAGGTTGGTTTTTTCGCCAAGGGAATACTCTTTCTAACCCCCAAACTACTAAAGAGATTAAAATAAGGCCATAAAAGTAATTTTCCCAATTCAACTCAAGTAAAACTGAGTTTTTAAGGTAATTCCAGTACCCTGAATATGAGTTTTTTATGATTTCTAAATACGTTTCCATTTCTTATACAAAGATACAAAAATGAATTAGTGTTTTTAATAAAAGTAAACTTAGGTGCTAAAATATATCCCCTCTGTATTCATAAAGCTTGTTTCTTTTGGATTTAAATTTAATTCAGATCCATTAAAGGTACTTGCCCTTAAGCCTAATTCATTAAAAATACAACTGGTAGCAGCAAAATCCCATAGGGAACCACCCCCTTTTTCTTTTTTGGGAAGTTTTAAAAAGAGGGCTGGTGCGTTTTCCACAACCAAAATGGCATTTAAAACAGCACCTGCTCCAGCAATTTCTTTAAAATTCGACAGTTTTAAAGAAGAAATTTTATCACCTAAAAGAGCTAGAATTTTAGTTTTGTTGGGTGTTTCTGATAATTGTTTGTCAGTAACATAGGTCAAGTATTGATTGTTAGAAGTAACTTTCCAAGGCTGTCCATTTTTAAAAGCACCTTTATTTTTTATGGCAGTATATAAATTTTTGGTGCTTAGATCATAAACTACACCTATTTGTGCAATTCCATTTTTATCAACCAAAGCAATAGCTACCGAAAATCCTGGGTATTTATTTACAAAAGCCAAAGTGCCATCTAAAGGATCAATACACCAAAAAAAATCTTTTTCAAACCGACTTCCATCATCTTTAGATTCTTCAGAAAGAAGCCCAATATCAAAACTTTTACAAGTAGGCTTTAGGTGTTTAAGAATAGTTTGCTCGCATGCTAAATCTACTTTAGTAACCACTTGAGATGCAATGGTGTTTCCACCTTCTTTGTGCACTAAAATTACATCTTCATGTATCGCTTTCTGAATGATTTCACCAGCAGTTAAGGCTGCTTTTATGGCAATTTTTGTAAGGTGTTGTAAATCCATATTATAAACTTTCAATCACTTTTTTAGTCATGCGTTCGCTGTAAGAATTTAGTTTCCAATGGTCAGGACTCCACCCTTTTAAAAAACGATGAAAGTCTGCCCAAGCAACAGCATATAATTCTCGCCATTCTATTTCTAACGCTTTGTGTTCTTTGCCAAGTGCTTTGTGAAGATGAAAAAAATACGTAGATAAAATTTTTTCTTCTAACCGTTCGCAATCTTTTTCAAGCAAACAGCTTCCTATAAAATAGGCTACGTCTTTCATGCCACAACCACCACCAACATATTGAAAGTCAACGCCAGCAACTTCATCATTACTAGAAAAACAAAAGTTGGCCAATTTAGCATCACCATGGACCAAAGTTTTATAAGTACAATTATTTAGTTTTTCATCAATTTTGGGTGCTGTATCTTTCAGCACTGAATCTTTTAGTATTTCTAATTCTTTTGGTCTTGTGGCCAAATGCCAATAGGTACCTATTGGCCACAATCCTTTTGGATTTTTATCTAAATAGGTTGCATGAAAGTTGGCCAGCCAAGCCAGGCAATTTTCTATGCCTTGCCAAGAAAGGCTTTGTTTTCTGTAGGTGAATCCTGCAGCATCTAAATCTTCTAAAATTAAACAGAATTCCTCTTCTTGTCTTGCTATACCATAATATTTAGGCAATCTTGCCTTACTTTCTTGTGCATACTGTTGGTACCAATTTGCTTCTACTTGATATGATTTTACCTTTCGTTGATGTCCAGATACTGAATTCCAACCCCTTGGGTGTTTTTGCACTTTTGGGAATTGTATATTTTTTACAATTACACTATTTAAACGACTGCCTTTAAGTGCAACTCTAATGATTGCTCCATACCCACTCCAAAGCGATTGAATAACTTCTTTTTCTTCTAATGAAGATGCCCCCGTTTTTTGTAATATGATGTCTCTAAAATACGTATTCATTACAAGGTTAATTTATCACAAAACGGCTATAACTTCCTTAAACAGGGTAATCATTTTTGGTTCTGCTTCACCTGCTATGGCTATAATTTCAGCAATATTTACGGGTTGTAAATTTTTAGGATCACACTCATCAGTTAGTACAGAAATTGCTGCACACGGAAGATTTAATTGTTTTGATACAATTACTTCGGGTACTGTACTCATACCCACAGCATCTACTTCTAAAATCTGTAACATTCTATATTCTGCTCTTGTTTCTAGCTGAGGCCCTAAAACACTAGCATAGGTTCCATTGTGCAACTGAATATTAAGTTTTGTGGCTATTGAATTTATTTGGGTGTTAATGGCCTTTGAATAAGGTGCTAACATATCAGCAAAAATATTACCAAACTCATTGGCACCTTTAAAGGCAAGAGGAGAACTACCTTGTAAGTTTATATGGTCTTCAATTAACATTAAATCGCCTTTGTTATAGTCTAGATTTATAGCACCTGCTGCATTAGAAATTAATAAATTTTGAATACCAAGACCATGTAATGTTCGTATGCCATAAGTAACTTCCCAAGGAGTATAGCCCTCATACAAATGAAAACGTCCGGACATAACTACTACTTTCTTATTGGATAATTCTCCATAAATTATTTTACCTGAATGAAACTCTACTGTTGCTATAGGAAAATTCGGAATGTCTGAATAGGCTATTTCTACAATAGTTTTTATTTCATTCACCAATTTTCCGAGACCTGTACCTAAAACAATTCCTACTTCTGGGTTGTTGATGCCTTTTTCTTTCAAAAAATGAAGGGTTTCTTGTAATTGTGCTGCTTTTGTCATAATTATACGATTGGGTGTATTTTAATTTTTATCTAGAATAAAACGATTCATAATTTCTGGTATGGAGGTAATATCTTCATATACATCTATATCGTTTTTTATTTCTAATCGCTTTACATGGTATGCTTTTAAATTATTTAGCGTTTCTTTTTCTACAGAAGAGGTTCCCCATTCTTTATCACGAAATACTGAAGTATGAAGTTTTTTCAATCCCAACAAATAGTAACCTCCGTCTTCTGCAGGTCCTATTACTGCATCATGGGTGTCCAGATCAGAAAATGCAGCATCAATAGCTTTAGAAGACAAATCGTATAAATCGCTTCCAATGATAATAATGTTTTTATACCCGTCTTTAAAACCTTTTTCAAACGCATTTTGCATTCTTTCTCCTAAATCATTTCCTTTTTGTTGGTGTTTCTCAAAAATTGTAGCATCCCAACAATCATTTTCTCTAATTTTTACAGAGTAGTATACTGCTTTATCTGCATTTACTGTAGAGGCCTCCAATCTAGTTTTTTCTAAAAGAAAGGTATAGATTTCTAATGCAGTTTTAGGGCCTACTGTTTTTGCTAATCGTGTTTTTACCTTCCCTAATTCTGGATTTCTAGTAAAAATGAGTAATAGGTTTTTATGCATGAATATGTTATTCTAATGGGAGTTTAGTGATTAATAAACCTTTTTCCCTTTTTTTAACCACTTGCCCCAATGCTTCGAATATGTATGTACTTTTTCTGTTTGCCTCCCTACAGAATCAACCACATTAAAATTGGCGTTTTTCCATTCAAAAATTCCCCCGTACAAATTATACACATTGGTATACCCTTCTTTTACAAGTTTATGGGCAATTGTTTCAGAACGAATGCCTAAAGAACAGTAAACAACTATTTTTTTAGTTTTATCTTTTGGTAGTTTAGCTATAGTTTCTTTTAACAAAAAATCTTTATAACCAACACGAATTGCAGTTTCTAGGTGACTAATTTTATATTCTTCTTTATCTCTGGCGTCTAAAAGAATTGCTTTCGTTTTAGGCAAGGCTAAAGTTTCTACAGACATATAAGGAATATTTTTTTTATTCCATTTATGTAGTAGTTGATCCAGTTCTTTTTGCCCAAACAGATTGACGCTGATTACTAGAAAGAGGTACCAAATATTTTTCATTTATTTTAAAAATTAGCAGCATCCACCACCATCATAATGGAAGGTGCTTTCTGAAATAAAAAGATCGTCTCTTTGCAAACTTGCAAGAGCACCTGCAGTTTTATCACAAATTGCTAAAGGTTGATTTTTTAATAAAACATGTCCTGCATTGTCATCAAAGTAATCTTCATCTCCAAAATAAATAGCAGCTTTTCCTGTAAAAATACAAGGACCATCTTTTGGCATTGGATCTTTAATTGCAGCAACTTCAATAGATTCAATATAAATCAGTTCGTCTGTAGGATAGTTTTTTGGATCTAAAATTCGGTACGGTTTTCTTGCCCTTATTTCTATAGTTCCAAAACCAGCATCTGTCAATGCTTTTACGTATTCTGCAATAGGCAAACTACCGCTTAAACATAAAGCACGTAAACGTTCATCATTACGCAATTGTTCGTTCATAGGTTGTTCGCAAGTAGGATCGCTCATTACCAAACGCCCATGGGGTTTTAAAACCCTGTACATTTCTGCGATGGCTTTTTTTAGATCGTCCGATTTAAAAATATTGAACAAACAGTTTTGAGCAGCAACATCTATTGTATTATCTTCTACAGGTAAATCCATGGCATCTCCTTTACGCAGATCCACAAAATTACTTTGAAACCAATCATTTTGTTCCTCTGCAATTTTAAAATTTTTACGTGAAGCTTCTAACATTTCATCTACTACATCCAATCCGATAACGCCTCCTTTAGTTCTATTGAAATAGGCAAATTGCAACAACTCCATACCACCACCAACACCAACATATAGCATTTTTGGGTTGTTGGTTAAGTCTCTTGCATGTACAGTAGAGCCACACCCATAATTCATTTCTTGCATAATCCTAGGGATTTTTAACCCTGGCAATTCCCAAATTGGGTTGGTGGTGCAGCATAATCCAACGTCTGGAGTTAAAGCGGCTTCTTTATAAACGTTGTGTGTTGTTTCTAAATAACTCATTTTTATTTTTTTAATTAGGCGACAGTTCCTTGGCAACTACTTCCTGCACCTGCTGTACACCCATAACAATGTTGATTAATAATTATAGTTCTATCTTCTAGTATAGCTTCATTGTAATCTGCAATATGTTTTACGTTACTGGCTACTTTTAAATTTAGCATTTGATTAAAATCGCAGTCATACAAATATCCATCCCAACTCACAGAAATGGTATTGGTACACATTACATTTTCTACTGCAGAAGGATTGTAAGCATCTACCAAAGCCACCATATAGTCTTCATAATTTTCTGAAGCTATTAAATACTCTAAAAAACGACTAATTGGTAGATTGGTTATTGCAAATAAATGATGAAAATCGATATTGAAGTCTTCTTTTAAGGTCTTTTTAAAATCGTTTTCTAAGCCTTTTTGATCACCAGGTAAAAAAGCCCCTGATGGGTTGTACACTAAATCTAACTGCAACGAAGATCCAGGTACTCCATAACCTACGTTGTTTAATTCTTGTAAGGCTTTTATAGAGGTGTCAAAAACTCCATTACCCCTTTGTTTGTCTGTTTTTCCACGTGTCCAATGAGGCATAGACGAAACCACATGAATATTGTATTTTTTAAAGAATTTAGGTAAATCATAATATTTTTTATTGGCCCTTATGATGGTTAAATTAGAGCGAACAATAAAGTCTTTGATTCCGGCTTTAGAGGCTTCTTCTACAAACCATCTAAAGTTTGGATTCATTTCAGGAGCACCACCAGTTAAGTCTAAGGTATGTGCCTCTGTTTTTTTTATTACCTCAAGACATTGCTTCATTGTCTTTACCGACATAATTTCCTTTCTGTCTGGACCCGCGTCTACATGACAATGTTCACATACTTGATTGCACATGTATCCTAGGTTAATTTGAAGAATCTCTAATTTTTTTGGGCGTAAAGGAAACTGATTGGTTTCTTTAATTTTATTTGCAAATGTGGGGAGTTCTCCATCGCTGAAAATTCCGTTAGACAAAATTTCTAACTGTTTGCTAGTTTTGGCAATATCGTTATTTCTTGCTTTTAAGGATTTTGTAGCCATAGTAATGCTGTAGTTGTCTCAGAATCTTTTTAGGTGCTATGCTTGATGCACGTAGCAGATTATTTTATGGTTTTTATTTTGAATACTTTTGGGTAGATCTCTTAGTTCACTGGGGTAAGTGTTTTCCAAAAATACTCTTGGTGTTTTTTTGGTTGCTATTTACATTTCTAATTTATTCACCTTATTCATCATTTGAACACCATGCACTAATGTTGCGCCACTTTTTATTGCAGCACCTACATGAATGGCTTCCATCATTTCTGGCTTTGTAATTCCTCTTTGTAAGCTATCTTTTGTATAGGCATCTATACAATATGGGCATTGTTCTGTATGCGCAACAGCTAACGCAATTAAAGATTTTTCACGAGCAGTTAAAGCACCCTCTTCAAAAACTTTACCATAATAATCAAAGAATTTAGCACCTAATTCTTCACTCCATTCGGTTATTTTTCCAAACTTTCTTAAATCAGCGGCATCATAGTATGTTTTAGACATAAATTTATTTTTTTTAAAATTTAAAGATAATAATTATTTACTGTTTAAACCCCAATCATAAGGCAAATAAGCTATTTTTGTTTTGGCACTTATTTTGGTTTTCGAAAACGTATTTAAGTACGATTTTAGAGGTTTAGTTTTCGTAAAATCTTCTAAAAACCATTTAAAAATACTCGACACCACAACCGTATCTTTCGTTATTTTATTTTTTGAAGCATCATTGATAAATTCTGTCATCAACTGCTCTAATCTATCCTCAATATTTTGTTCTGTAAACGCTTTGTTAAATAATTTAGGACAAGATATTGAAGCACAATTTATGCCAACATGAATTCTTGGATCTGTATAATTTTTCCTTAAAATAGAATGCTCAATTTCATCTAAAGTATAGGCTTTTTGATTAATAAAAGCAAAAGGAATTGTCCATGCTGTTTTTTCTTTCTTTTTAACGTCTAAGATAGATGTAATAGGGTAGTTTTTTAAAATTAATTTTAATGTATATGCATTATAAGCATTTATCCAAAACGCTTTACTTTTATTTTCACTCCAAAACGCTTTGGGTGCTGTTGTATTTAAATAGCTTAAATAACGATCTAATTTGTGTTCTTTTTTTTTAACAATGCGTAGTCTACAAGCCCAGAGTTGGTTACATGTTTTTCTAATAATTCGTTATAAATACTTTCCTGACCTGTTGTAGAAAAAGTCAGTGCCATACTAAAAAAAAGGAAAACATATTTGTTCATAAATTATCATTTTATACCTTAGACGAGATTGCGCTAACATATTTACAAAAAACTAGTCCAATAGTTCTTCATTAATGTTTAAATTGAATTTTTTTCGGAATGCATACACCGCTAAATAAAGTAAAGGAGTATCTAATGCAGCAATAAGGATTTTAAACAAAACCCCACTTAATAAAAGACCCCAAAATTTATCCCATTCAATAATGTTAAAAGAACATAAAAGTACTAAAACCGTTAACGTATCTATAAATTGCGAAGTAAAAGTAGAGAAGTTATTTCGCAACCAAAGGTGTTTTCCCTGGGTTAAATTTTTCCAAAAATGGTATACTTTTATATCAATAAACTGAGCAAATAAATAAGCAAGCATTGATGCTAAAACAGCAAGTGGAGCAGCACCAAATACGGTTACAAAAGTGGAATCGTCTACAACAGACCAAGAAGTAGCAGGGGCTTCTTTAGATATGTAAATAATTAGTAAAGAAAAGAAAGACGCAAAAATTCCCGCAATTACAACTTCATTTGCTTTTCGCTTTCCATAAATTTCAGATAAAATATCGGTAATTAAAAAAGTAATCGGGTAAGGTAATAATCCAACAGAGACTTCAAAAAGCTTCACATTAAAAAGCTTTATAGCTAAAGGATACCAATAAAAAAATTTTTGAAAGATTAAATTAGAGGTTACTAAAGAGGCAATAAAAAGGGCTGCAAGAATTAAATAAATTCTATTGGCTAGTCTTCTGTTCTTCTGATTCATTAAAACGAAGTTACAAAAATTTGAGAAAGCATTTTATAAAAACGAATTCTTTAAGGTGTATAAATTTAAAATTTCGTTATTTTGTTTTTTATAATTTTAATGCAAATCAACAGATAAATTATTTACAATGAAAGCATATATTTTTCCAGGACAAGGTGCACAATTTACAGGAATGGGTTTAGATTTATACGAAAATTCAGACTTGGCAAAAGATTTGTTTGAAAAAGCAAATCAAATTTTAGGGTTTTCTATAACCGATGTTATGTTTAAGGGAACTTCAGATGATCTAAAAGAAACAAAAGTAACACAGCCTGCTATTTTTTTACATTCTGTAATTCTTGCAAAAGTTTTAGGAGCTAACTTTAAGCCGCAAATGGTTGCTGGTCATTCTTTAGGTGAATTTTCTGCTTTGGTAGCAAATGGTGTGTTGTCTTTTGAAGACGGTTTACTACTTGTTTCAAAAAGAGCTTTGGCAATGCAAAAAGCTTGCGATAAAACACCGTCTACAATGGCAGCAGTTTTAGGGCTAGAAGATAAGGTTGTAGAAGATACTTGTGCCTCTATCGATGGTGTAGTTGTAGCTGCAAATTACAATTGCCCTGGGCAACTGGTAATCTCAGGTGCTATTGAAGCGGTTAAAAAAGCTTGTGAGGTGTTAACAGAAAAAGGTGCAAGAAGAGCATTATTGCTTCCTGTTGGTGGTGCATTTCATTCCCCGTTAATGGAACCAGCAAGAGAAGAGTTAGCAGCGGCTATTGAAGCTACTTCTTTTAATGAGCCTAAGTGCCCTGTTTATCAAAATGTTGCTGCAAAGGCTATTACAGATGCAGCTACAATTAAAAAGAATTTAATTGCACAATTAACAGGCCCAGTAAAATGGACGCAATGCATACAAGCGATGGTGGCAGATGGGGGAACAGAATTTATAGAGGTAGGTCCTGGAAAAGTGCTACAAGGATTAATGCGTAAAATTGATAGAAGTGTTGCTGCAAGTGGTGCCGAAATTTAAAAAACGTATATTTTTTCTTATTGAGTCATTGTAAAGTTGTATATTCTAAGATTATTAACCTCAAATGAAAAATAAAATGAAAAAATGTAAAGCAATACTCGTTTTTTTTCTAGTGATGACTGTATTCGTTAGTTGTGAAAGTGAAGAAGAACAACCGTTAACAATTCAAGATAAAGTTGAGTTATTAGAAGAGAACCAGTGGTTACTAAAAGGTTTTGAAGATGCAGTGATGTATACATTTTCTAATGGTGAACGGTTTACTCATTATGCTGTAGACGGTGCGTTTACAGAAGATGCTATTCCAGGTACAGTAGAGTATACAATTACAGGTGATCTATTAACGATGGATTTCCATTTTGGAAATGTAAATACTTATGAGGTAGTTTTTTCTTGTAATAATAGTATTGTAGATTTTTATACTGATGGAGTTTTACAACATACATTATATGAAAGAGGTTCAGACTATCTTAGTTGTATCTAAACTACTTTTCAATAAAAAAAAGGCTTTCAATTCATTTTGAAAGCCTTTTTTTATAGGAATGATTAAGATTTTTATTTTTTAATTTTTTCTTGACGTTTGTTTAAAAGAACAGGCGCTCCATATCCTAGTTCTTTCATTCTGTCTAACTGTGTTTCTGCATCTCCAACAATGAACCAAATCATTTTATTTGGATTTACATATTTATTAGCCAATGTTTTAATTTGCGCTTTAGTCATTTTGTTTACGATGGCTTCTCTATCTTTCACATAGTCCGATTCCCAACCATATTCACTCATGTTTGATAACATATTTAATTTGGCTCTAGAAGTCTCAAAAGCTCGAGCATTGCTTTTTATTAAAAAGCTTTTGGTAGTTGCTAAATCTTTATCAGAAAATGTTTTTGGATACTCTTCTAATATCTGTTTTATAGCTTGTGCAGATTCTAAGGTTACATTGCTTCTAACTCCACTAGAAATAGTAAAAGCACCTTTTGCAGTAGAACCTGAAAAGCCAGATCTAATGCCATAAGTATACCCTTTACTTTCTCTTAATTCTTGAGTTAATCTAGAAGCAAAACCACCACCACCTAAAATGTAATTCATCACAGTTGCAGGATAAAAATCCTCATCTGTGGCTGCTAAAGCGGGTGCTCCAAATTGTAAAACCGATTGTTTTGCGTTGGGGATATCATAAAAATAAACAATAGGTTCAGTAGGTGCATCTGGGGTCTTGTATTCAGGAATTGTAATCTCTTTTGCAACCCAATTGTTATTTAAATCTTGTAAAGATGCAATTACTTGAGCTTCTGAAATATCACCAACAACTAATAGTTTAGCTACAGAGGGTGAAATAATTGTATTGTAAAAGTTCTTAACATCCTCTAAGGTAATATTGCTTACAGAACCAGTATTTCCTAGATTATTTTTACCACGCATGTTGTCTTTACCATAGATCAACTCATTATACGTGTTTCTAGCTACAGCATTCGGGCTAGCTTCTTGCTGACGTAAACGAGCTATGGTGGCTTTCTTTACTAAATCGAACTCATTCGAATCAAACCTTGGTTCTAAGAGCATTTCTTTTACTAGAGCCAATGTTTTATCGTAGTTTTTTGCTAGAGTAGTTGCACTTATGGTTGTATTTTCTGTGCCTGAATATACATTGATAGATGCACCCAACTCTTGGATAGCCTCTTCCAGTTCGGTAACAGTTTTATTGGCAGTACCTTTTTCTAACAAGCTTGCAGTTAAATTGGCCAAGCCTAGTTTGTCCATAGATTCTAATAACTGGCCACCCTTAATAGATAAGTTAAAACGCACTAAAGGCACTTCATCATTTTCTATTCCGTATATTTTTAAGCCATTTTCTAAGCTGGCTTTGTATACATCAGGTACAGCTAAAGAAGCCGTTTCTCCATAATCTGGTTCTATACTTCTGTCAAAAGAAGAAGGCGTTTTCTTATAAGATGCTGCAATTTTAGGATCGAATTTTTCTTCTGCACCAATTACAATTTTCTCTTCAACTACATCTGCTAAATCTGAACCTGTTAGAGCTAAATTTGCTTGATTTCTTGGCACAAAGCTAGTTGCGATAAAATTCTGTCCTTTAATATATTTTTTATATACCTTCATAACATCTTTTGCAGTAACTGCCAAAGTACTATTGATGTCTTCGGTTACAAAACCAGGATTACCTGTATAGGTGTTATAAGAAGCTAAGCCAGTACCTTTACCCAATACACTAGATAAACTACCGTAAAAACGAGTTTCTTGTCCTGCTTTAATTCTATTTAAATCTTTTTCAGAAATACCTTCTTCTTCAAATTTTGCAAAA
>Ga0209654_1001945_pt1 | contig 15143 bp, 13 predicted proteins | sample SaaInl1SG_22_DNA_FD_184646 | JGI IMG/M metagenome (GOLD analysis project Ga0209654, IMG submission 184646) | Marine microbial communities from expanding oxygen minimum zones in the Saanich Inlet - ESP_161SG_22_DNA (SPAdes) (version 2) | ecosystem: Environmental > Aquatic > Marine > Intertidal... | reverse complement strand
GATTCCAAATGCCTTATTTGCTATTTTATCTGTTTATTTGCTTCGTTATGCAAAAAGATAAATTTTTAAGTACCATACACTTTCATTTTATCGTCATTATTTTTGGATTTACGGCGGTATTGGGTGCCCTTATCAGTATTTCTGCAATTCCATTGGTTTGGTATCGGATGACACTTGCTACTATTGGACTGGGTGCTGTTTTATGGATGCGCAAACATTCGTTTCGAGTTTCAAAAACCATTGCTTGGGTTGCTATTATCAGTGGTATTCTCATTGCCTTTCACTGGATTACATTTTTTGGGGCGGTTAAGGTTTCAAATGTTTCTGTTACACTTTCTGTACTTTCTTCTGGTGCATTTCTTACATCGCTGTTAGAACCCATTTTTTACAAGCGAAAAGTCATTGGTTACGAAGTTCTATTTGGCTTGCTTGTTATTGTTGGGTTGGTTTTGGTTTTGGGAGCTGATGATGTTAATATAAAAGGGTTTCTGTATGCTGGGATTTCCACTGTTTTAGCGGTGGTATTCACGTTGGTAAATGGCAAATTTGTCAGTAAAACAAATCCTTATGTTTTGTCATTTTATGAGCTTCTGGTTGGTGCGTTGGTGGTCAGCGTTCTTTTAGCTGCGCAAGGTGCATTTACTCCCTCTTTTTTTGCTCTCTCTACACTAGATTTTTTTTGGTTATCACTACTTGCTTTTGTTTGTACTTCTTATGCTTTTGTGGTTTCCATAGTGGTTATGCGACATCTTTCCCCTTATTCTATCATGCTTGGCATAAACATGGAACCTGTTTATGGAATTGCTTTGGCTTATGTGGTTTTTGGTGAAAAAGAAGCCATGTCAACTTCCTTTTACATAGGCGTTTTATGTATTTTATCCGCTGTAATTGCAAATGGGATACTCAAGCTAAGACGCACAAAAAAAGCAAAACAAGTAGGTAGTCAGATATCAAATTAAGTATATTTGCTTTTGTATAACAACCACACTATGGAGTATTTGGACTTTGAGCAACCTATAAAAGAGTTAGAAGATCAACTACAGAAATGCGAGCTTATTGGTAACGAAAGCGATGTTGACGTTACGGATACTTGCGCAAAAATTTCGGAGCGTCTTGTTGATTTAAAAAAAGAAATTTACGGTAACCTTACCGCATGGCAACGTGTACAAGTTTCACGACACCCATCTAGGCCTTATACCTTAGACTATATAAATGCCCTTACAAAAGGCAGTTTCTTGGAACTTCACGGAGACAGAACGGTCAAGGACGATAAGGCTATGATTGGAGGTTTGGGAAAAATTGGGGATCAAAGCTTTATGTTTATAGGTCAGCAAAAGGGATATAACACAAAAACCCGACAATACCGAAATTTCGGTATGGCGAATCCAGAGGGGTATCGTAAGGCACTTCGCTTAATGAAGTCTGCTGAAAAATTTAACATCCCTGTCGTATGTTTTGTAGATACACCGGGAGCATATCCTGGATTGGAAGCTGAGGAACGCGGGCAGGGTGAAGCCATTGCGCGTAATATTCTAGAAATGTCTCGACTTAAAGTGCCTATCATTGTCGTTATTATTGGCGAAGGTGCTTCTGGGGGTGCACTTGGAATAGGCGTTGGTGACCGTGTGTTTATGCTCGAAAACACGTGGTATTCTGTAATTTCTCCTGAATCTTGTTCTTCTATTTTATGGCGCAGTTGGGAATACAAAGAGCAGGCAGCTGAAGCCTTAAAACTTACGGCCAAAGACATGAAGCGTCAAAAGTTGATTGACACAATTGTCAAAGAACCCTTGGGCGGAGCCCACACAAATCGCGATGCCATGTTTGAGACCGTTCGAAAAACCATTACTAAAGCTTTTACAGAGCTTAAAGACAAACCTGTAAAAGACTTGGTGCAAGAGCGTATGGAAAAGTTCTTTGCTATGGGGGTTTATGACGAATAATGTTTGGCTTATGAACAATATGGTGGGTGTTATTAACCGCTTTTTTGTTCGTTAGTTTTTACGATTTCCACATTCTATCTAATACAATTCATGTAGTTTAGTGTCATGGAAAAAATGAATCCTAATCCGTCTGTAGTTTCTCCTGCAACAGTAGTGCCTCTAGAGCGAGGAAAGCTGCCACCACAGGTAATCGACTTTGAAGAAGTGGTGCTTGGCGCCATGATGATAGATAAAAAAGGGGTGGATGAGGTAATTGATATTTTACTTCCAGATGCATTTTATCGCGAAGCGCACCAGCATATTTTTTCCGCAATGGTCAAATTGTTTGAAAACTCAGAACCCATTGACCTGTTAACGGTGTCGGCACAACTCAAAAAAGATTCAAAGCTCAACCAAGTTGGTGGTGATTTTTATTTGATTCAGCTTTCCAAAAAAGTGTCTTCCTCTGCCCATATTGAATATCATGCACGTATTATTCTTCAGAAATATATTCAACGTAGCTTAATTAAAATCTCAAGCGAAATTATTGAGGAAGCCTACGACGAAACCAAAGATGTTTTTGATATGCTTGATAAAGCAGAATCAAAACTTTATGAAGTATCGCAAGGAAATTTAAAATCGTCAACCACAACGGCGCAAAATCTTGTGATTCAAGCCAAGAAAAAAATTGAAGAAATTGCCAATCAAGAGGGAATGAGTGGTGTGCCATCTGGATTTTTCGGAGTGGACAAACTTACTTCAGGGTGGCAAAACAGTGATCTGATAATTGTTGCTGCACGTCCGGGTATGGGTAAAACAGCATTTACCTTATCCATGGCACGCAATATTGCCGTTGAACAAAATATCCCAGTTGCTTTTTTCTCTCTGGAAATGTCATCAGTACAATTGATTACGAGATTAATTTCTTCGGAAACAGGTCTTTCTTCTGAAAAACTGCGTACAGGCAAACTAGAAGATCATGAGTGGAAGCAACTTAACGTAAAGGTGTCTGATTTAGAAAATGCGCCCTTATATATCGACGATACCCCTTCGTTATCTATTTTTGATCTTCGCGCTAAAGCACGGCGCTTATCGTCACAGTTTGGTATTCGAATGATTATGATTGATTACTTGCAACTTATGACGCCAGGTGGTAGCAGTAAGGCGGGGAATCGTGAGCAAGAAATTTCAACTATTTCTCGTAATCTTAAAGCTTTGGCTAAAGAATTGGAAATTCCCGTTATTGCCCTTTCCCAACTGTCTCGTGCCGTTGAAACTAGAGGTGGCAGTAAGCGCCCGCAAATTTCAGATTTGCGCGAATCTGGTGCTATTGAGCAAGATGCCGATTTGGTAACATTTATTTATCGTCCTGAATATTATAAAATAGATGAGTGGGACGATGAGGAACGTACGCCAGCTGCTGGACAGGCAGAGTTTATTATTGCCAAACACCGAAACGGAGGTTTGGACAGTATTCGATTGAAATTTATCGGTGCCTTAGGTAAGTTTGATAATTTAGATAGTTTTGACGCGCCAACAGAGTTCCAATCCAAGATAAACTCGGATGAATCATTTCAAACGCCTCGGATAGATCCAAACGATGCCTTTGATTCTTCGTCTGACGACGATATGCCGTTCTAGTTCGTTATTTTACTTTATCAACCACCGCTTTGAATGCTTCTGGGTGGTTCATGGCTAAGTCAGCCAATACCTTTCTGTTTAGCGCAATGTTATTGGCATTTACTTTACCCATAAATTGCGAGTATGACATCCCGTGAATACGCGCGCCAGCATTGATACGTGTAATCCACAATGCACGGAAGCTGCGTTTTTTATTTCTACGATCGCGGTATGCATATAGCAGTGCTTTTTCAACGGCGTTTTTAGCAACCGTCCAAACATTTTTTCTTCTTCCAAAGTATCCTTTGGCTTGTTTTAAAATTTTCTTTCTTCTTGCTCTAGAAGCTACAGAGTTTACTGATCTTGGCATGATTTACAAATTGTGAAGTAGGCGGAGAAACTCACTTTTAAAGCCGGCTTCAGGTTATTTTTATTTTAAACGAAGTTGTTCCTTGATATTGTCGGCGTCGCTTTCGTGAACCAAACCACTGTGGGTAAGTTTTAGCTTACGCTTTTTAGATTTCTTAGTCAAAATGTGACTTTTAAACGCGTGCTTACGTTTGATTTTCCCTGTGCCTGTTAGCTTAAAGCGTTTTTTGGCACTCGACTTGGTTTTCATCTTAGGCATACTACTTCCTTTTTTATTTTTTTGGATTGATTAACATAATCATCCGTTTACCTTCTAATTTTGGCAATTGTTCAACCTTGCCGTATTCTTCCAAATCTTGCGCCAATCGCAGCAACAAGATGTGGCCTTGTTCTTTAAAAATAATCGAGCGTCCTTTAAAAAACACAAATGCTTTGAGCTTTGCGCCTTCTTCTAAAAACTTGATTGCGTGTTTCTTCTTAAACTCGTAATCATGCTCGTCGGTTTGGGGTCCAAACCTAATTTCTTTTAACACCACCTTTGAGGCGTTTGCTTTCATTACCTTTTCGCGCTTTTTTTGCTCGTAAAGGAACTTTTTATAATCGATGATTTTACACACCGGAGGAGCAGCGTTTGGTGAAATTTCAACCAAGTCCAACTCCAATTCACTTGCTTTTTGCAAGGCTTTTTGTAATGGATATACACCCATTTCAACGTTGTCACCAACCAAACGTACTTCAGGCACCCGAATCTTTTGATTGATTCGGTGTTTATCTTCTTTTATGATTCGAGCAGGGCCTCTGCTTCTTCTTCTTCTTATCGCTATAACAAACGAATTTAGTTGGTTGTAAATATTTCAATTTCTTCTGCAGCCCGTTTTTTAATCAGTGTTGCAAAAGTATCTAGTGGCATAGCCCCTAGGTCGTTTCCTCCGTGTTGTCGAACTGAGACGGTTTCTTGCGCAGCTTCTTGTTCGCCTATGATGACCATGTAGGGCACCTTGCTCATTTCAGCTTCGCGGATTTTTTTACCAATAGTCTCACTTCTATCATCCACGAGGGCGCGAATTTCGTTATTTTCTAAGAATTTTGAAACTTTTTTAGCGTATTTTTCATGCTTTTCACTCACACAGAGCAATTGTACCTGTGTGGGCGTGAGCCATAAAGGGAAATTTCCGCCTGTATGTTCAATTAAAATAGCTACAAAACGTTCCATACTCCCAAATGGGGCGCGGTGAATCATCACCGGGCGATGCATTTCGTTATCACTTCCTTTATAACTGAGGTCAAAACGCTCAGGCAAATTGTAATCTACTTGAATGGTTCCTAACTGCCAACTTCTACCTAATGCATCTTTTACCATAAAGTCAAGCTTGGGGCCATAAAATGCGGCTTCGCCGGTTTCAACAACATAGTCAAGTCCTTTCTGCTCAGCAGCGTCAATAATGGCTTGCTCTGCTTTTTCCCAAAGTGCGGTATCGCCAATATACTTTTCTGGTTTTTCAGGGTCACGCACAGAAACCTGCGTTTTAAAATCTTTAAATCCTAGCGCATTGAATACATAAAGCACCAAATCAATAACTCCCATAAACTCATCGTTGAGTTGTTCGGGGGTGCAGAAAATGTGTGCATCATCTTGTGTGAAACCACGTACGCGCGTGAGACCGTGTAACTCGCCACTTTGTTCATAGCGATAAACCGTCCCAAACTCTGCCAATCGAATAGGTAGATCGCGATAGCTCCAAGGAGAAGCATTATAGATTTCGCAATGGTGCGGACAGTTCATGGGCTTAAGTAAAAACTCCTCTCCTTCGGCTGGCGTATTGATGGGTTGAAAGCTATCAGCACCGTATTTTTCGTAATGTCCAGAGGTTACATAAAGTTCTTTTTGCCCAATATGTGGGGTGACAACTTGTTCGTATCCCGCTTTGCTTTGCGCTTTGCGCAAAAACTGCTCGAGGCGCTCGCGCAGTGCTGCCCCTTTGGGCAGCCAAAGCGGTAAACCCTGACCTACTTTTTGTGAAAACGTAAAAAGACCTAATTCTGCGCCTAATTTTCTGTGATCTCTCTTTTTAGCTTCTTCTAAAAGTTCAAGATGTTCGGTAAGTAATTTTTGTTTGGGAAAAGATACTCCGTAAATACGGGTAAGTTGTTTGTTGTTTTCATCGCCACGCCAATAAGCACCTGCAATATTGGTTAGTTTTACGGCTTTTACAATTCCTGTGTTTGGAATATGTCCACCACGGCATAAATCTGTAAAATCGTCATGATCACAAAAGGTAATGGTACCGTCTTCTAAGGCTTCTATTAGCTCAGTTTTGTACTCGTTACCTGCTTCTTTATAAAATGTTAGGGCTTCAGATTTTGTAACAGATCGCAAGGTAAAGTCGTGTTTTCCTCTTGCGAGATCTATCATACGTTTTTCTATCGCGGGTAGGTCTTTTTCTGAAATGCTGTGTTCTCCAGTATCAATATCGTAATAAAAGCCGCTGTCAATAGCAGGACCAATAGTCAGTTTGATCCCTGGATACATGTGCTCTAGGGCTTGTGCTAAAAGGTGTGCACTGGAGTGCCAAAAGGCTTTTTTACCTTCGTCGTCATTCCATGTAAACAATACTAAATCACCATCTTTCTGAAGTGGTGTTGTGGCTTCAATGGTAATTCCATTATAGGACGCTGAGATTACTGCACGCGCCAATCCCTCACTTATGGATTGCGCTATATCAAAAGGGGTGCTGCCGGTGGGCATTTGCTTTACGGCGCCGTCGGGCAAACGAATGTCAATTACAGTACTCATATAGTTGGCAAAGATAAACGGATTGTGGAAGTGTTCAAGAACTTTTTAAAGGATAATCGCGAAATGGAATTACTCTTCATTAAACAAGCCTTTTACCATGAGTTTTATGCCCCAAAAACCTAGTGCAATGGCTGCAACGCACATCAAAATGGCAACACCCAAAACAGGGATATACAGCGCATGGTCTTGATTTTTAAATGCAGAAGTCATTACAGTTGGTCCAATAAAAGCCAAGGCAATGGCATAAGCCATGGCACGTAGTCCTCGAAATAGATTTCTTTTATTCATCAGTTTTCTGAAGCGGTAAATATAAAGCTATCTCGTTCAACAACCCTAAAATAACCCAATGGAAATGCATCTGGGTCTGTAGCGTTTTGGAAATTTCCACGCAAAGTAGATTTTGCCGTAGCAAAAGGACCACCGCCATCTTGCCCTGCATGGGAAATAAGCACCTGCATATACGTGTAAAAATCTTTATCTGCACCCATTAAATATACTGAAGTAGGGGTGTTTTTTGGAAAAAACTCATCATAATAAAAGGAAAATGTGAGCTGATTCCCATTGTAAAACACATCTCTTGTTACAAACAAATTATTATAACCAAAGTCCATAACGTAATAATTTCCTAATTCGGGTCGGTCTGTAAACTGTACAATAGCTTCTACTTCCTCATCTGAGAACACCGTGTTTTGTCCTTGTGTTATGTTGTCAATGGTGGTGGATAGTACAAGTTTCTCGGAGGCGGTATAAACTACACCATCAATCATTACTTTGAGTGTAAACACATCATTTTCAGATATTTGTATATTTTCAGCACGATAGTGTCCCGCATCACTCTCAACCGCTTGAATGCTATTATTATCATAGTGTAGCGAGACATCTGCTCCTGAAATATGCGGTATTGTATTTGAATAAAATGCTGCAGTTTCAGTCAGTACAACTTCAAGTGTGCCCTGGGTTCCTGCAACAGGTCGCCAAAGCATGGCATCGATAACCACGTTTTGCTCGGTATTTGGGAGTTCAACGTCAATGGGGTCTTCGCAACTCCAAAACAAGTACAGTCCAAAAACAAAAATTAACTTTTTCATTAGAATTGAATATTATATGTTACAGATGGGACAATACCAAATATGGAAAGCCTATACGCTTGATTGTTCCCCGTTTCTCGGTCTTCCTTAAAGCTAATGGTTGCAGCATTTCTACGGTTGTATATATTGTAAATACCAAACACCCAGCTTCCTTGTAATTTTCTAAGGCTGTTCTTTTTTGGGGTTAAGGTGGCAGCAATATCCAAGCGATGATAAAAAGGCAGGCGTTGCGCATTCCGTTTTCCGTAGTTCGGCACACGGGTTCCCATAAATTCGTACTGTCCAATGGGATAGGTTACTGGTTGTCCTGTTTGTGCTACAAAATTGGCGTTCCACTGCCATTTTTTTGAGGGCGTATAGGTCACACTCAAACTTAAATCATGGGTTTTGTCATAGGGTGCATTATACCAATCTCCCTTGTTGATACCAGGGTCGTTTTGTCCAAGACCTTTCGTTTGTTGTTCTGCTTTCGATAGGGTGTAAGCCACAAGCCCAGTAAGTTGGCCTTGTGTTTTTTTGAAGAGCACTTCTAGTCCGTATGCGCGTGCTTTTCCTGCCAATAAAATCCGTTCTAAGGCTTCGTTTGCTACCAGTTCTGCTCCGTCAATGTAGTCGTAGCGGTTTTGGGTGATTTTATAAAAACTCTCTACTTCAAACGAATTGCCATTGTCGCGCTCGGTGGCATAGCCAATGGCCCATTGGTCTCCTCGCTGTGGTTTTAGGTACTTGCCGCTGGTGGTCCAGACATCAAGTGGGGTAGGTGAGGATGTGTTTGATATTAAATGTAAGTACTGATGTACCCGCTGATAACTTGCTTTCCAAGCACTTTTTTTGGTGCGATAGGCAAGGGTGAACCTAGGCTCTATATTTGTAAAAGATGCGGTACTTTCGGCCTTGGAATAGGTGCCGATAGGCGTTGCTTCTTGATAAATTCCAAGCGTGCTGTTGTAAGTGATGGGTTGATTGTTGGCATAGCGCTCCAGTCCAGATTGCGCCAATCTGTTAAATTGATTTAAACGCAAACCGTATCGCAGTGCTATTGCTGGCGATAGCTCATGTTCCGCACCGATATAAATGGCTGCCTCTGTTGCAAATTTTTGTTGAAGCTGCCTGTCGTTAAAGCCCGAACTTTCCGTAAGCGGTCTAATAAAGCCTGGATTGAAATTGTAGTATGTGGTTTGTAATCCTGTCTCCAGCGATAGTTTCTCAGAAACATTGTAGCTTAAATCGTATTTTAAATTCAAGTTTTGAATACCAGAGTCCCAATCAAATCCAACAAAATCCAAGGCTAAACCGTAGTAGTAATCGCTGTAGATAAGGGATAGATTTCCAAACATTCGGTTTGAGAAAAGCGTATTCCAGCGCACATTTACAACGGTGTTGCCATAGGTGTTTTCGAAAGTGTTGTCAAATGCCACCACATCTCTACCAAAATAACCCGACATCAACAAGCGGTTTTTGTCGTTAATAGGAAGTGTGATTTTTGTATTTAGGTCGTAGAAATAGGCAATGTTTGAAATATCAAATGCGTCTAAAAACAGATGGGCATAGGTGCCTCGGCCCGCCACCAAAAACGATCCTTTTCCAAGTGGGCCCTCAAGAAGTCCTCGGCTAGAAACTACTCCCATGCCCCCGTTAAAACGCACACGGTCCTTAGCCCCTTCTTTTTGATCTATACGTAAAACAGAAGCGGTTCTTCCACCATAAGAGGCAGGGATGCCCCCTTTGTAAAGTTGTACATCTTTTATGGCATCTGTATTAAAAACAGAGAAAAATCCAAACAGGTGAGAGGAGTTAAAAACAGTTGCCTCATCCAATAGAATTAGATTTTGGTCTGCGCCACCACCACGCACATTAAAACCCGACGCGCCCTCACCAGCACTTGTAACCCCAGGTAAAAGTTGAATTACTTTAAGGATGTCAGATTCGCCTAAAACTACAGGCGTTTGTTTAATGCTGTTAGAGGAAAGGCGATTGACACTCATTTCGGGTGCGCGTAGTCGAATGCGCTCCACGTCTTCAGTAACCACTACTTCATCGAGTTCCTCCGATTGTGGTTCTAGCGAAACATTGAGCACTTGGTCACGGTCTAAAGTAACCTCAGTACTATTTGATTTAAAACCAAGATTTTGAAATACAATACGGTAATTTCCTTTTGGAAGTGTAAGAGAATACACGCCATAGTTGTTGGAAACTGTTCCTGAGGCTGTGGATTGCGCATAAACAGTTACACCCAGTAAGGTTTCCTTAGTGTCGGCTGCCGTAATGGAGCCGCTTAATGTATAGGATTGAGCATAGGATGACAAACCTACGTTTAGTATAGTAAATAATAAATAGCGTAGCAAAGCAATTTTTTGCAAAGATACGCATCCAAATTTATGCAGATAAAGACTTGTCTAAATTTTCTTTAATGGCAGCAAGAAATTCTTGTGTAGTCAGGTAATTCTCACGTGTCATTTCTTCTTTGTGAATGAGCATTGCTAAGTCTTTGGTCATTTGACCTCCTTCTACCGTTTGGATACATACCTCTTCCAAAGTACTACAGAATTCAGCCAAGTCACGGTTGTTGTCTAGTTTAGCACGGTGTGCTAATCCACGTGTCCAAGCAAATATGGATGCAATGGGATTTGTTGAGGTTTCTTTTCCTTGTTGGTGCTGGCGATAATGACGTGTTACGGTACCGTGTGCTGCTTCAGCCTCTAAGGTTTTTCCATCTGGCGTTACTAAAGTAGAAGTCATTAACCCTAACGAGCCAAATCCTTGTGCTACAGTATCCGACTGTACATCACCGTCGTAGTTTTTACAAGCCCATACAAATCCGCCACTCCATTTCATGGCAGCGGCAACCATATCGTCAATCAAGCGGTGCTCATAGGTAATGCCCAACGCCTCAAACTGATCAATAAATTCATTTTCGAATACTTCTTGGAAAATATCTTTAAAGCGTCCATCATATGCTTTCATGATGGTGTTCTTTGTAGAAAGATACAATGGCCATCTTTTGCTGATGGCTCTGTTCATACACGAACGTGCAAATCCATATATCGATGAGTCTATGTTGTACATACTCATGGCTACGCCTCCCTCTTGGAAATTATACACTTCCCATGTTTTGGCCTCGCTGCCATCTTCAGGAGTAAAAGTCATGGTGAGCTTCCCTTTTCCTTTGATTACGGTATCGGTAGCACGGTATTGATCTCCAAACGCATGACGTCCAATACATATAGGCTGAGTCCAGCCTTGTACATATCGTGGCACATTACTCATAATAATAGGCTCGCGGAATACGGTTCCGCCTACTATATTACGAATGGTACCGTTTGGCGAACGCCACATTTCTTTTAGTTTAAATTCTTCTACCCGGTTTTCATCAGGAGTAATGGTAGCACATTTGATTCCAACATTGTATTTTTTGATTGCTTCTGCAGCATCAATGGTAATTTGGTCATTCGTTTCATCGCGTGAAGTTACGCTGAGGTCGTAGTAAAGAAGCTCCACATCTAGATATGGAAGAATAAGTTGTTGTTTGATAAAGTCCCAAATGATACGTGTCATTTCGTCTCCATCCATCTCTACAACGGGATTAGCAACATGAATTTTGGCCATGGTTTTTGATTAAATTGGCTGCAAATATACGTCCCGATGCGGGGATAAAAAAACCACAACACATATTTTGAACCGCGCTGTGTAGTTTGTAACAAAATGGGGGAAATAGAGTTAGGTAATAACTAAAGCCCACCTTTCGTTGATTATAAATGAAAAGCGTTAGACCCTAATAAATAATTTAGGACTGTAAAAGGGATATGTTAAAAAAACGTAAGCTACTATTTAAACTGACGTTCCTTGATACGTGCTTTTTTGCCTGTAAGGTTGCGGAAGTAGTAAATACGCGAACGTCGTACTTTTCCTCGGCTGTTAACCTCAATTTTTTGAATTCCTGGAAGATTCAAAGGGAAAATACGTTCTACACCAACCGTGCCCGACATTTTGCGGATGGTAAAGGTTTTGGTTGCGCCGCTTCCTTTAATTTGAATAACAACCCCCTTAAAAAACTGGGTTCTTACTTTCTCGCCCTCGCGAATTTCGTAATAAACGGTGATGGTGTCTCCAGCCTGAAAGCTTGGAAATTCATTTTTGGGAACAAACTCGTCCTGTACATATTGTAGTAAGGCCTCCATTGTGTGTGATTTAAATTATCGCAAAGAAACATTCACGTATTTCGCCAGCGGTTTCTTAGCGGGTGGCAAATATACATTTTTGTGCGAAGTTCTACAACGGCACTGCATTTTTTATAAAAATAAGGTGTTATCCTACAAAAAGTAAGATTTTTCTTACTAATCAATTTTTAGACTTTAAACGTATTTTCAACACCACTAAACGTAGTTTCACCGTTTTTTTCTTAACACAAAGCTTCCAAGAGGTTCCCTAGGAACACCCAAAAAATACATTTGCGTTAACAAATTAAAGTAAATACAATTAAATTCAATAACAATTGTTAGTAAACATAGGTAAATACATATATTTGTTAACGAATTTTAAAATTTATTTAAAAAAAACAATCCATTGAAACAACGCTACACCGCTTATATTGCCCTGTTTTTCTTGATTTACACTGGTGAGTCTCTGGCTCAACTTAAAACCCTTCGAGCTTCGCTTTCTACTGCTCCTCAAACAATACAAACAGGCAAATATACAGTTCAACAGAGTATTGGTCATATGGGACTAATACGTACTTCTGAGTACAACGGGAACAACGTAATAAGTGGATTTTTATTGCCCCAAACGGATGCACAAAATACAAAGCCAATTACCCCACAGCCGTCCATTGAATGGCAGCTCTATCCAAACCCATTTTCAACACACATCAACATCGACTTTTCTACAGCTGTAAGCGGTAGCATGCAATTGCTACTCTTTGATGTTGCAGGACAATTGGTGATGGATAAAACAATTGAAGCCAAACAACAACAGCGTATCCCCATGGGACATCTTGGGCAAGGCGAGTACATCATACAGGTTTCTGTAATGAACAGCACTTTTAGTGCACAACTTTTAAACTACAAAACAAAATAAAATCACATCAACCCATGAAACAGTTACATCTTTATTTACTTGTTTTAACCTTTTCCTTGTTTGGTCCGCAGGTCTTCTCTCAATGGTATTTTGAGACAGGGGTAAACGACGCCAAGTTTACTAATTATAATGACAGCAATCCCACAACCCTAAACTCTTACGCGGGTTTTCGTGACTTTTCACACGCCATTGGGTATATGTTCCCCGGTAAAAAATTAGACGAACGCGCACAGCCCGAAACCAATGCAGCTGCACTTCGTTTTAGAATTGGAGTTGGTTTTGATCAAATGGGCTTACGTATTAAAGCTGTTAAAGCAGGTAGCGAAGCACTTCACCACTACGACTTGGGTCAATTCCAAGCACACGGTGGTGTTATGTTTGCACCAACACTAATACGAAAAGAACAAGCCGATTACTATGGTGTGCGTCAGCCTGCTGTTAACCTCATTCTAGATGCGGCACTGTCCTACAATTTTTACACCAGTGCTACACGAACCCTTATTAACGGCACGGAAAACATCAAAGACCTAAAGGTTGACAATGAGTTTGAGCAAAGCTATCCCGCTTATAGTATTGGCGCTGGATTTGAGTTTCCTCTCAACAAGCACACAGCACTATATGCCAAATACGAAATTGAAGACTCCTTTTCTAACGATGAGGACACCCAAATTGGTTCAGAGGAAACATTCAGCACCTATAAGCGACGCGTGCTTCTTGGCTTACGTGTAGACTTTAGGTTGAAAAATCACCTAAAACAACTACAGCTGGATAGAATTGCCGCTTTGGAAACACGCGACACAGATGCGCTTGATTCCCTTAAGCAAGATGTAGCGGAACTAGAAAAAGCCATCGATGCAGTACATAAGCATGACGGTACTGCTGCGGTTCAAGAAAATGCACAAAACCAAGACTTCCGCATAGTTAAAACGGAAAGTGCTGGTGCCTTGTTTCAAGTTAGTGAACATGAGAAAGGATTTAGTTATCTCCCAGCCTTTAAGCATGTGTTGTTTCCAATTAACAGCTCGTTTTTTAACAAAAACTTGTATGCATCAAAGTTGTCAAGTCTTGCCTTGTTCTTAAAACAAAGCCCCAAGTATCGAATCAAACTTGTAGGCTATGCAGATGCTAAAACAGGCTCATTCAAGTATAATATGCAAATTTCTGCAGAACGCGCCAAACGTGTTTACGATTACCTTATAAACCTTGGTGTTCCTGCCAGCCGCATGGATCATACCAGTTTTGGTGGAACAGCAGAGTTTAGCATTAACGAACTATCTGAAAATAGACGCACAGAAATATTAATTATTGAATAATGAAAAATTTAGCACATAACTTTAAATTACTGTATCTCACTTATGCGTTGTTGTTAGGAGGAATCTTTACAGCAGTTGGTCAAACAACCGGGATACCGTATCAAGCTTATATAACAACCAACATAGATGTACCTGGCGAATCGGTTGAGGTTCCTTTAGCCAACACTGAAATACTTCTTGAATTTGTTGTTAGAGATGAAAATGGAGTTGAGGAATATAGAGAACATATTCCTGTTACCACAGATAAGTACGGATTGGCATCTACCATCGTAGGTGCGGGTTATGGAACGCCTCAAAACGGTAAAGATTTTAGCGGTATTGACTGGAATGGCTTGAAAAAAACATTGGACATAGGAGTTGATCTATCCAATACAGGAGATTTTTCAGAAAACGGTGAAATGCCCATCATGTATATTCCCGGTCCTACTGGCACCACTATCGAAGGAGTTATTACTAGTTCAGGCCCTCCTACAACAGCCAATCCTGCCAGTCCAAACCCAGGCGATATTTATGTAGACGAAACTACAGGAGATATCTACACCTATGACGGTGCAAACTGGATAGCGCAACCGAGCCAGTTGTCTTCAGGCACAGGCGATCCAACCACAGCTGGAGTTACAGGCACGGCAGGCGATATTTATGTAGACGAATCTACGGGCGATATTTACACCTACAATGGCACAACCAATGCGTGGGAGAGCCAAAGTGACATTGTCAGTACAGAAACAGGCAACATCATAACCGAAGATACAGATGGCTTAGCGTTTTTAGATGCTGCAGGACTAGGATTAACAACAGGCACAGGAGAACCAACTGCGATGAATCCTGCCAGTCCAAACCCAGGCGATATTTATGTAGATGAAACTACAGGAGATATCTACACCTATGACGGTGCAAACTGGATAGCGCAACCGAGCCAGTTGTCTTCAGGCACAGGCGATCCAACCACAGCTGGAGTTACAGG
>Ga0209654_1001943_pt1 | contig 15163 bp, 20 predicted proteins | sample SaaInl1SG_22_DNA_FD_184646 | JGI IMG/M metagenome (GOLD analysis project Ga0209654, IMG submission 184646) | Marine microbial communities from expanding oxygen minimum zones in the Saanich Inlet - ESP_161SG_22_DNA (SPAdes) (version 2) | ecosystem: Environmental > Aquatic > Marine > Intertidal... | reverse complement strand
TTGCTCTGGCTTATTGCTCTGGCTTAACCGGTTTTGGCGCAGGTGCCAGATAGGCGACACGGCTCATGAAACCGGCATCATCATGCGTTGTTAGGCGCTCGACTTCATCTGCCATTGCCTCGATTAATGTCCCCAGCCACCCAGATTGTTCGTCCTTGCCAAAGTCCATTAGCACCCATTTTTGAACGTCAATGCGGGCCGGTGGACGGCCAACACCGATGCGAACGCGCCAGTAATCAAGGCCTAGGTGGCGGTCCAGATCACGGATGCCATTATGGCCCCCATGACCGCCACCCTGTTTCACGCGCATGCGCCCGATGGCTAGATCAATCTCGTCATAAAATACAAAAATATTATCAGCTGGAATTTTGTAGAACCTGGCAATTTCAGCAACGGGCAGGCCAGATTTATTCATATAGCTCTGTGGTTTGACCAGCATCACCTTGGTGGTGCCAAGCCGACCTTCGCTGACAAGTGCCGCCGATTTCTTTTTCCAATCAGAAAAGCCATGCCGCTCTGCAAGCCTGTCGACCGCCATAAATCCCGCATTATGCCGATTAAACGCATAGTCGGGTCCGGGGTTTCCAAGGCCTACAATTAGCAGCATGGCTCTATCATTCTCAAGGATACTGGCGATCTTTGAGCTAGCTTAGTGAAACGCGGGCTAGCTTACCAATATCGGGCATAAGCGATCCTTATTCGGTCTCGCCTTCTGTTTCTGTGCCCTCGCCATCTGTTTCCTCATCCTCGTCTTCGTTCTTCACGCCGCCGCCCGGTGATTGCAGGGTAGCAACGGTAAAGTCACGATCAGAGATTGTCGGCTCAACGCCTTCAGGAAGAGGGATCGCACTAATATGGATTGAGTCGCCGATTTTTAGACCTTCGAGATCAACAACGATCTTTTCAGGAATAGAAGTGGCAGGACAATTCAACTCGACCTCGTGGCGAACAACGTTCAGAACGCCACCGATCTTCAATGCAGGACATGCATCTTCGTTGATGAATTCAACAGCGATGGCAACAGCCACCTTGGCACTGCCGGAAACGCGCAGAAAATCCATATGCATCACCACATCCGAAACCGGATGGAACTGGATGTCACGGGTAAGCACTGTGTGCTTTTTGCCGTCGACAGTAACGTCGAGAAGGCGGCCGTAAATACCAGGCTGGTGAATGATTTTAGTGATTTCACGGGCTTCCATAGTGATGCCCAATGGATCCTTCTTGTCGCCATAAATGACGGCAGGGACTTGACCTGCGCGGCGTGCCGCACGGGCGGACCCCTTACCGACCCGTTCGCGCTGATTAGCGCTAATGGTTGTGATGTCAGACATTGCTAACTCCTTTTTTCAAAACAATGTACCGCGCCTCCAGGGGTGCGCGGCGGTGGAGTATTAGGCTTTTTACAACGAAAATACAAGCGTTTTTGCGCAATCCGCACAGGTTACGGAACGGCAGAGACTTTGCTGGTTTTCGGCTTAATAGCGGCGCTATTGGCGGCTAGAACAATGTTGAAACTGAACGCTCTTCATTGATCCGCTTGATTGCCTCGCCCAAAAGCGGCGCAATCGATAGCTGGCGGATGTTTCGGGCCACCCGAACCGCCTCAGTTGCCGGTATAGAATCGGTTGTAACCAGCGAATTTAGCGGTGATGCGGCAACGCGGCTAACCGCCCCGCCAGACAATACGCCATGTGTCACATAGGCATCCACGCTAAGCGCACCGTCACCAATGAGCGCGGCGGCGGCATTGCACAGCGTTCCACCCGAATCGACAATGTCATCAACCATGATGCAATGGCGGTCCTTAACGTCACCAATGATGTTCATTACTTCGGATACACCAGCCTTTGGCCGACGTTTGTCAATGATGGCCAGATCCGCGTCAAGACGACGGGCCAGAGAGCGCGCCCGAACAACACCGCCAACATCAGGCGATACAATCATCAGATTGCCGTCATAGCGCGATTTAATGTCATCAATGAATACCGGCGCGGCAAACATGTTATCAGTTGGGATATCGAAAAAGCCCTGTATCTGTCCGGCGTGCAAATCAATCGTCAATACACGATCAGCACCAGCCGAAGTGATAAGGTTTGCTAGCAATTTTGCCGATATTGGTGTGCGGGGACCAGATTTACGATCCTGACGCGCATAGCCATAATAAGGCAATACAGCGGTAACACGGCGGGCCGAACCACGGCGTAGCGCATCAAGCGCCACAAGTAATTCCATCACATTGTCATTTGCCGGAAAGCAGGTGGATTGAACCACAAAGACATCTTCACCACGCACGTTCTCGCCAATTTCGACGAAGACTTCCATATCCGCAAAGCGGCGCACATCAGCCTGTGTGAGGGGAACATCCAGATAGGCAGCAATTGCCTCTGCCAGAGGGCGGTTGCTGTTGCAGGATAAAATCTTCATTCGTAAAACCCGTTGCCTATCAGCCAGCCGACTAGCCTGTCGGTTGCCATTGTCATAGCAACCACCCCAAGGAGGGGCAAGTCGTTATCGGGGCCAATGGTCACTATTTTCATCAAGGCACCTAAACAATAAAACAGCTGGAGAGCAGGCCCAGCATTAATAAACCAAGGAATATATACAAATGCGGCATGAGCTTAATGTCTTTCTGTCGCCCTAATCATCGATGAATAAGTGTTATTTTGGCAATGCAATTATGGAAATTTGACGCCCAGAATCGGAATCGCCAGCATGTGTGGCGCGGCGATGTGAGAAAAATTGAGGTGATTCGTTGGCTTCATATGTATCTAACGCGCAATCATGAATGGCAACAATGTCATCGCCACCAAACGCACGCAACCGGGCATGAACATAAGCCGGAAGATCAAAATGGAATTTATCACCATCCGGATTTTGCGGACCTATATCATCAGCGGTGAAACAGGAATCGGTGATATTCTCTGGCAAGGCATCGCCGGTCATCTCAAAAACAATTGCCTGCATTTTCGAGTCGACCTGATAGCTGGCCTTGGCGATGGTTGGGCCGATTAATGCGGTGATCGCGGTTGCGCCTAGTGCCCGCATGGACGCAATTGTGGTGCTAGTGATGCCGCCGCATGCCCCGCGCCAGCCCGCGTGACAGGCACCAATAACCCCCGCCTCAACGTCAGCAAACAATACCGGCAGGCAGTCGGCCGTCAAAATCCCAAGGGCAAGACCCGGCGTGCTGGTCACGATACCATCGGCCCGAATAAGCGCGTCACGATGCTGGCTCATCAATGGATGGTTGGGATCGGTGGGCCGCGGTGGAAAGTGCGGGGTGGCGGTAACGCATTCAGCGCCATGCACCTGAAAGACCGCCATTAAATCTTCTGGCGCAATGTCTAGGCTGGCGGCCGCGCGTATCTGGTTTAGTGCGACAAGCGTCAGATCGTCATCGGAGCCAAAGCCGCAATTAAGGCTTTCATATAGCCCGCTACTAACCCCGCCTTGAGCCGAGAAAAACCCGTGCGGGACTGTCACATCCGGATGCCGGTAATAGGGCGGCAAGGGCGTGTGGGTACCATTGGGCGTGCGGGTATCGGGGGGATTCGGGGTGATCAGGCGAAATGACATGCGGGTGGGCGCTCCAACTTTCATTAGGTCGGGCTAGATCGTCTCAAAGCCGGGTGGCAGACCCTCGCCAGCGGGAACCAATAGCGCAACTTTGAAAGCCTCGCCCATTTGCGCTGGGCTGGTCAACCTATCAATCGCCGCCAACAGCGCACGGCGGGTTTCGGGATCGGCTGTTGCCGCCGCCTGTTCGGCGCGGGTGGCAAGACCTACACGCATCAAAAACCGTCCTTGGGGAACCGGTCCAATTAACCGTGCCCCCGCACTCGTCGCCCCTCGGTCCAATGCGGCAAAATCGACCCAGTGGGATAGATCGGCGCGGCCCGGTTCAAAGAACGGATCAACCGGCCGATGATCGGCAACGGCTTGCAAGCTGTCGCCGGTGTTTCCATTACGGCCATAATCGATGATCAACATAGCCCCGCCATTTGTGGCTATGTGGCGAGCGAGATGCGCGACAATGGTTTCGGCCGCCGGACAAAACTCAAAGATGGTGCCGTCACTTGGCGCATCGGGCAGGGTGTCTTTGTGTTCACTTTGGTCAATCAACGGCCCGTCAACAAAGCCAAGGCCGCCAGTCGCAGTGTCCAGACCAACGAGGCGGTGATGCCATTCGCCATTACGGGCAATAATCTGGTCCTGTGGCAGGGCGTCAAAAAATTCATTGGCAATGCCGAATAGCGGTGCAGATGGCAAATCCGACACATCATTATGCCAGTGTAACGCGGCCCCTGTTGCGCGCATGGTGTCGGCTTGCTGGGCGCGTAGACGCTCGCTAGTCTCGACAAAATGCACCGGATGCGTGGTTAGGGCGGGCATTAATTGTGCCCACGCGTGATGCATGTCGCGCATCAAAGTGCCGCGTCCCGGTCCCAATTCCACAATAGCGGCGTTGCTGGATGGCCCAGATTGGCCCAAGACAGACGCCATCGCGATTTCATACATATGGGCAAGATATAAACCACATATCTCGCCAAACATGCCGGAGATTTCTGGCGCGGTGATAAAATCGCCATCTGTGCCAAACGGGTTTTGCTGGTGGTAATACCCATGTTCGGGATCGGCCATACAGGCGGCCATATAATCGCCGAGGCTCATGGGCCCGTTTGCTTTTATCTGGGCCGATAATGTCTCGCCCAGCACGGTTGAAGAAATATCCGCCATTGTCTTAACTGCCACTCGTGCCAGCATCACCATTTCGGGAATGGTTATTTGGCTTGCGCATCAACAAATAAACCCCGCCCGCAATCATCGGCAGGCATAATAGCTGGCCCATCGTTATGAGGTTAAACAGCAAACCTAGCTGGATGTCGGGTTCGCGCACATATTCGACCATAAACCGGACAGTGCCATAGCCAATGAGCAAGGCGGCGGTAAGCGTGCCACTTGCCCGCAAGGCACCGCGGCGGGCCAGAACATACATGACAAGACCAAGTCCCAGCCCCTCAAGGCCAGCTTCATAGAGCTGGCTTGGATGGCGGGCAAACCCGTCACTATTAGGAAAAATCATCGCCCATGGCACATCTGTTGCGCGGCCAATTAATTCGCCATTGATGAAATTCGATAGGCGCCCCAAAAACAACCCGATTGGCACAACCATCGCCACCCGGTCACTGATGTTCAAAACCGGAATGGCATTGCGGCGGGCGAATAATAGCATCCCAAAGGTCACGCCAAGCAAACCACCATGAAACGACATGCCACCTTGCCAGACTTTCAGGATCTCTAGCGGATGCGATAGGTAAAACCCGAAATCATAGAAAATAACAAAGCCCAGACGCCCGCCAAGAATAATGCCGATAAGTACATAATTCATCAGGCTATCAAGCTGGCCTAGCGATAGGGGCGCACCGGGCTGGCGTGCTTCACGCCGCAGGATGAACAAACCGCCGACCAATCCGGCGATATAGGCAAGCGCGTACCAGCGGATGCCAAACCCACCAAATTCGATGACGAAGGGATTAAATTCAGGGAGAATAATGCCGCCAGTCATGAGCGTTTGTCCAAATTGCCGAGTGAAACAGAGCCGTCACAATATCGCATTCATCATTGATGTGGTAATGGAATAAGCAGCAGGCTACTATAAATTATCGATCTACATATCGGACTACATATTTGACTGATATTTGACTAATATTTGTAGGTGTATTCATCAAGGAGAGCGGTCGTGGCTTCACAAAGCAATTTCATTTCGGATCTGGCGCAAATGGCAAATGGCGCGGCATCAGCCTTGGGCGGGGTGCGCGAGGAAATCGATAACATGATCCGCCAGCGCATGGAGCGTAGCTTGAATGCCCGTGGCCTTGTCACCCGCGAGGAATTTGATGCATTGCGCACGCGCCATGAAGCCCTAGCGGCGCGGCTGGCCGTGCTAGAGGCGGGTGCCGAATCACCCGCCCCGAAAGCGGCAAAAACCGCCCGCAAGGCGCCATCACGGACAGCCAAAGCCAAAACCGACAAAAACTAGGCAAAAAGTCAAAATTACCTGAAATATGTCGCCATCTTGCGAATCAGCAAGTTTGGGCCATTTTTGGGAGTTATCCACAAGTGGATGTGGCTTTGGGTAGTCTTAGACACTAAATATTGTGTTGAACCGCGGCGCTGGATAGGTCATCTTTGCCCTGTCGCAACAAACCACGTCCGGAATTTTTGATGGCGCCAAGTCAGAACAGCATCGAGACCAATCTTGCGCATCCAATAGAATTGGTTGCCCGCTTTGTGGCGCGTCACGATTGGCTATTGCGGCAACAGGCACGCAATACAGTCATTGCGGAAATCCCGGGACGGTGGGCTGATTATCAACTGTCAGTCACATGGCAGGATAGCGAAGAGACCATGCAGGTCACTTGCCGGATCGATGTTCAGGCGGCCGATGAACAGCTAGGTGATCTGGCTCTGTTGGCGGCGCTTCTCAATCAGGATCTTTACATCGGCCATCTGGCGCTTGATCTCAAAAATGGCGAGCTTGAGTTACGCCACACGTTGGCCCTGCGCGGGGCTGGTGGGGCAACGCCGGAACAGATTGAGGATGTGGTTGATATCATGCTCGGTGAGTGTGAACAGGTTTACCCTGCCATTCACCAAGTGGCGGCGGGACAAATGGCGGCGGCCGAGGCGGCAACTGCGGTTATGATGTTGACCGAAGGCGAAGCCTAGCCCGCCCAAAGCGTAGCAAGGGTTACAGATGGCAAAACTTCAAATTACCTTAATTGGATGCGGCAAGATGGGCGGCGGTATGCTGCGCGGTTGGCTCGATGATGCGTCGCTTGATGCCGAATTTGTCATCATTGAACCATTCGCCGATGCGCTGGCATGGACCAAGGCGCATGACAATGTACAGATCTTTGCGAACCGCGAAGAGGCGCAAAATGCTGGCATTGGGGCCAGCCGGATGATTGTTTTGGCGGTGAAGCCGCAAATAATGGATGATGCGCTTGCCGGTATTAGCGATAGCGGCTTGGTTGGGCCAGAGACTACATTCTTATCGATAGCGGCGGGTATAACGCTTGCGCGGCTCGGTGCATGCCTTGGCGGTGATGCGGCGATTATTCGCTCTATGCCGAATACCCCAGCCGCAATCGGCAAGGGTATTACTGCGCTTTATGGTGGTACTGTTGATGCGGCGTCAATCGAACTTGCTCGCCAGCTATTGCTGGTAACGGGTGAGGTCGTGATTCTCGATGATGAAGCGCATATGGACGCGGTAACGGCGGTGTCTGGATCGGGGCCGGCCTATGTGTTCTTGCTGGCCGAGGCGATGAGCGAGGCCGGCATCAAGGCGGGATTGCCGCCCGCATTGGCCAAACAACTTGCCGAGGCAACGGTGAGTGGGGCCGGCGCGTTAATCGCGGCGTCGGATGAATCGCCGTCCCAATTGCGCGTTAATGTCACCAGCAAAGGCGGCACAACAGCCGCCGCGTTGGACGTATTGATGGGTGATGATGCGTTGAGCGCGTTGATGACACGCGCAATTGCCGCGGCAAAAGCACGATCGATTGCCCTTGGCGGCTAACCCTAGAGGGCCTATGATTATTGATGATTAAAGCCGACTGTTCGTTAGAACAAGCGATGAAGGGTGATCAATATGACTGCACAGCCAAGCGAATTCACGACAATGAATGAAATCATGGACCGGCTATCGCTGGCGCTATGGACCCAGCTTGCCGATCATCCGCCGCACCAGCTAACTATTGATGATATTGCAAAGAGTGCAGGTGTTGATGTAGGCGCCGCCAAAGCCGTTGCGGGCAGTGTTACCGGATTGATCTTGCACCGCCTCGCACAGCTTGACCAAATGGCGGCGATCGAGAGCTTTGCCGATATTGAGGATGCTGGCGAGGTTTCGATCCGTGAAAAAATCATGGAAGCGATCATGCATCGCTTTGAAATATACGCCCCCTACAAAGCGCAAATTGCCCAACTGGATAGTGCCGCGCGGCGTGATCCGGAATTGGCTATTCGGCTATTGGACTCGCTGGTTCAGGCGATGCGGCGCATATTGTTGATGGTTGGTGATGATCTTGTCGGTTGGCGCGGTGCGGCCAGAGTGCGCGGCGTTGCGGCAATGTCGATGCTTGTTGCCAAGGTCTGGCAGGATGATGAAACACCGGATTTGTCATCAACAATGAAGGCGATTGACCATCGTCTTTCCCAAGCCGAGGAATGGGGCCGGACTTTTCGCGTGTTTGATCGCAATGCCGACACGCCAGATCACGATGCCGACACGCCAGATCACGATGCCGACACGCCAGATCGCGATGATGGCATGCCGGATGCCGATATTGATGCCGAGCGTAGCTATAATGTTCCGCAGGACGAGCGCTATCAATAAACCGCCCACGATAATTCCAATCATACATAGTTAAGAAGATAAGCAATGGACGAGACAGGCGTGAATGAAGCTAGCTTTGATGATTTTATGAAGCTGGACATCCGTAGCGGCACAATTGTTGAGGCGAGCGATTTCCCCGAGGCGCGAAAGCCAGCCTATAAGCTGGTGATCGATTTTGGTGATGAGCTAGGCCAGAAAAAATCATCGGCACAGATAACCGCACTTTATACAAAGGACGAGCTGGTCGGTAAGTCTGTGATGGCGGTGGTTAATTTCCCACCGCGCCAGATCGGTCCGTTCATGTCCGAGGTGCTAACGCTGGGCGTGCCGAATGAGAATGGCGATGTGGTGTTGGTTAGCCCTGATCTAGCGGCGCCAAATGGTAGCCGCCTGTTTTAATCTAAACCGGTAGCTTTATCGCCACGCGCAAGCCGCCCAAAGGCGATTCCGTCAGGGTCAATTCGCCGCCATGGCCAAGCACAATATCGCTGGTGATGGAGAGGCCAAGGCCTGTTCCCCCGGTCTTTCGATTGCGTGATCCCTCCAGCCGGATAAACGGCCGGATAGCATCGGCGCGGCGTTCTGGCGGGATCCCGGCGCCATCATCATCAATAAACACGGTCACTTCGTCATTGCGAAAGCGCAGGCTAACAACGGCGGTGGTGGCATAGGCCATTGCATTCGAAATGACGTTTTCAAAAGCCCGCTGGATCGATTTGCGGCGCAATGGAAACGGCGGCGGCGTATCGCTAGGCGGGGTGAAGGTGATGTTAAAGCTATGTGACTTTGCCGCCTTGCCGACCAGATTTTCCAGCATGGCTGTTATCTGGATGTCTTCGGGCGCCTCTTCACCCTCGCCCGCGGCAAAGGCCAGATAAGCATCGATCATCTCTTCCATTTCAACCAAATCGGTACGGATTGCATCGGTGTCGTCATCGGTCTTCATCAAGGCAAGCTGCAGGCGAATACGGGTCAATGGTGTGCGTAGGTCATGGCTAACACCGGCGAGCATGTCGGTGCGCTCGTTCAATTGCCGCATGATGCGATGGCGCATGGCCTGAAAGGCGCGTCCGGCCAACCGCACTTCCTTGGCGCCCTCTAGCCGGTAATCAGGCGCGGCGCGGCCAAGGCCCAATTGGCGGGCGGCATTGGCGAGCCGGCGGATTGGACGAACCTGACCGCGCATGAATAAAAGCGCGACACCAAACATCAGAATAGAGGAGCCAACCGTCCAGCCAATAAAGGTCCAGCTTGTAGATGAAAAAATCCGTTTGCGGCTGGCATAAATGCGGGCCACGCCATTGTTCAGCTTCACATCGATGAAAATCAGATTGGGATCGTCGGTTACATTTGTCCGCCAATCAAAGCCAATGCGCGCACCCAGCTCACGGCGTAAAATTTCTTCGGCATAATTATAAGGAAGATCAGAATTGCGGCCTTCCCATGTGCTTTCCGGATCAAACTGGATCGGGAAGCTAAAATATTTCCAGCCCATCTCGCGCACCATCTCGATCTGTTCGGGCGAGGGCTCGGCACCAAGATTGTCGACAAGGATGGCTATTTCACTGGCCAGATTGCTGGCCATATGGCGGCTGACTGTATCCCAATGGCGGTCATAAAAAATGAATACCGTGATGATCTGGACAAAGATCATAGGCACAAGAATGATCGAAATCATCCGGCCAAACAGGGTTTTGGGAAGAACGTTGCGAAGCTGCATTACTCTGATGCCTCATCTGCCGGTAGGCCCGCGCTAGGTGGTGCGGTTGCTTTATGTGGCGTTGGTGTCTGCCGGTCTGTGCTTAACTGCCAGCCTTTGTTGCGGACGGTTTGTAGCAAGACGGGATAGCGCGGATCCTGTTCAAGCTTGCTACGCAAGCGTGCCACGGCAACATCAATAGAGCGGCCCTGCATGGTGCCATCCATTGCTGTGCTGATATCCTGGCGCGATTGCACTTGATCGGGCTGGCTGGCGAAACAGCCGAGGAGCTTTTGCTCGGCGGTTGTGAGGTGAATGCGGGCGCCCGCTTTGGTTAGTTGCTGGGTGCCAAGATCAAAGCTGAAATCGCCAAAGGTGACAATGTCGCTGGTACCTGGTGTCGGGACAGCAGATGTTCGTGCCAGAATACTCTTGATCCGCAAGACCAGCTCGCGCGGTTCAAAGGGCTTTGACATATAGTCATCGGCCCCACTTTCCAGTCCCTCAATGCGGTTTTCCGTTTCCGACATGGCGGTCAGAAACAACGCTGGAACAGGATTTTCTTGGCGCAGGGATGTGAGAAATTCTAGTCCGGTTTCACCCGGCATCATCACATCGATGATTAGCAAATCAAAAACCAGCCCCGTTAATATGGTGCGGGCATCGGCGGCCGAGCCGACATCGGTTACGCGAAAGCCGCTTTCTTCGAGAAAACGGCGCAACAATAGGCGCAATCTTTCATCATCATCTATGACTAGGATGTGATGTTGGGTCACGGCGCCCTCTGGCGTTGTTGCTGACCTGTCTCATCGGCTTGGCGGCGGGTTTCCGCATCGAGCAGGCCGCGCAGAACATCCTGAAATCCTTGCACCGCAGACACGCCTGCCTCGCGGTAAGCGGCGGCAAACCGTTTACCCTGCAACGCGGTTAGACGGTTTTCTAGGGCCATACCGGTTTCGGTCAGGAATAATAGCCGTTGCCGTCGGTCATCTGGTCCTTGTTGTTGCACCACATAATCGTTTTCTACCAATGATGATAGGACCCGCGACAGGCTCTGCTTGGTGATTTTCAAAATCCCCAGCAGGTCACTCACGGTGATGCCCGGATTACGACCAATAAAATAGATCGCCCGATGATGAGCACGGCCCATATCCTGCTCCAAAAGCAGGGAATCTGCCTCGCCAGTAAAGTCTCTGTAAGCAAAGAACATCAGCTCTATACCGCGGCGTAATTCTTCCTCGCGCAAGAAGAGCGCCGTAGAAACTGGTTTTATGTCAGCCATGTTGACCAATAATCCATTGTGATGATAGGGTGATTGCACCCTAGCATAATACGTCCGTTTTGGAACTATTCAAACATTTATCTGGTAGTGAATTTCACTGGAGAAAAGATTATGGCCCTAATCCCGTTCGATGACCGCGATGGTAGCATCTATCTAAATGGAGAAATCATTCCATGGCGTGATGCAAAGACACATACGTTAAGCCATGGCTTGCATTATGCTAGTTTGGTCTTTGAGGGTGAGCGCGCCTATTCAGGCACTATTTTTGAGAGCCGTCTGCATACAGAGCGGTTGCGTGCGTCATGTAAGTTCCTCGATTTTGATATCCCTATTAGCGATGAAGAAATCGAAGCGGCGAAACAGGCTGTGCTTGAAGCCAACGGGATTGTTGATGGTTATATCCGTGCCTTTTGCTGGCGCGGGTCTGAAATGATGGCGATTTCGGCACAGCACACAACAACGCATGTGGCAATCGCCGCGTGGGAATGGCCGAGCTATTTCGATCCGGAAACAAAGATGAAGGGCATCACCCTTGATGTTGCGGATTGGAAGCGTCCATCACCGGAATCGGCGCCGGTTCATGCCAAGGCGGCCGGTCTTTATATGATTTGTACATTGTCAAAACATGCGGCGGAAAAGAAAGGCTTTCAGGATGCGCTGATGCTTGATTACCGCGGCTATATTGCCGAGGCCACAGGTGCCAATGTGTTCTTTGTTGATGATGAGGGCGTTATTCACACGCCAATCGCTGATTGCTTTTTGAACGGGATCACCCGCCAAACGGTGAGCAAATTGGCAAAGTCGTTACAGATGAAGGTTGTGGAGCGTCATATCAAGCCAGAAGAAATGGCCAATATGAAAGAGTGCTTCTTAACGGGAACCGCCGCCGAGGTGACGCCTGTATCGCGCATTGGCGATTATGAATTTACCCCGGCAAAAACTTCACGCAGTCTGGTTGACGGCTATGAGGATTTGGTGCGGGGCCGCATCAGCCTATAGGTTTTGGGCATAATTTAAGAAGTGGGCGTGTCTGGTCGCGCCCATTTTTTGCGGGCGGTATCATCACTATCGCGGGCATCAACCCATGTCGTGACACCGCCGCGCTCCTCCGCCTTCCAAAATGGTGCGTCTGTTTTTAGAAAATCCATAATGAATTGGGCGGCGTCAAAAGCGTCTTGGCGATGCGCCGCCGCCGCCGCAACCATTACAATCTGGTCATCTGGCAATAGCCGTCCAACCCGATGAATAATGGTGACACCTGATAGCGGCCAGCGTTGACGCGCCGCGGCTTCGATCGCCTCGATCTCGCTCTCGGTCATGCCGGGATAATGTTCCAGCGTCATCGCCTCTATGGTTTCGGCCGCGTCATCGGTACTTTGCGAGCGAACAGTCCCCACAAATAACGCGATCGCGCCAACTGACGCATTCTGCAAAGCGCGGCTTTCACGGCTTATGTCAAAATCTTCGTTTTGGATTGTCACCGACATATCAGCCGCCCGTCACCGGAGGGAAAAAGGCAATCTCGTCACCAGAACTAACCGCCGTGCTAAGATCACCGTAAGTGCGGTTAACGGCAACGCGGACCGCCAGCATATCGGCAAGAGCAGTGGCATGACCGGGGGATTGCTTGGTCACAAAGGGTAGCAACTCCTCAACATTGGTCACGCCCTCCGGCAAGGCGATAACCTCAGTCGATGTACCAGTATGCTCGCGCATCCATGCAAAATATCTGATGGTGATGTCGTTGCTACTCACAGCCCCGCCTCTCTAAATGGTATAAAGGTCAGATAGTCTCCCGCAGATACGCCGGTGTTTTCAACCGGAATTTCAACCAGCCCATCGGCGCCAGTTAGGGATGACAAAACGCCCGCCCCGCGGCGGCCATATAATTGCATCGCCATAACCCCATCATCACCAGCGGCGAGCTTTACCCGCAGATATTCAGCCCGTCCGGCATGTTTCTTGTGATCAAAATCAGCCCGCACCGCCACGCGCATAATGGGCGATGTTATGCCGCCCGCCATGGTGAAAAACGCCGGGGCCGCAATCAACCGATAGCAAACAAAGGCGGCAACCGGATTGCCCGGTAAACAGAATATGCGCTTGTCACCAACCGCACCCACCGCCATTGGCCGACCCGGTTTCATCGCCAATCGCCAGAATACCAGCGCGGCATCATTATTGCGGAGTGCTTGTTGGGTGTGATCTTCATCACCATCAGACGCACCGCCAGAGGAAATCACAATGTCACACGCGTCCAAGGCGGTTTTATAGGCGGCAGTGAGCGCCGCTAGATCATCGGCAATAATGCCGTAATCGTTCACAATATATCCATCGGCCCGCAACAGTGAGGCCAGCATTGGCCGGTTTGAATCATAAACCTGCCCAATCGCGGCGGGGCTTGTTTGTCCGGTTCCATTCTCATCACCGGCATCAATAACCTCGTCACCCATTGATAACAGACCAATGGTCAACCGTTTGCGAACCGTAATCTGGGCAATGCCAGCCGCCGCCGCGATGCCAAGATCCGCAGGGCCAAGACGTTTGCCAGCCGGAATAATAGTCTCGCCGATAGCGATGTTTTCACCGGCGGGACGATTATTCGCCCCCGGCTTTAACGTTTTGTGGATTTGGACTTTTGTATCTGACCCAGCGTCATCGAAGGTGGTACAATCCTCGTGCATGGCGACCGCATCAGGTCCGTTTGGCATGATCGCGCCGGTAAAAATATGCACAGCTTGTCCTGGCGCAATTGGCTTGTTGAAGGGATGGCCAGCGGCGGCGCGCCCAATAACTTCAAAATGATAATCCGGATTGTCTTGCAGAAAGGCTGTATGAATAGCATAGCCGTCAACCGCGGCATTCGCCGTGGCGGGTAGGTTGTTTTGGGCAATGATATCGGCGGCATTAATCCGGCCATCGGCGTCATCAAGCCTAATCAGTTCGGTTCCGGCAATCGATTTTGCTCCCGCAATCAGGCGGGAGCGGGCAAGATCAGGGGCGATGGTCGCAGGATGAGGCATTAGCCAACACCCGCGGCCGCACCGCTATAACCCGCAAGGTCGCAGATAAAATTGGCAATGGCCGGAATATTATTCAAGTCAAGATGGTGCGGTGCGGGACGGGATGCGCCGGCATCGGTTTCCGGGAGCTCAGAATCGCTGGCAATGGCGATCACCCAATTATCGCCGGGATAGAGCAACGGGTTATCGGCGATGCTACGGTAGATCTCAATCTTTGGGATTGGCTCTTCTTTAAATCCCTCGACAATAACGATGTCGCACGGCCGCAATGCGCCTAGCAAATGATCGAGTGTCGGGGCTTTGGATGGGGCATGTTCGGTGAACAGCACCGAGCGTTTTGTCGATGAAACCAGAACTTGATTAGCGCCCGCACTACGGTGACGGTGGCTATCTTTGCCCGGAATATCAGCATCAAAATTGTGATGCGCGTGCTTTATAGTGGCGATTTCAATATCGCGGGAAGTCAATTCGGCGATTAGTTTTTCGGCAAGCGTGGTTTTGCCACTGCCCGACCATCCAGCCAATCCAATAACAAAGTGGTGCCGGTTGTAATTTGACAGGGGTGAGGGCGGCACCGCGTCAATTGGTGACATGACGCACAGCCCCACTAACATAACCATAGCCGGTTATTATGGTCAGTATCGCCGCCATCCATAAGAGCCCAAGGCCAATTTCCAAAGCAAATGGGAAGCCGGGGAAACCAGGCGCGCCGATCAAAAATCCAATCGCCAGAATTTGGAATGTGGTTTTCC
>Ga0209654_1001936_pt1 | contig 15196 bp, 15 predicted proteins | sample SaaInl1SG_22_DNA_FD_184646 | JGI IMG/M metagenome (GOLD analysis project Ga0209654, IMG submission 184646) | Marine microbial communities from expanding oxygen minimum zones in the Saanich Inlet - ESP_161SG_22_DNA (SPAdes) (version 2) | ecosystem: Environmental > Aquatic > Marine > Intertidal... | reverse complement strand
CATGAGGACTAATGCATCAACAGCGCTCAATAAGCGTTGCGTAACCCATTCCAACTCCCACACACATAGTCGCCAAACCAAATTTACCCCCAGAACGAACCAACTCATTCGTAGCCGCCTGTAAAATTCGGGTTCCCGACATCCCTAGGGGGTGTCCCAGTGCTATCGCACCACCATTAGGATTGATTCTTGGATCATTGTCTTCCAGGCCTAACTTACGCGTACAAGCCAGCGCTTGTGCTGAAAAAGCTTCGTTAAATTCCATGTGATCGATGTCTTTCAATGTGAGACCCGCTTTGTCCAACACTTTTCTGGTGGCGTAAACAGGACCAATACCCATGATTTTTGGCTCTACACCCACAACGGCAGAAGCAACTATTCTTGCTTTTGGCGTTAGATTGTATTTCTTTAATGCTGCTTCCGAAACCACTAGCATTGCTGCAGCTCCATCGTTTAAGCCCGAAGCGTTTCCCGCAGTTACCGTACCCTCCTTTTTGAATACAGTAGCTAATGTAGCGAGTTTTTCTAGGGTGGTATTTGGTCGAATAAATTCATCTTGATCTACAAGTACTGGATCTCCTTTTCTTTGAGGAATTTTTACTGTACAAATTTCTTCTGCTAAGATTCCGTTTTCACGTGCTTTTACAGCTTTCATTTGGGAATGATAGGCAAATAAATCTTGGTCTTCTCGACTAATACTGTATTGCTCTGCTAAATTCTCTGCAGTAATTCCCATTGCATCTGTCCCATACATTTGATGCAGCTTTTTATTGACAAAACGCCATCCAAAACTCGAATCTTCCATTTTAGCATCATTTCCAAAGGCATTTGTCGCCTTTGAAATTACATAGGGTCCGCGAGACATATGCTCCATTCCTCCAGCGATAAAAACATCTCCATCACCAGCTTTTATTGCCCTATTGGCTTGCACTACAGCAGACATTCCTGAAGAACACAATCTATTGACCGTTTCTCCGGGTACCGAATAGGGCAACCCAGCTAAAAGCAAAGCCATGCGAGCAACGTTTCGATTATCTTCTCCCGCTTGATTATGACACCCTAAAATAACATCATCAATAGCATCTTTGGGTAAATCGGGATACTTATCCAGTAAAGCTTTGATGGGTATTGCTGCCAAATCATCTGCTCTAACTTGTGCTAAAGCACCTCTAAAACTTCCTATTGGGGTTCTTATTGCGTCGACTATATATGCTTCTTTCATTTTTCTGCTATAATTGTTCTATAAATTTTGCTTGGGTTTTTTCACGAACCTCCTCCAACGAACTACCGGGTAATATTTCTATAAGAGTCAATTGTTGATCAATAAATTTGAATACCGCCAATTCTGTAATCAACATATCCACGCAGTTAAAGTCGGTTATGGGTAAAGTACAATTTTCTACTACTTTTGAATTACCCTCTCTATCGGTATGACGTAAGGTAATAATTAATTTTTTGGCTCCAGAGGCTAAATCCATTGCTCCCCCTACACCCAAAAGTGGTTTTCCTGGTACAGACCAGTTTGCCAAATTTCCTTGCGCATCAACTTCTAAACCGCCCATTATGGCCACATCAATATGCCCACCGCGAATCATCGCAAAACTATCGGCACTGTCAAAATAACTACTCCCCAACAATGCTGTGACTGGAACTTTACCCGCATTTACGGGATAATGCATCGCTCCTCCTCCATCTTTTGGTTCTGGACCCACACCCAACATTCCGTTTTCTGTATGAAGTATAATGCCGTCTTCAGGCTGAATCAAATCGGCCACTAGGGTTGGTATTCCAATTCCTAAATTGACTACATCTCCTTTATTTAATTCTGCAAACGCACGTTTAGCCATATTCATCCGTTTTTCATCAATCACTTTTGAAGAACCAACGGATGCTGAAGAACCTAAATCTTCTTCTGTCAGTTTACGCTCCACTAAAAAATCTACAAAACAACCTGGCGTGTGAATCTCATTGGGGTCTATTTCGCCATTTGGGACAATTTCTTGTACTTCAGCAATTACAATATCAGCCGCTGTGGCCATCGCTCTGTTGAAATTTTGCTCAGTCATTCGGTACTGCAGATTTCCTGCCGTATCGGCTCTCCAAGCTCTTATGATGGCTACATTTCCACGTATACCTTCTATAAAAACCTGCTCCTTTCCATTCAGTATTTTGGTTTCTCGCCCTTCTGCAATTAGCGTCCCTGCAGAGGTTGGTGTATAAAATCCGCCTATACCAGCACCACCTGCTCTAATGGCTTCTGCCAAAGTCCCCTGCGGAAGTAATTCATAGGCTACACGACCTTCTTGCGCGGCCAAAACAGCTTCTTTATTTGACGTGAAAAAAGAACCAACCATTTTCTTTAATTGACCATTGTTCAGTAGTCGACCGCCTCCCATATTGGGCTCACCAACATTGTTTGCAATAAAAGTGAGGTCTTTGGTAGTGGTTTTTGCTAGTTCATGAATAATATTTACTGGATTTCCGGTCATACCAAAACCACCCCCTAAAATAACATCTCCATCTTTTACTAATCTTGCGGCTTCTTCAGCACTTATTTTTGGAACTTTTTTCATTACTATTTAAATTTCAAATGATTCAAATGGAAGACCCACATAGTTTTCGGCTAAAGTGGTTCTGTAGGCTTTGGACACTTTCAGGTAATCAAATTTCGCTTTCTGTAGGCGATAGGTAAACGAGCCGTGTGCATCTTGTTTATGAAATAAGGTGGTCATAAAATTTGAGAAGTCCTGTGCTCTCCAAATTCTACGAAGTGCGTCATCTGTGTATTTGTCCAAGAGGATTTCTGAGTTGCTCTTGTAAAAGGCTACAAAGGCGTCTACCATATGCTTTACATCGGCAATGGCTAAGTTCATGCCTTTTCCACCTGTTGGTGGCACAATATGTGCCGCATCGCCAGCTAATAAAAGTCTACCGCTCCGCAAGTTGTCAATCATATGACTACGCATAGGTGTGATTCCTTTTTCAAAAATGGGGCCTTCTTTAAGCTCCCAACCTGGAGTACCTAATCGTATGGAAAGCTCACTCCAAATACGGTCGTCTGACCAATTATCAACCGAATCATCATTGTCTACCTGAACATATAATCTGCTTACCTTCTCCGAACGCAAACTATGTAAGGCAAATCCATTTTTGTGATAAGAATAAATCAATTCATCTGTTGAAGGCGCCACATTTGCTAAAATTCCTAACCAACTATACGGATAGGTCCTATCGTAAGACTGGAAACTTTTCTTTGGTAAGGTCTTGCGGCCAATACCATGAAAACCATCACAGGCTGCTACAAAATCGCATTCTAAAACCCCTTCTTCACCGTCTTTCTCAAAATGTATTTTAGGGCATTTAGTGTCGAAATCTACAATTTTGGTTGCCTTAGTTTCAAAATGCAAGGCTCCATTGTCTTGCAACCAAGCATCAATTAAATCTTTAGTGATCTCTTGCTGCCCATAAATAGAAATGGTTCTGCCATCAGTTAATTCAGCAAACGGAATACGGATTCGTTCTTCTTCAAAACTTAAATACACACCATCATGAACAACACCTTCTTTTTTCATCCGAGCATCCAACCCTAATTGCTTTAAAATATCTTTGGTGTTCTGTTCAACTAAACCAGCTCGCACTCTTCCTTCTAAATATTCTCTTGAACGCAATTCAATTATGACCGACGAAATTCCATGCTTCTTCAACCAATTCGCCAATAAAAGGCCTGATGGACCTGCCCCAATAATACCAACTTGAGTATTAATTTTCATCATTTCTTAAAGTTTATTTCCAGATTTTCAAATACTTCTTCGGCGGAATGCATAGCATCATTTGCTGCTGGCAATCCGCAATAAATCCCGGATTGCAAAATCACTTCTTTGATTTCATTTACGGTAACACCATTATTAAAAGCTGCTTTTAGATGCATTTTAAACTCTACTGTTCTGTTGAGTGGAATCAACATTGCAAGCGTGATCAAACTTCTATGATGTTTAGACAATCCTGGTCGAGTCCAAATTTCTCCCCATGCGTAATGCGATATAAATTCTTGAAAATCAGTATTAAATTTATTTTTACTTTCATTCGCCTTGTCCACATGCTTATCTCCCAAAACAGTTCGACGCACATGCATTCCTCTTTCAAAAGTGTCTTTGCCCACTATAAAATTGATAAGCGTTTGGGCGTATTCTTCCGGCAATTCCGTACTCGGCAAATGTCTTGCATGAAACACCTTTAATTTGGCATTTGGAATCTCTTGCTGCATTTTTTCAGCTTGACTTACATTAGTTACCGCGTCTTCATCACCCGTTATAATTAGTGTTTCAACAGATATGGTCTTTATGCTCGCGCTAAAATCAGCAGCTCCAATAGCCACGCAACAAGAAGCATATCCCTCGATATTGTTGGCTAAAAATATTTCTGCCATTTCGGCTACACGCAAAGGATTGGTTTTATGGTAATCTTCTGTAAACCACTTTTCCATAGTAGCATTTGCAATTGCTTGCATGCCCTGTTCTTTAATGAGGTTAATACGGTCGTTCCAACGATCTGCTGTGCCAATTTTAGCATCAGTATTGCTAATGATCAACTTATGCAATCGTTCTGGGTGATTGATGCCCAACCACTGACCTATCAGTCCCCCCATAGACAATCCACAGAAAAAAACCTTTTCGATGCTTAAATCGTCTAAAAGATCAACGACATCTTTTCCAAGCATTTCAATGGTATACGGCCCTTCGGTTTGCTCGCTTTTCCCATGCCCACGGGTGTCGTATTGGAGAACCCTAAAGTAGGGCAGTAAATACGGAATCAATTCATCCCACATTTTAAAATCTGCTCCCAAAGAGTTGGAGAACATCAGTACGGGACTATTTGGCGTGCCTTGTATTTTATAATTTGTTTTCATATTTATGAATACTTTTTTAGAATGTTTTCTACCCACACTAAACTATTGCCAATCGCGCTGATGGGTTCAAATAGGGCATCAATATTAATTATCTGAGGGTGCATTTCCAACACCACTTCCTTTAAATGTCTTTGTTGCTGTATTGCCAATGCACATGCCTTTTTTACCGATTCGTGCGCTTGCATTTTCCCTAGAGTTTTTGATAGATGAAGTGAAACTCTTTCAGCATATATAAGTCCGTTAGTGATTTCAATGTTCTGAAGCATCCGCTCTTTATCCACCTCTAGGTTGATGATTAAATCGACTGATTTTTCTAAGGAACCAGCTGTTAAATTCATTAGTTGCGTTAGTGTTTCCCATTCGGCATGCCAAAGTCCAGCAGATCGCTCGTGTTCTTGTGGCATGATCGAAAGCATTGTCGCTACCAAACCAGGTGTGCGGGCAGTATTGCTTATGATAAGTGCACAGCCCACAGGGTTGCGTTTATGTGGCATGGTGCTCGAACTTCCTTTACCTTCTGCAGCACCTTCAAAGACCTCACCAATCTCGGTTTGCATTAACAAGGAAATATCTTTTGCAATTTTACCAAGGGACCCCGAAAGAATTCCTAAGAAAGAAGCGAATTCGACTAGTGAATCACGTTGTGATTGCCATGGAAAAGACAGGTGTAAATCTAAGTTTTTCGCAAATTTCAGTTGAACATCTGTTGTAATATTATCATTTCCACCACCTACAGCTCCACCGAGCTGAATGCATAATAAGCGCTGCTTTAAATCTGAGATTCTGTCTTTACTTCTCGAAATACTCTCCAGCCATCCAGCGGTTTTCAATCCAAAAGTTAGGGGCTTGGCATGTTGCAATAGCGTTCTCCCCATCATAAGTGTTTTCAAATGAGTCTTGGTTAAACGCACTAAGGCACCTTCCAAAACAATCAATTTTTCTTCAAGCCAAACCACATATTCTTTAATAGTAAGTACAGTCGCTGTGTCAATAATGTCTTGACTTGTAGCGCCAAGATGGATGTATTTGGAAGCTTCAAAATCTCTGTTTTTAACTGCCTTGGTCAGTTGTTTTACTAAGGGTATGGCAACATTACCTCCCAAAACAATCTCTTTCTTCAGCGAAACAGGGTCTATAACGTCTATGATACAGCAATCTGAAATGATTTTTGCGGCCACTTCAGGAATGACACCAGCCTCAGCTTGAGCCATTGCTAGAGCAGCTTCAACTCGTAATAATTTAGTGATTGTCTCCCGCTCAGAAAGTAATTCGGATAATTCGGAAGAATAAAATGTATCAGTATATAAAGACATCTAATGGTCTGGGTTTACACATTAAAAAAAATGGTTTCGTTTTCGCCTTGCATGTATATATTGAAGGTATAGCTGTCTCCCTCTTTTTTGGCGATGAGGGTTTCTCTGCGTTCATGTGGTACGGAACTAAGCACCTCATCTTTTGCATTCAGTTCTTCTTCATCAGAAAAATAGATGCGTGTGTATGAATGTATTAGTTGGCCACGCATGAATAAAATCAAATTAATAAATGGTGCTTGGCCATTTATTGATTTTGGCTTAATCGTTCTAAAAGCAAAAGCATTATTCTGATCTGTGCCCGTGCCGTATCTACCAAAAAGCTTGTGCTCTCCATCATTCTGCCAAAGCTCCACCATGGCATCATCAATTGGATTGGCATTTCCGTCATATACGGTTCCTGAAATTCGTATGATCTTATTTTCGTTAATTCCTTCTGCCATGTTTCCATCAACTAATGAAAGAAAATCATAGCTGTATTGCTCTGGCGTAAGACCATATGCAAAGAAAGGGCCAATGGTCTGTGAAGGGGTTTGTCGTTTCTTCATATCTAAAAAATTCCTTTATTTATTTTCAAACGGGGTAGCATTATGTCCCCTTAACACGATGTCAAAGCGGTATCCAAGTGCAAAATCTGGCTCTGTAATATCCAAATCAAAACTTGACACCAGCAGTTCCCTCCCTTTTGGAGGAACCGCATTAAAAATTGGGTCATATTGAAACAAGGGATCATTTGGAAAATACATTTGGGTGATCAATCGGCTTGAAATAGCATTCCCAAATAAAGACAAATGAATGTGGGCTGGCCGCCATGCATTGTGATGATTCCCCCAGGGATAGGCTCCTGGCTTAATGGTGTAGAATTTATAATTTCCTTGGGCGTCTGTTAAGCAACGACCCGTCCCTAAAAAATTAGGATCTATAGGGGCATTGTGTTGGTCAACCTTGTGCACGTATCTTCCTGCTGCATTGGCTTGCCAAATCTCTACCAAGGTATGTGGAATGGGCTGTCCCTTTTCATCGGTAACCCTTCCATGAACTACAATACGTTCGCCTAGGGGCTCAGAAATCTTGATGGAATTTTTTGTGAGGTCGTGGTCAAGTTCTCCTAAATTAAAATCTTCAAAAAGCGGACCTGTGCTATCCGACAGGGATTTCTTCGCAATAATCAATGGCTTAGAAGGCGCTCTTAATAAGGTCGATTTATAGGCCTTGTCTAAATGTTTAGGCTGCACTTCTGGATCAAAACTGCTGCTAATTATATTTTTCATACTCTTGATATTGATAAAAACGAATCTATTGCAACCATAAATCTCAAGCTTGGATAATTTAATTTATTAATTGTACTAAATAAACATTTTTAATTTTAATATATTTGAATTTTAATCGGAAAATAGCATAAATAAGTGTTTTTGTGAATTATAAAAATATATTAGCTAAACCAGAACATGTATAAAATACACATTTATGAATGATATATTGAGATATCAAGGCTTATATGGCGATCAACAATTATCTTTTATTGCTGATTTTATTCACATAGAACCGCTTGAAGAACGAAGCAAATTGTACTCCTGGGAAATACAAGAGCATTTTCACACGGATTTAGTCCAGCTCTTTATTATTGAATCTGGTCAGGGTATTTTACTTTCAGAAGGAAAGAAAACCAAACTAAAATCGCCCTGTTTGATAACTGTTCCCGCAAATGCCTTGCATGGGTTTAATTTTGAACCGCAAATTAAAGGATATGTAATAACGCTTTCCGTTTCATTTTTTGAAACACTCTTCAAAAACAACATTGAAATTAAAAAAGCAACTAAAAATCTATCCAATTATTATTTTGGAGATAATCCAGAAACAGTAAAAGAAATTTTATGGCTAAAATCAAAAATAGAACAGGAATTGATTAGAGAAGCGCCCGAAAAATTATTGGTGATTTCCATGTACTTTGAATTATTGTATTTGCAATTGTATCGAGAACAATTCAGAAAAACCGCACATGCTCTAATTTCAAACAATAGAAACTTAAGTTACTTCCAACAATTTCAAGATATGATTCGTCAACATTCTAGAGATCAGCTTTCCATAAAAGATTTTGCTAAGGGAATTGGAATAACACAAACCCACCTCAATCGGATCTGTAAATCGGTTGCTGGGAAATCTGCCCTAAAGGTTGTACAGGATCACACAATGAATGAGGCTAAAAAATACCTTCTTAACACCTCTTACACTGCCGCAGAAGTCGCTTACTTGCTCAATTTCAATGATCCTGCTTATTTCAATAGACTCTTTACAAAACGAGTTGGAGTTGCTCCCGGAGAGTTTAGAAAAGGCTAATTTTTTAATGTAATGATGTCGTTTTTCTAAATGTTGATACAATAAATTTGGACCTTAATCATTTCTTTTGGGAGATCTAAACACACTGTAAAAATGGGAATCGAGCTCAAAAAAGTATAATTAAGTTTCTGTTATCTGCTTAAGATCTAAAGAAAAAGCTAGCTGTTTTTTAGAGAAATAGAAGTAAAAGAGTTAAAACGAATCCTCCGATGGCAAAATACATTCCTTTTTTGAACACGGGCATTTTTGGAGTATACATCCAAAATGCAGACAAAACAAAAAAGACTAATGATAGCCCAAAAAAGATGTTTAAAAAGTATAAAGGGCTGTTTGTTGTTGCTTTATGAAGACGTTCCATTTTTTCAAGAACGAAAGGTAGTTTTTCTTTTGTTACAATTGCCAAGCCTGTTTTACTATTGTAATTCCCATCTTTAAAATATAAGATGTCACCTTCAACCTTTTCTACTTTTACCCCCATTCGCAATAGCGGGCTTAATTCACCGCCTGTTAAGTTGGGCGTTAATTGTTGTTCTGTAACCACTTTGGTTTTTAAAAAACTAGTCTCTCTAAAAATCATGATGATACCACTAATAGCATACATCATCATAATACCTGACAAGAAATATCCTAAATACCTGTGAATTACTCTAATTTGAAATGAAAATGGGGTTGTGCGATTTGTCATAATGTTGGGTTAAATTTTGAAATTGGACTTCAATTTCACAACAAGGTTTATTTGTTGACTCTGATTATTTTATATACCATACAATTAGGTATGTTCTATTTCCCGCGGTAAGCGGTATCAATTACTATATGTCCGTTAGCTACTCTACTTACACAAGCACATAATTTATTGTTTTCTCCTTTTTCAGATTCGCTAAAAAAGAAATCACGGTGGTCAATATCGCCAGAATATTCAAGAACATCAACTTGACATAAACCGCATTCTCCTTTTTTACAATCGTACATTACCTCTACCTGAGCCTCTTCGAGGGCCTGTAATATTGTCTTGTTCTTTTTTACCTCGATTTGCAAATCAAATCTTGGAATCTTTAGTAAGAAATCTTGTGGAGCAAATAGACCCGAAGCACCAAATGTTTCGAATCGCAAATTGGAATTTTCAAAAGGCCCTTCTTCCCATGTTTTGCGAACAGCATTCATCAACCCAATTGGGCCGCAAAGATATATTTGGGTCTTTTCATTGCACAGGCCTATGAGCTGCGAAACATCGAAAGAACCATTAACACTACTAAAATTTACAGTAATCTGTTTCCCTAATAATTTTTGCAATCGGCTGATATAAGGCATTTCATAATCTGCATTCCCCAAGTATAGCATGCGTACATTCTTGTCACTTTTCGCTATCAATTGCTCAGCCATGCCTAGAATAGGGGTTATGCCAATTCCTCCAGCTATGAGAAGGTAATCCGAGGAATTAAAGCTTAGTTCAAAGTGGTTGGTCGGTTGTGAAATTTGCACTCTACTTCCTTCTTTTAAACTCCACATATAGGTAGACCCTCCTCGACTTGCGGGCAGGCGCTTAACTGCAATGGTATAAGGCGAATTGGGTTCATACTGCCCAACTAAAGAGTAACTCCTCACTTCCGGGACATCATTGATCAATACAGAAATATCTACATGAGATCCCACGGTAAAAACTGCTGTCCCTTGCGCTGGTATTAATTGGATTTCCATTACATTTTCTGCAACTTTTTCCATTTTGCCCACCACGGCATTTTCCCAAGTATTCCTATATCGCATTACTAGTTATTTTCTTCTGCAACTATTCTATCGGTAATTCTTCTGGCCCACATGGCCCCTGCATCAATATTCAGGTTGTAAAATTCCCGATTAGGGTTCGCATTAATTGCCTTTTGTTGTGCTTCTAATATTTCTTCATCTTGGGCGAAAATACGGGCCACTCCGTTTTTGAGTTCAGTGGTATTGCTCTGATCCTTGAGGTTGTAATTTCTGCTGAAAGCCCAAAAATAAAGACAAGTTTGATTAGTGGAAGGTGTAATGGTATTTAAAACATATCCATTTACTCCTTGAGAACGATTGCCCTCTGGCGCCCCTGTTCCAGCAATAGCAACCCCAACATCAATATTGACGGTACATGGAGCTTCAAACTTGATGATCTGCCAACGATCAACATCACCGTCATGCTTAAAAACTTTATTTAATTGTCCCTTCCAAAAAGGTGGAGGCTGAATCCCCTTCATCCACCTGGTAACAGTTGCCGTTTTTTCGTCGTAATGAACATCAAAAGGCGCTTCTGCCACATTTCGGTCACCGATGCTTTCTGAGTGCACAAAGGTTTCATGGGTTAGGTCCATCAAATTGTCAACCACCAATCTATAGTTACAATGTACTTTAATCATTTGTCCGTCACCCGCCCATTCCGGATCATCATTCCAATGCATATCAGGAATCAATTTTTCGTCAGCTAAAGCTGGGTTTCCCATCCACACCCAAATAAATCGATACTTTTGAATTACTGGATAGGAGCGAACACATGCCGACGGATTGATCGTTTCTTGAGAGGGCATATAAGAACATCTTCCGTCACTCTTATATTCTAATCCGTGATAACCACATACTACAGTATCGCCACGTAAACTCCCCTTTGATAAGGGTAAGAGTCTGTGCCAACACGCATCTTCTAGCACTACAGGAGTACCATCCTTTTTACGGTACAAAACCAAAGGCTTGTTACAAATGGTTCTGGGCAGCAATTCATTTTTTAATTCCACATCCCAAGCTACAGCATACCATGCATTCATGGGGAAGGATTCATTCATTGTGAAACTTTGCATTTGTATGGGTTTTATATTCAACACTTATAATGAATGTAATTTGTAGATTTCAGAATTAAATAACAATTAAAAAGTTGATTTTGAATATCTTTAACTTGTTTATGAATAAAAATGTAAGTAACTATTTATCACTTTTGTTATTAAGACTTGAAAAAGACGAATTCAAGGTTCTTTCTGTTAATTATATTAATCTGTAAATTATAAAAATGAAAAACGCTGTTTATATTTTATCTGCAACCCGAACACCAATGGGTTCGTATTCTGGGGGACTTTCGACTGTTTCTGCAACAGAATTAGGTGCTACAGCAATAAAGCATGCTATTAAAAAAGCAACTATTCAAAGTGATCAAGTTGAATCCATAGTCATGGGGAATGTTTTGTCAGCAAATTTAGGTCAAGCTCCAGCTAGACAAGCATCAATGCTAGCAGGTTTGCCAGAAAAAACTTGCGCAACCACCGTCAATAAAGTCTGTGCTTCGGGAATGAAAGCTGTAAGTATGGTATTCAATGATATCAAGTTAAACAACTGTGAAATAGGCGTTGCTGGGGGTATGGAAAACATGAGTCAAGTTCCACATTATCTTCCTAATTCGAGAATAGGCTTGGGCTTTGGTCATGCTAGTCTTGTTGATGGAATGCTTAAAGACGGCTTAACCGATGTATATAATCAGACTTCAATGGGGGTTTCTGGTGATAAAACAGCTGAAAAATATAATATCAGTAGAGAAGAACAGGACAAGTATGCAATGCAGTCATATGTTAAGAGTACCAATGCGTGGCAAAACGGTCTTTTTGAAAATGAAATCGCTAAGGTGAGTGTACCACAAAGAAAAGGAGAGCCTATTGTTATTTCTGAAGATGAAACATATAAAAAGGCGAATTTTGATAAAATGAAAAAATTAAGACCTGCATTTTCAGAAAAAGGGACAGTAACTGCAGCAAATGCCAGTCCCCTAAATGACGGAGCAAGTGCATTAGTTATCGCCGGAGATTCATTTGTTAATAACAATGATTTAGTTCCTGAAGCTGAAATAATAGCATATGCTGAAGCCGAACAAGATCCTACATTTTTTACAACAACCCCCATATTGGCAACAAAAAAAGTTTTAGAAAAGGCTAATTTAAACCTTTCAGATATTGATTTTTTTGAAGTTAATGAAGCATTTTCTGTTGTACCAATTGTCTATATGAAAACCTTAGATATAGCAGATGAAAAAGTAAATGCTTTTGGAGGTGCCGTTTCTCTAGGACATCCTTTGGGGAGTTCAGGAAGTAGAATATTAGTAACCTTATTGAATATTTTAAAAGCAAAAAATGCCCAATATGGTTTGGCTGCAATTTGCAACGGTGGAGGTGGTGCCAGTGCAATGATAATTAAAAACTTAAGTTATGAATAAAAAAGTAAAAAATGCGGCTGTAGCCCTAGAGGGAGTGACCCATAAGATGACACTCATGCTCGGTGGTTTTGGGTTGTGTGGAATACCTGAAAATGCCATTTCAGAATTAGTAAACAAAGAAATTGGGGGGCTTACCTGTATATCAAATAATGCTGGAGTTGATGATTTTGGGCTTGGTTTGCTTTTAAAAAAGCACCAAATAAAAAAAATGATTGCTTCCTATGTGGGGGAAAACAATGAATTTGAAAGGCAAATGCTTTCGGGTGAATTGGAAGTAGATTTAATTCCTCAAGGGACCTTGGCTGAACTATGCAGAGCAGCACAATCAGGGTTTCCAGCAATTTTTACCCCAGCTGGATACGGAACAGAGGTTGCTGAAGGAAAAGAAGTAAGAGAGTTTGATGGGAAAATGTATGTTCTAGAGCATGCTTTTAAAGCAGACTTTGCCTTTGTCAAGGCATGGAAAGGTGACAGTGCAGGCAATTTGATTTTCAAGGGAACTGCGAAGAATTTCAACTTTAATATGTGCGGTGCAGCCAACATTACCGTTGCAGAAGTAGAAGAATTAGTCCCGCTGGGAGAATTACATCCAAATGAAATACATGTTCCTGGAATTTTTGTCCAACGTATTTTTCAGGGGAACAATTATGAAAAAAGAATTGAACAACGCACGACAAGAAAAAAAGAATAGCCATGTTAGATAAAACAAGTATTGCAAAGCGAATAGCCCAGGAAATAAAAAACGGTTTTTATGTCAATTTAGGCATAGGGATTCCAACTTTAGTGGCTAATTATGTCAGGAAAGATATCGAAGTAGAGTTTCAGAGTGAAAATGGGGTGTTAGGCATGGGTCCTTTCCCTTTTGAAGGAGAGGAAGATGCAGATATCATAAATGCAGGAAAACAGACGATTACTGCATTGCCTGGAGCTAGTTTTTTTGATTCTGCATTAAGCTTTTCAATGATACGAGGAAAACATGTAGACTTAACCATTCTTGGAGCGATGGAAGTTGCTGAAAATGGAGACATTGCCAACTGGAAAATACCTGGTAAAATGGTAAAAGGTATGGGTGGTGCAATGGATTTAGTCGCGAGTGCAGAAAATATTATTGTGGCAATGATGCACACCAATAAAGCAGGGGAATCAAAGCTTTTGAAAAAATGCTCCTTACCCCTTACAGGTGTTGGATGTGTAAAGAAAATTGTTACCAACCTGGCCTTTTTGGAAATTGTTGAGGGAGGGTTTAAGCTGCTTGAAAGAGCACCAGGAGTGAGCGTTGAATCTATCAGAAAAGCAACTGAAGGAAACCTTATTATTTCGGGAGAGATTCCGGAAATGAAAATTTAAGAATAACTTTGTTTAAAACACACCACCTATGCGAGTCATCGATTTATCAGTAAACATTTCAGAAAAGATTAAAGAACCTTTACCCACAAAAATCCTTTATGAGAATCATGAAGAATGTGTCGAAAATATGGGGAAGATTTTATTTAAAGATTTAGAAGGTGATGTTTTTGTGAATGGGAAAGGATTAGCCGGAGAAACAATAAATCTAACTACTCATTCAGGCACACATGTAGATGCACCTTATCACTATTCACCAACTTGCGCTGGAGAACCCTCAAGAACTATTGATGAATTGCCTTTAGAATGGTTTTTTAATGACGGTGTCGTTTTGGATTTTACCGATAAACCCGAGGGTTATTTGATCGAACCAGAAGATTTAATAGAAAAACTATCTGCAATTAATTATACGCTAAAACCTTTGGATATTGTGCTCATAAGATGTGACGCAGACAAACGTATACATGATGACGAGTATGTTAAAATTCATGTAGGTGCTTCAGCAAAAGCGACACATTGGCTAATCGATCAAGGGATCAAGGTTATGGGTACAGATGGCTGGGGATGGGATATTCCGCTGCATCTCCAAATCCAAAGATTTAAACAAACACCACGTGAAGGAATCATTTGGGAAGCGCATTATGTAGGGATTGAAAAAGAATATTGTCAAATCGAAAAATTGGCTAATTTAGATCAATTACCATCTTTTGGCTTCAAAGTCGCTTGCTTCCCTACAAAGATAGAAAAGGCAAGTGCCGGCTGGACAAGGGCAGTTGCAATTTTAGGGATGTAAAATATTCACATGAATATGAATGATGAAAAAAAAATACCAACCTTAGATTATTATGAAATATCAAATTTTCATATGCATCAAGTTGAGTGGTTGCCAATAATTACTAATGCAAAACATCCAGATTTTCATATCAACAAAATTGATGATATTGCAGACAAGAAAAACTTCAGTGTGCTTCCCCATCGCAAAATATTCCATGATTTTTTCTTTCTTAAAAAAGGTACTTCCATAAGAACAAAAGGGCTAAATAGTTACACTATAAATGCTCCTGCTATTTTTTTCTTACCCGCTTA
>Ga0209654_1001935_pt1 | contig 15201 bp, 3 predicted proteins | sample SaaInl1SG_22_DNA_FD_184646 | JGI IMG/M metagenome (GOLD analysis project Ga0209654, IMG submission 184646) | Marine microbial communities from expanding oxygen minimum zones in the Saanich Inlet - ESP_161SG_22_DNA (SPAdes) (version 2) | ecosystem: Environmental > Aquatic > Marine > Intertidal... | reverse complement strand
TGTCCGTGTCTTCTGTTGGATCAAGTGGGAAGGCATCTTCTGTATCCAAAGTACCGTCGTCGTCATCGTCTGTGTCGGCATTGTTACCTGTCCCGTCTGCGTCTGTATCCGTATCTTCTGTTGGATCAAGTGGGAAGGCATCTTCTGTATCTAGAGTGCCGTCGTCATCTGTGTCAGGGTCTAACGGGTCTGAGCCGTTTGTAGTTTCTTCTGTGTCAGTGACACCATCTCCATCACTATCTGAATTAGGATCGTCATTATCCACATCAAACTCATCTACAACACCGTCAGAATCACTATCTATAATATCTGACTCTAAAGCATCAATTGTACCATCACCGTCAATATCTGTTGTTCCTTCAGAACCATCTGTCTCACCATCTCCGTCTGTGTCGGGATCTAACGGGTCTGTGCCGTTTGTATTCTCGTCTGTATCTGAAACTCCGTCACCATCAACATCATCGTTATTTAACGGTAGTATTGTAATCGTAAATTCTGCAGCATCCGTTTTCCCCGAAATATCAGAAGCCTGAACATCTAAAACATACTGCTGTTTTTCAATGTACTTTGGAGAAGAATTAAATTTAAGTTCACCTGAGGTTGAATTTAAATTAAATGCAGCTCCGTCTTTTCCGGCTATTATGGTATAAGTAGTGATATCTTGATAATCTGGAAGTGTTTCAATGTCAACAACTATGACATCTGTTGCTTGCTGTTCCAAATATTCAACAGCAGTACCCGTAATAATTCTAGGGTATTCATCAACATTTGTTAGCGGAATGGTTATCGTCGCTAGGTCTTCATTTCCATATGGATCAGTTACTTGAACGATTACCTCCATATTTGCATCACCTTGATTATCTACAAAGGATTCAAAATCAAAATATTCTGATTCTTTAACACGTATAAAACCTGTAGAACTATCTATTTGAAGCGCATTGGTTATTTTCTCAGCATTTGTAGTTGCTAAAGAGTACGTAAGTTCATCACCTTCTAAATCAGAATCATTTCCAGTAGATTTCTCATTAACATCATAGATAAAAGTGTCAACTGCTTGCCCCTCATCAAAAGAGCTAGTAGTATAGTCATCAATTTCTGGAAGTGCTGTTCCAAGTCCTCCTGGATCTGTAAATTGACCTATCTCAGGATCAGTATCTCCAAGAGCATTATCGGTAAGGGTAATTACTATTCTATCTACTAATCCATCTTGATCAGTATCAATTAGTGTAGCTCCATCATCAAAGGTAGCTAAGTCTTGGTCATCTTTAAAACTAAAGAAACTTCCGTCTGCTGCCTTTTTAATGTACGTGGTTGCTGCTATACCTGAGGGCAAATCAATTACTATACGTGTTTGAAGTCCAGCTCGAGTGTCATCTAAATCCGTTAAGGTCGTATTTGGCTCAGGTACAATAGAGAACTGATATAAATCTGCTTTAAAGTCAAATGACTCCTGAACAGCATCAGGTATTTCAATAATACCTAGATCTTTGAGCTTCGCATTTGGATCTGACCTATAGTTTTCATTTCCAAACTGACCATCAGCATCATCAATACTTCCTACCAAAATAGCTCCATATTTAGACTGCGATGGTGCCGAACCTCCGTTTCCTTCTGCCCAACTCTTGGCTGAAACAAAATCTTCATAACTAGTCATTGGAAAATGACTAATATTATTTTGTTTTCTGTCTGGTACTCCGTCACCATCTAAATCATCACTTTTGCCTAGTGTTTCTAGCTTTGTAGGTATCCCATCATCATCAGGACTCTCTGCAATTTTAATCGTCACTTTGAAAGGACCCTGCTTTTCTCCAAAACTATCTTCGACGAAGTACTCAAAATCAACATCTCCATAAAAGTGCTCCTCAGGAACAAATGAATACGTTCCATCGTCATTAAATTCTAGAGTACCTTGGCTTACGGTTGTTGTATCTGACAACTCGTATGTAATCGTATCTCCATTGTCTGGGTCTGAGCCTTCAACTGCAGACACTACTTTTACACCTTCAGTAATTGTTTGAAATATGTCATTCCCGGCACTATCTGTCAGTTTATTTCCTTGATCATCAAATACGGGTGTCTGTGTCTCAACTTTATCTTCAGCGGCAGGGGGGTCATTCTTACCCTCAATGACAATTTCGTTAGTTACATCAATCTGAACTGTACCATCTGAAACTTCATAAGATATACGAATCTTTCCAGATTGTAAACCCGTTAAAAATTGAGAGTTGGAAAGATTTAATTGAAGTTTATTTCCATTTAGTGAAGCTATCTCAACAATTTGTCTGAACTGCTCAAGAATATCTTGATCTGTAATAGTCTCATAATTATCTCCATTTGAATCACCACCAAGATACTCTATAGTAAGATTCAAAATGGATAAAACGTCCCCGTCAGGATCGGTAATCCCATCTGTTAGATCTACTACAATATCAGGATCATTCTGCGTATAACTAAAGGACGTTGGGGTTCCTGTAGGTGTACTATTTACAATAGTAGTGTCAATTGTCAATGTACCAGAACCTGCATTTGACACATTACCTGCAGCGTCCGAAGCGGTAGCACTTAACGTGTAAACCCCATCAGTAAGTTCTGTTGTTACATCAACGCTCCATTTGCCGTCAGTACCTGCAGTGGTATTATACGTCTGTCCGTCAACAATTACTATGACTGTGGAATTTGCCTCTGCTGTACCTGTTAATGTTGGTGTGGTATTGTTGGTCGTTACATCTGTTATTGTTGGTACATCTGGCGGAGTGGTATCTGCAACTGTTACCGTTTTGGCACTACTCTGATTACCTGCAGCATCTGTCGCTGTAACTGTTAATGAAGACCCTGCAGTTTGCGCAGGTGAAAGTGTAATCGCATAAGCACCATTGGTACCATCTGCTGTTGCTGTTCCTAATACCGAGTTATCTGAATCATAAACCGTCACGGTACTGCCTGCTTCTGCTGTTCCTGTTACTGTCGTTTCAGTAGCATTAGTTACTACTGGTTCATCTGGCGGAGTGGTATCTGCGACCGTTACCGTTGTGGCACTACTCTGATTACCTGCAGCATCTGTAGCCGTAACTGTTAATGAAGACCCTGCAGTTTGCGCAGGTGAAAGTGTAATCGCATAAGCACCATTGGTACCATCTGCTGTTGCTGTTCCTAATACCGAGTTATCTGAGTCATAAACCGTCACGGTACTGCCTGCTTCTGCTGTTCCTGTTACTGTCGTTTCAGTAGCTGTAGTATCTGCTGGCGCAGCAGGAGCTGTAGTATCAATAGTAAACACAAGATTGTCATCATCACCATAAGGATTACCAGCAAGATCAGTTCCTGCTACAGTAACCGTTGCAGTTCCGTCACTGCCTGATGGAACTGTCCATTCATAAGTCCAAATTGTAGCATCTGTGCCTTGTGTTGTTGTAGCGGCGGTAATATCGTCTCCATTACTAAGTACTAGCTTCATAGTAGGAGCAGCAGTCATGGTCTCGTTAAAGGTTGCTGTAATAGTAACCGCACCATCTAAAGCACTGACCAAGAGGTCATCGTTATCATGAGTTAAGACTACTGTTGGTGCGTTCCTATCAATGATATAAGTTGGTGTTGCAGTGGCAGTAGCTTGTGTACTAGAATTGGTAGCCGTTACAGTAGGTGTATATGTACCGTCAGGTATTGGTGAATACCCTTCTTTCACATCCGTTACTGACCAAGATCCATCGGTTGAAACTGTACCCCCATAAAATCTATCCGCACTAAATTCTACTCTAATTTGATCACCAGAAGTACCCGTACCTGTAAAGGTAATTGGACTGCCATTTACAATATTGAAAGTAGCATCATCTGCTGTTAGTGTTGTTTCAGCTGTCCCTGTTGCCCCAGGATCTTTTATGTAACCTACTCTATCATCACTGTCCCACTCTGAATTATCTGTTATAGTGATTTGAATAGCTGTAATCTTCCCATCGTTATCAAAAGTTAGATCTGCTCCGTCAGAATCTCCAGTTGCCATAAAAGGCGCCCAAGAACCGTCAGCTTTTTCTTTAAAATACGTATCGCCCTCTATCGGTGTGCCTAACTCAATGAAAAAACGAACCTGAGTACCATCTCTAGTAGGATCAATATCTTCAATAGGTGTTGTACCCTCAGGGCCAACAGCAAATTCCATTATATCTGAGCCAAAATTGAAACCTTTACTCAAGTCATTTACTTTGGCTCGCATGTTTATCGCTATTAGCTGAGCGTTAATATCAGGCTTGTTAGCTCCTGCGTCTTTTTTACCGACCCAAATAACAGACATTTCATCTGCTGTAGGCACCGCGTTATTTTGATCTGTAACATAATTAAGGGCCTTATCAAACAATGCCTTTACACCAAATGGCGTATGAGCAACACTTGACTGTAAACGGTCAGGAAGATCATCTCCATCTATATTATTCTTACCTACCCCTTTACCAAGAGATAGCTTCTCAATAATGGAAGATATCCCATCAGCATCTTCAATTTCCTGTAAATTAATGGTAAGCGACTTAGTTACAGCGTCCAAGCCTAGTTTAGAAAGCGTTAATACCAGTGTATAACTAGAAGACGTTCGTATAAACGTATTTAACCTTTTTGGGTTTTTTACTTGAATACCTTCAGCTACAATTTCAAATAAACTAGCATCACTTCCACTAAGAGTCAAAGTAGCATTTGGATCTGATAATTGAAGGGTTGAAAGTGGAATAAGTTCCGTTAACTCATCTATAGTTATGGTATCTGGTGCATTAATAGCTAATGAAAAAGGATAAGAGATCAGTATCTTAGATGAATCATTGCCATTAGTATCAGTAGCCTTAATGTAAACCGTATCGCCGTCTTCTAAATGATTATTTGTATCTGTTATAGTAAGTATAAAGTCTCCATTATCATCTGCTGTTGCAGTTCCAATAGAAGTAATACCATCAGTACCAAATAGCGTAAGTGTAAAACCAGCTTGGGTTGTTCCCGTTACTTCCGAAGGGGTTACATTTGTAACTGTTGGAGGACATACTTGCGCTGGCGCTTCGCCTAATGGTAGAATGCCGCTATTTAAGGTTTGCCCTACCTGTTTCTTGTATAGTGTTACCCCATCTGGAGTGATTATTTCAAAACCAACATCTTGAGCATTTGATCCGGCCTCAAACTGAAACTTAATATCCACAGGCGCAAAAGGGGTAATGACAGAACCATCTTCCCAGCCAAATTGACTAAAAGAATACACGGCGGGTGATTGATTGGTAGAAAGGGTAGATGGAGTAAGATAATAGATATAATCACTTCCTTGAGCAGCTCCAACCATAATAACATTAATTGAACTACCGCCCCAATGATCAGACAAATTAGCTGTTTGACCTGTCATTGTAATGGCCCAAGCTTCATTACCATGAATATTATTATAAGCTGTAGGGAGAGCTGCTTGCACAACTCTCGTAGTTACAGGTGAAGAAGATCCATCGTTTACATAGCTTACCTTAACGGTTGTTCCGTATTCTATTTCTGGGCTTAGATTTGTAAATGAAAAAGCGCCACTTGTGTCAGCACTCGTTGTAATGGTTTTCTCTTGTGAGCTACAGATAGGTTGATAGGTAAGGGATACAACACTACCTGATGCTGCTAAATTCCCAGTCACCTCGGTGGTAGATAGTGTTAAAATCTCGGCACCACCACATGGTCTTGGACTGATACCAGTTAACCTGCCGTCGCTGTCCTCAACCGTTAGTGTACGTGTTTTTGTAGCCAGTACGGTTTGTCCATCTGAAGCATATACAGTTATATTAATGGTATATTGACCTGCTTGTATATAGGATAAGTTTTGAAGCTGACAATCTGTAAAATTATATTCAACCGCAAAATCTGTTTCCCAACTATAATTGGTGCCTGGCTGAACAACCGCTGAAAGAATTGGATCTTCAAGTAAGTTCCCAAAATCTACTTTTACAATATTTCCTACAGCAAAAGGAGTATCAACCTCTCCATTGGACAACAATACATATAAAGGGCCATCATATATTGCCACTTCACTTACTGGATCTCCTATAGGACCAGAAGGGCCATAATTTTCATAATAGCTTTGGTTTAAAATAGATCTCCAATCTGTATCCCAATTGATATATATTGGAAGTGATGGGCATGTAGCAGGGTTTAGAACAGATGTTGTATTCGCTTTATTCCCAGAATCTCTCCAAGAATCATTATCTAACAAACCTGTTTGTTCAAATTCAGAGCGAACCTCAATATAATTTGTAGCCCCATCTCCATCAGAATCTGCACAACCATCTATGTCATAAAAACCACTAGTTATCTCGGCTTCTATATTATCTGGAATACCATCATTATCCGTATCCGTTGTCCCCCAAATTAATGGTTCCTTGCTAATAGCTATATTTAATTGATAGTTTAACCCTTTAAAAATGTTGTCTGAACTTTCAGTAGTGGATACTTCTACAGTTGCCTGCTTACCTTCCCAGTATTCATACCAATTAATTTGATTACCATATTCATCTTGAGTCAGCGGAATTAATGTAATGGTTTGTGGCGTGTCCCAATTGTCTGGAGTAAATGTAATTGGTGAAATCCCTGCGATTAAAGCTTTAGTATAACTGCCATCACTGCTTAAAACAAAATTATTTGGATTAACATTGACTTCAACATCCGATGTTGGTTGTATTGGTAGGACAACAGTAAATGTTGGGTGTGGCGTTACAGGAACCTGTTGATCGGGATTAAAATAAATATCTTGAATTGTATTTGTTGCAGCATCTTTAAGAGCTCCAAAAATTAAATTCGCATCGTCATCTTTAACAATAACCTGAATATTAGCCGCTTGGGCATTAGCAAAATTGCCAGATGTTCCTTGTTCTACTCCTATTAGAAGCTGGTTTATGGTACTCCCGTCCAAGTCGGCGTCATCAATCGCTGTAATTGTAAAATATTGCGTAGTGTTCCAATTAGAAGCATCAAAAGAAATTGTGCTAGATTGAATCTGAAATTCATCAGATGCCGTTGATGCAACTACACTAACCGTCTAATCGGGAATTTCTGATAGTTCAATCCCGATTTGTGCCGTGTTTAATAGGTTGTCATCAGCAGTCTCTCCAATTTCATAAAATAAAGATTCGGCAGCAATAACGCGTGTGGTTCCGATATCTAAAGTCGTAAAATTAGCAGTTGTAGATAGGTCGGCATATCTTGCATTGGGAGTTGTCCCTGAGTAGTCTGGGTTTCCAATAAAAGTAAATCGAATAGGCGTTGTTTGGTCTCCATCACTCTCACTGTCATCAGGTGTATTTATTGTTACTGTATGAGATAGTGTGGTTAAAGGCTGACCATTTGGGTATGTAGTCCCAAATTCAAGTACCGATGGCTCTGAGATTACCGCCTCAGACGAGTCGTCAGAAGTAACTTCGAGGTAAACGGAACCCGAATTTTGGGGCAAAGCACTAATGGCCACTTCATAACTTCCAGAATTGCCTTCATAGACTATATCTTGAAGTGGTGTTATCGTAAACTGAGCTTCTTCGTTGTCAGTTAACTGAATCTTGGCACCAATATTTCTATTCCATACATTAGTATAGTTTTGATCGTTAGAAAAAAGATCAATATTTTGTATTTTAGAATAGTTTAAAAGTAAATCATCATTGATTTCAATAGTCACTGGAAAAGATTGTGGTGAATTATAATAATCACCTGCTGGAATAGTAAAATTCCAACTCCAGTTTTCATATACTAAAACTCCTGATCCTCCATCGGAAATTGAAACTCTACTGTCAGATGGGTTACTAAATCTTAGTGTCGTTTCTGTAGTTGTGTTTTGACCAGATACTTCAATTGTCCAATTTAATGTTACTGAACCACCTTGAGATTCTTCAAAAGAATATAAAAAGGAATCAGACCAACTAGCAACAAGAGAACAACCATTCGCATCTATAGAAGCGCCATATGGTGTGTTGTCACATAAATCAGCTGGATCTTCGATACCATCTCTGTCTGTATCTACTTCAAATGGATCAGATCCTACTGAAATTTCCTCTCCGTTTGTTTGACCATCTCCGTCACAGTCTTCCGAATTCCAAGCCGCTGAGGGATTGCCTTGTGTAATGTCGTTATATGCTGGCTCTGGGCTACGTATAGATTGAGGTACATCGCATCCATCTAGCAGAAAACCCAAATCATTATAAAAATTATAATTTGAACTTCCCTCGTATAATGACTGAAGGTTTTCACCATTAATTCTGTAGGAGTGATTAAAAAATTCTTGCCCATTGGTATAACCATCTCCATCACTATCTAAAGACATAAAGTGCTTGAATTGATCTAATGAACTAAAATTTGAAGGCCATTCTCCAAAGACTGAAGTAGGGAAATCGTTTATATCGTTCGGACTTGTACCAACTTCTATCTCTTTTACATCACTAACACCATCCCCATCATCGTCAGAATCATCTTCATCACTAATACCGTCCTTATCAAAATCACTACAGGTTCTATTATCTCTTGGGAGGTCATCCTCTGTATCATCACAACCATCACCATCATCATCGGGATCCGCATCATCTATAATATCATCTAAATCTAAATCAGGCGTACCACTATCCTTAATGATCAGCTCTTTTTGATCAATGGGTATGTTAACATAATCATTCGTGGTTTTTATATCCACATCAAAGAAAAGCCCTATAGTTTGATCACCATCCACTATTCCGTCTTCAACAGCGCTTACTGTAACATATTGAGGTGTGTTATAGTTGGCAGAGGTAAAGGTTAGTTGCGCAATAAGCTTGTGGTTTTCATTGGTATTTCCATCTGACCATATGGGATTGTCAATCCCTGCTGCAACTTCAAAAGCATAGGGTAAAATTTGCGTTAAATCTTTGTAAAGTGTATCGTTTTTTGATCCATCGGTATTAGCCACATATACGTTGTAATAGACTTCCTGCCCATCTAATAAACCTGTCCCTAAGGATATGGCTACACGCGCTTCTGTAGGACCTTGTGGTGTTGATGTTGTTACCCCTCTTTCATATATACTAAGAGAACTAAAATCTTCCAATACTCCATTATTTTCAAGCTTGATTTCAGAAATTGGTACATCATCATTAATAACATCAAGTTTGAAGGATAAGTTATAATCTGCATCAAATACTTTTGTATCACCGTAATGAAAAGCTTTGGGATTTTGAAATTTAGCATTAATTGAATACAGTCTGTTTTCTTGTATAACATCTTCATCTTTGGAAGTAATGTCAAAATTTTGAAAGACATTCCAATTATCTGGCGTAAATGTTATTGAAGCAGGAGCATCAAAATAGACTTCAGAACCATCTGTAGGAACTTCAAAAACAACCGTAACATCACGATATGGTTTGGCTGTAAGTTTAATTCTTGCAGCGTTTACAATTGTTTGTCCCTCATTAATTTTAATTAAATTTTCAGTGCTCCCAGCATGAAGGTTTTCTTCATTTAAATCGACATGGATACCTGGCATATCATCATCCCATAAGAGAAACCTATCATAAATAGTTCCCGCATTTAAATAGTTTGGATCTGTTGTTTCTTCTTGATTTACAACGTATCTAAAACTTACATTAGGTCTATCCATGTAAGCATTCAAAGCACCTTCCCAAGTATCATTGTCAGCATTCCAAAACGAAACATAAAATCCATCGTCCCAGTTGGTTTCATCAAAGACAAGTTTACGGGATGGGTTTGTATGGGTAGAATTAGTAGCGTTGTAAACAAAATAATCTTGATCAAGTTGGGCATTTGTATCGTTTGGCTTATTTTGATTGTCAACAATAATATCATATACTACTTGTGTTCCCGTTTGAGGAGCAAAGGGTAATGTGGTACGAATAGCATAATTTCTGTAGTTATCATAGGAATCGATTCCTTTACCAAAATCAGAAATATATGTTGGATCTAAGATCGAAGGAGATATACCAACTAATTCCTCTGTAATAGGTCGCTGCCATAAAAGACTAAAAGGATCCGGAGTAGAACCGTGTGGTGGTCTAAACTGTCTATACCTCCATGTAGGATAATAGGTGTTGAGGGTTTCAATCCCTGAGATAGTTGATAGATCAGGCTGAACACCATCATATTGCATTTTCCTAAATGACCCATTAATTTCAGAAAGGTTAAGGTGATTGTCGTAAAAGTTTTCCCTAGAATCAAAGTCAGTTGACATGTAGGAATGAGTGTTTTTTACTGCAATTGGATCCGCAAGAGAATTAAGATCAATTCCTGGGATATCCCCACGAGCATTTACAACACCAGCAGTAGCCCAAGGTTTTGTTGCACCAGGTCGGTTCAAGGCTATGAACCTACTATTTTCTGGATCCGGAAGATTTGTAAAAACACGGATCCCATAAACATTAAACTTAATAATTTGATTTGTTTGAAATGTACTCTGTCCATCTTTATATGACCAATTTTGGGTAACATTTGCTGTAGATAAACCGTTACCGTTAATGAAAATGTCTTTATTAGGCTCATACGGGTCATATTCTGTCCAGGGATAAAAGTCCCCTGTATCTAAAGCATACACTTTATTTATCCCAATATACCTGTTAAGAGCATAATTATTAAGGCTTCCACCAGCTCTAGTTTGACGTAAATCACCCCACCAACCTTCGTTTTGTCTAGAAGAAAAAGAAATTGGCATTTCTTGCCTATCCGAGGGTAAAATCCAATCCAAATCTTTATTTCGAAAAGTAGTAGTAGTTGTAGTATTCGCTAAAGCCAAATCATTACCAAGCCAAAACTTATCTGGGTTAGTCGATTTACCTGTGGTAGTATATTGTTGGATGAGAAAACCACCGATCGCTCGAAAATCAAATTCATCTATATCGCTAGTCCTATCAAAAGTAAAACGATTTATTTCAGTAACTTTATAATTCTTAGCACCTTGATAGGTATTGATGATAATTTCTGAACTAACGGGATCTTTTGACACTGGTTTACTATCTTTAAAAGGTGTGTCATATCTACCGGTCCCATCTCCAAAACTATAGGTATAAGAATCATTGTTTGCTCTAAAATAATCAATAGAACTTTTATTTGCCGTATAAATTACTGATTTTGAGGTGCTTGAATAACCTGTTCCCGCCTTAAATTCTGTTTCTATTTTGGATTCTATATCATCGGTAGTTGTCAAAGAACCGCTAAATGTGTGCGCAAAAAGCCAATCTGCAACCGGATAATCATATGAAGTTGACCCAGTACTGATGTTAGTTTCTAGTATTTGGTCTGCAGAATTTTTTATTTGAATTTTAGCATTGGTTTGTGCAATACCAAATATTTCATCATTCCACGGATTGTATTTAGTGTATGGAAGAAAAACATTTTCTGAAACAATTGTTTCAACATAAAAACCTTTAGAAGTGCTATTGTCTGCTGAATATAATTCAAAAATAATTTTTAATCTACTGCCAGGTGCTTGTTCAGGAAAAGAAGCACCCCATTTAGAGTCATCTACAAAAGGAGTATTAATATTTGAATTTAGATAAACCTCGTTGTAATAAAAATGAGCAGCTGTTGAAGAAGATAATACAGCTCCGTTTTGATCCAACCCTGACGAAGAGAAGTATGAAATTAAACCACCATTATCATCATATATATAAATCTTGAACTGTTCGTTATAATTCACAAAACTATGATTGGGGTTTTGAATTAAACCTCCTACAGAATTGGGGAAAGTAAACAATACAAAACTCTCATAAAGTCGCGTAATAATTTCTCTATTTTCAATTTCCTCAGCACCTAGATTACCATCATCCCAACCTTGCAACAAACCAAAATTTTTGTAACTATTTAAATGGTTTCTTTCCAAAAATGTATTATCTGCAAAAATTTCACCTCTTGAGTAAGTTGGATTATTTAACTCAGTAATACCAAGTTCACTGATTTTTTCTTCAAATTGTGTTTGTGAAAAAACCAAAGAAGTAGTTAATAGTAATAAGAACGAAAATAAATGTAGTCTAAAGTTTGGCATTTTTTATATTCAAACGAGCGAAATTAAGTCTTAACAAAGACAAAGTATAAATCTTTATATTTGTGAAAAATTATCCCTAGTGTGTTTAACAATAACAAGAAGTAGAATTGTCCGATTATTATTTTTAATAAATTTATTTACTATAAATGGACAAAATTTTGAAATAGATAAAATTTTATCTACCCCATATATTTTAAATATTGTTACTAATGAAAAAGGGGTGTTTTTAGGAACAAACGATGGTATTTATCGTTTTGACAACAATGAGCTACACCTTGTTGATGACAACATAAAGCAACCTATAAATTCAAATCTAATGCCTTTGGATTTATCATTATTTCAGTATGCTACGAGTTACAACGAACTGCTTCCAAAGGAATATCAAAACAACTTTATGTCAACGATTGAACAAAACGGCAAGTTGATGGTTGTAAGTCGTGGAAAGCTGTTTGTTTTCAAGAAAACTTTTTATGATTTCCAACCGAATAATAGTATAAGGTCTATAAGTGAAAATTATCTAGGTACTTATGGTGGTATTTACAACAATGGAAAACTTCTAAAATACCCAACATATACCTCTGGGAAAATACGGGAATTTGAGGACAAAACATATATTTGTTATGATGGCTTATTTGTTATTGACAAAAATGGTAATACAACAGATTATAAATCTTTTGAAACTACATCACTTGAGAAAAAAACCTCTTTCAAAAAAAATATTGGACTTATAAAAGATATTATTCAAATAAATAAAGATTCGTATTTCTTGTTTACGAGTCGAGGGATTTATTTGTTCAATTTAAAAAATACAAAAATTACAACGCTATTTGAACTAAATGGCGAAGATAATTTTGTTGAGTTGATAGATTTCGTTGAAAATTTGGGTATTTACTTTTTCACTAAAAATGCTGTTTATAAGTTTGATATAAACGAAAACAAAATACAATTAATTCATAAAGTAGAACAAAGCCATACGTTTTTAACTGTTGACAAAAGGAAAGGAATAAGTAAGTTTTATGCTATTTCCAACGCCGATAAATTAGTGTCATATGAGTACGTGAATGGAAAGTGGTCCCTACGAGAGCTGGCTGATGTGAATCCTTTATGTCATTCCATCTATTACATGAACAATTATTTATTGTTAGTTGGAAATAATGGATTAGATGTTTACGATCTTACAACGGGGAAATTATTTGAAAATATCATTTCTGACGAACTAAATAAATACGCTTATAATGTTAGTGGAGACGAAATTCAATTGGGGGGAATTTATGGTCTTTACAAATTTAGTTTTCAGAACTTAAAAAATCATTTAGATTTTTATGAAATAAAGACGCCAGAATTAAATAGACCAAAAGAATCTCCTTTAATAACGAAGATTTTTTTGGTTCTGTTTTCTATGTTATTATTTGTAGTACTATTATTAAACAGGAAACGTAAAGCTGACAATGTCAAACTTCACAGCATGAGGCGTGAAAAAATTGATATGTATATAGAGAGCAATATCTCAACCGTAACAATTAAGGAGATTTCAGATCAATTTGACATTAAAGTGCATGAACTATATGAAATAATGGATGGTGTGAAACCTGGTAAATATATTCGAGAAAAGAGATTCAAAATTGTCAATAGAATGAGAAAGGAAGGAGCATCAACTGAAGAAATCGCTGAAAAAAGTGGGTTCTCAACCAGTTATTTAAAAAAATTATAGCTCCATATTTAATATCAAAAATCTAATCGTAGATTATTAGATTCATGTATGTTGTCTTTTTTAGGACAAAAACAAAAAATCTAAAGCGATTCGATTTAAATCCCTAAAATACTTTTTAGGTGGTCTTCATCTACATCTCCTCCAGCAAAGTCATCAAAGCTTTTTTGAGCAGCTTCAATAATGTGTTTTTGGATAAATGGAGCGCCTTCTTTTGCACCTTGTTCAGATGATTTGATACAGCATTCCCATTCCATAACGGCCCAAACATCAACTGCGTGTTTTGTGAGCTTGGTGAAAATCCCTTTAAAATCTACTTGCCCGTCACCCAAGGATCTAAACCTACCTGCACGATCTTTCCAATCGGCATAGCCGCCATAAACACCTTGCTTACCACTGGGGTTAAACTCAGCATCTTTGACATGAAAAGCTTTAATACGTTCATGGTAAATATCTATAAATGACAAGTAATCTAACTGTTGCAGCACATAGTGGCTGGGATCATATAAAATATTTGCTCTTTTGTGATTGTTTGTTTCAGCCAAAAACCTTTCATACGAAATACCATCGTGTAAGTCTTCTCCTGGATGAATTTCGTAGCATACATCAACTCCTTGTTCGTCAAAATGATTTAGAATAGGCACCCATCGTTTTGCCAATTCTTTAAAACCCATATCTACTAATCCGTTGGGGCGTTGTGGCCAAGGATAAACGGTGTGCCACATTAAGGCTCCTGAAAAAGTTGCATGTGCGTTCAGTCCTAGACGTCGGCTTGCTGTACCGCACTTTTTTACAAAGTCTATGGCCCATGCTGTTCTTGCTTTTGGATTTCCTCTAAGGTGTTCTGGTGCAAAACCATCAAACATGGTGTCATATGCAGGGTTTACAGCGACCAACTGTCCTTGCAGGTGGGTGGAAAGCTCTGTGATTTCTAAGCCATAAGCGTTTACTTTCCCTTTGAGCTCATCGCAATAGATTTGACTCTCAGCCGCTTTTTCTATATCGATAAGACTCGTTTCCCAAGTTGGTATTTGAATGCCTTTATAGCCCAAATCTGCAGCCCATTTGCATATTCTATCTAAGCTATTGAATGGTGCTTCGTTTCCAGCAAATTGTGCTAAAAAAACAGCAGGCCCTTTAATTGTTTTCATAACTAGTATTCTTTTAATTTATTTTTGTCCAAGCAGCATTGTTTTTATCACTCTCCACAGCTGCGTAAATAAACTGCATACCGCGTATCCCATCATGCACGTTGGGGTAATCCGGGTTATCGATAGTTTCTCCATTGAGAAACGCAAGCAAGTGTGTAGCGAAATTCTTATAAATAGTAGCAAATGCTTCCAAATATCCTTCTGGATGACCCGCTGAAATTCGAGAAACATGCAATGCTTCTGGGTATAAGTCGTTGCCGTTAGGGGTAAATATTTTTACCGGTTTATTTAGTGAATGTGTGATCAATTTATTTGGGTTTTCTTGATGCCATTCCAAGCTTCCT
>Ga0209654_1001933_pt1 | contig 15209 bp, 16 predicted proteins | sample SaaInl1SG_22_DNA_FD_184646 | JGI IMG/M metagenome (GOLD analysis project Ga0209654, IMG submission 184646) | Marine microbial communities from expanding oxygen minimum zones in the Saanich Inlet - ESP_161SG_22_DNA (SPAdes) (version 2) | ecosystem: Environmental > Aquatic > Marine > Intertidal... | reverse complement strand
GAAACAGACAAGCGCGCACGCCTTGCTGGCAGATGTACCCGGGCGGTGGGGGCATTATCAATTGCTGGCAGACTGGCATGCAGATACCGAAGTGTTGAATGTCGAAGCCCGGCTGGATGTGCTGATAGAGCGCGAGGATGAGCTGGCGGTGCAGCGTTTGCTGGCAGAATTAAATACCGAATTATATCTTGGCCATTTCCAGCTTTCGCCTGATCGCCAGCATATTATTTTGCGGTGCCGGCTGCCTTTACGCGGGGCAGGCGGGGCAACCCCGGAACAGATTGAAGATGTGGTGGATGTTCTCTTGGGTCAGTGCGAGCAGGCCGCCCCCATTTTATGCCAGCTTGTCTATGGCAAAGTGCCGGAAGATATCTCTGCGACCGCTCTGGCAATGACACCGGCAATGGGCGAAGCCTGAATATTTTTTACCCCCCCCTTCTGCCTTTCCCGATATTTTATGATAGAATAGCCCCCTGTGATGTGGCAATCGCGCATCCATGCGGCAGAGAGCGAGGGATAAAATGCAAAATATTTGTCTGATAGGGTGCGGAAAAATGGGCAGTGCCATGCTGGCAGGCTGGCAAAAGGATAGCCGTTTATCGGCGGAGTTTCATGTGGTAGAGCCGCATCTGGCTGGCCCCGAACTTGCCAGGGAAAACAGCTATTTTTATGCCGATATTGGCGCCCTGCCACCAGGCTATTGCGCGGATCTGGTGGTATTGGCGGTCAAGCCGCAAATGATGGCAGAGGTACTGGCACAAGCAAAATCCATCAATGGGGACAGGACGAGCTGGCTGTCTATCGCGGCGGGTCTGTCCACGCAAAAATTATCGGCAATGCTGGATGGCGAGAAAAAAATATTACGCGCCATGCCCAATACGCCGGCAGCAATCGCGATGGGCATTACCGCTTTATTTGCCTGTGCAGATGTCCCGCCGGAAATGCATGAATTATCCAAACGCCTGCTCGGCGCCTCAGGCGAGGTTGTCCGGCTGGCGGATGAAAAACTAATGGATGCGGTCACCGCCCTGTCCGGGTCAGGGCCTGCTTATGTATTTTTGCTGGCAGAAGCGATGGCGGCCGCAGGTACACGCCTTGGCCTGCCAGAAGATATGGCGATGCAACTGGCTATTCAAACCATCAAAGGCGCAGGCGCGCTGATGGCCGCAGATGATAGCCCGCCCGCCATTTTGCGTGAAAATGTTACCTCCAGGGGCGGGACAACCGCTGCGGCTTTATCTGTATTGATGACAGATGGGCGCATGGCAAGGATGATGGATGAGGCATTAGTGGCCGCTGCCAGACGCGCAGCAGAGCTGGATGCACAAGGTTAGGTCAAATAGCACAGATAGCCTGTCACCGGAATAGATGGGCAATCTTGCTTTATGGCTATTTCTGTCCCATATCATAGGGATGACAGCCAGATAAAGAGACGTTTAATGACAGATGATATGGCAGATAAAAAGGCAATGCTGACAGGGTTGCAAGATGCATTATGGACGGCACTTGGCAGGCATGATTATCGCCAGATCCGTCTGGAAAACCTGGCTGAGGAAGCCGGCATAAGCCGGCAACAGGCCGTGCTGGTGGCCGGTTCGGTTGAGCGCGTTCTGCTGAGTGCGATAGAGGCGATAGATGAGGCTGTCCTTGTTCAATCGGCGACAGATTTTGGTGAAGATGAAAGCGCTTCTGTTCACGAAAAACTGCTGGAAGGGCTGGTGCAAAGATTTGAAGCCTATAGTGATAAGCGTGCCGCCTTGCAGACACTTGCCAGAGCCTGTCCCGGCCATCCGGCATTGGCGATGATGCTATCGGCCAATTTATATCACTATATCGACCGGCTGTTATATATATGCGGGGATACCGAGCAGAGCGTTCGACGCATGGCACGTATCAAGGGGGTATGTGCCATAGCGGTAAAAGCCGGGTCAAGCTGGCAACGCGATGATAGCCCGGATTTATCCAGGACAATGAAGGTTCTGGACAGGGATCTTAAAACCGCCGCAGAATGGGCTGTCAGCTTGCGGTTATTATCCGATCAGGAAGGTATGGCAGAAGAAGATGATAGCGTTTGATGATTTTTTAAAAGTGGATATTCGGGTCGGGCGTATTATCGAGGTAGAGGCTTTTCCGGAAGCCAGAAAACCTGCCTGGAAGTTAAAAATTGATTTTGGCAGCGAAATCGGGGTGAAGAAATCTTCTGCTCAAATTACCGATCTGTATACACAAGAGAGCTTGATAGGTCGGCAAATCCTGGCCGTGGTTAATTTTCCGCCCCGCCAGATTGGCCCTTTTATGTCTGAGGTACTAACCCTGGGCGTAAGCGATGAGGCCGGCGCGATTGTCCTGATTAAACCTGATAATGAAGTTAAAGAGGGCGCGCGCTTGCATTAGGCGCAGGTGTGAGCGGCACGCCCCTAGACAGGCAGCTGAATAATAATACGCAAACCACCCAGCGGGCTTTCATCCAGCGTAATTTCCCCGCCATGTCCCAAAATAATATCGCTGGCAATCGCCAGTCCCAGCCCTGTTCCGCCGGTAGAACGATTGCGCGATCCCTCCAGCCGGACAAAGGGGCGCAAGGCATCTGCCCGAAATTCAGGCTCAATGCCAGGCCCATCATCATCGATAAAAATAAAGATATTATCATTGCGGGTCTTTACCCGAATTTCTGCACGTTTGGCATAGCGCATGGCATTGCCAATCAGATTGTCGAGCGCACGGCGCATCCCTTGCGGGCGCATGGCCAGAACGGGTATTGCGCTGTCTGGCGGGTCAAATACGATACGGCCAGGGGTGCTGCGTTCATATTGGCTGATAATCTGGCGCAGCAGATCCGGAATACTGCCTGTTTTGGCACTTTCCTCGCCTTCGCCTCTGGCAAAGGCCAGATAGCCATCGATCATTTGTTCCAGCTCTATGATATCTTCTTCCAGCGCGGCTGTTTCAGGATTTTTAGGCATTAGCGCCATTTGCAGACGCATACGGGTAAGGGGGGTGCGTAAATCATGGCTGACCCCGGCCAGCATCGCGGTACGCTCGGATATTTGGCGGTTAATGCGGTGGCGCATCGCCTGAAAAGCACGGCCAGCCAGGCGAACCTCTCTTGCGCCGGAAAGTTGCCAGGCATCTGTTTCACGCCCCAGCCCCAGCTGTCTTGCGGCATGGGCCAGCTGGCGAATAGGCCGGACTTGTGCGCGCATAAATACCAGCGCAATCGAAAATAGAATAATGGAAGTGCCGATTGTCCAGCCCAAAAATGTCCAGCCGGTAGAGCTGATAATGCGCTTGCGCCCTGCCAGAATATGCAAAACCCCGTTTGCCAGCTGGATATGAATAGCAATCTCATCCTCGCTATTATCCAAATCCAGAGAGAAGGGAAAATCAAGCCGCGAGCGCAATCTATCGGTCAGGGATAATTCAGCATAGCTTTCCGGCTCGGATTTCAGAGCCTCTGCGGACAGGATTTCTGATGGTGAAAAAGACAGATTGAAGCCGAAATATCGCCCGGCCATATTTTGCAGCTCTGGCAATTCCTCTTGTGTAAATTGGGCCCCTGCCGTCGTTACCAGTAGCTGTATTTCCCCTGCCAGGCTGTTTGCCATTTGCCGTGTAACCGAATCCCAATGCCGTTCATAAAAAATAAAGACCGTCACAATTTGCACCAGAATCATCGGGATCAGTATGATGCCCAGCATTCTGCCGAAAAGAGTCTTTGGCATGTAATTTCGTAACTGCATAATGTCTCTGCTGCCTTACGGCTTTAGATAATCACGTGGCGGATTATAGCGATATGTTAATCCAATTACCCCTGGCTACCATAACAATCCGGACAGGTTCAGGCAAAACCCTAATTTGTTCGCAATAGCCAGCCCTTGCCTCTGCTGGTTTGCAAATAAACCGGAAAGCGCGGGTCGGCCTCCAGCTTGGTGCGCAGGCGGGCCACCGCCACATCAATAGACCGGCCTTTCATACGCCCGTTCAGCTGGACAGAAATATCGTCGCGCGATAGCACCTGATTAGGGGTGGCAGCAAAACAGCTTAATAAATCCTGCTCGGCGGTGGTGATATGCACACGCTGGCCAGCCTCGGTTAAAATATGGCTGTCACAATCAAAGGTGAAAGCGCCAAATTTTACCAGTCCGGTCGCGGTTTGCTGTTCCTGCCTGTCCAAAATGCGCTGGATGCGTAAAATCAGCTCGCGCGGCTCAAACGGTTTGGCGATATAATCATCTGCCCCGACTTCCAGCCCGCCAATTCTGTCCTCTGTCTCATTCATAGCGGTTAAAAACAGTGCCGGAATAGAGGAATCCTTGCGGATATCGGCCAGCAATTCCAGCCCGGTTTCGCCTGGCATCATGACATCTATGACCAGCAAATCGAACTGCATATTTTTCAGGATGCTTCGGGCTTGTGCCGCACTTTCCGCCCCACTGACCAAAAAACCGCTTTCCTGCAGAAAACGGCTCAGCAAATCGCGTAAACGTGCATCATCATCAATTACCAGAATATGTGCAGCGTTATCATGCATCATTCAAATAAGTCCGGATAGCGGGCTTGCAGGGCAGCGCGTTCATCCTCATTGATCAAATTGGCCAGCACATCCTGAAAGCCGGCCACCGCTTCCCCGCCGCACGCACTAAAGGCAGCGGCAAATCTTTTACATTGCAAATCGGTTAGCCGCTCTTCGAGATCCTCTCCCCTATCGGTGAGGGATAACAGGCGCTGGCGTTTATCGCGCGCCCCCTGTTCCTGGCGAATATAGCCTTCTGCGACAAGATGCGAGAGGACGCGCGACAGGCTCTGTTTGGTGATTTTCAAAATGGTTAGCAGGTCGCTGACTGTCATATTGGGCTGCCGGCCAACAAAATAAATCACCCGGTGATGGGCGCGTCCCAGACCCAGCTCTGCCAGCACATCATCTGCCTCGCCGGTGAAGTCGCGATAGGCAAAAAACATCAGCTCAATGCCCCGGCGCAAATCCTGTTTGCGCAAATACAGACCCTTTTGCGGGCGCGCCGGAATTTTATTTGAAGGATTTATGTCAGCCATGTTGACCAATAATAATGATACTGCTAAAAAAATAAAGAATTTTGACGAAAATTATTCTAACCCCATGATTTTCGACAGATTGAAACAAATTCGCGCAATTCACCTTATCACAGTCCGGGGATTTGCGCCCACTTAAAACCTGTTTGGAGAGCGCGATGAGCCTAATTCCATTTGATGATCGTGATGGCTTTATCTGGATGGATGGAGAGATGGTGTCCTGGCGGGATGCCAAAACCCATACATTGACCCATGCCTTGCATTATGCCTCGCAGGTATTTGAAGGCGAGCGCGCTTATGGCGGTAATATCTTTAAATCCAGAGCCCATACGGAGCGTTTGCGGGCTTCCTGTCGCTATCTGGATTTTGACCTGCCTGTCAGTGATGCGGAAATGGATCGCTTGAAAGACGAGGTGTTGAAAGCCAATAATATTATCGATGGCTATGTACGGGCCTTTTGCTGGCGCGGGTCTGAAATGATGGCGATTTCTGCCCAGCAAACCAAAATTCATCTGGCGATTGCTGCCTGGCAATGGCCAAGCTATTTTGACCCGGAAACCAAGATGAAAGGCATTACGCTGGATGTTTCCAGCTGGCGCCGCCCATCACCTGAATCTGCACCGGTTCATGCCAAGGCAGCCGGGCTTTATACCATCTGTACCCTGTCCAAGCATAATGCTGAAAAACACGGCTTTCAGGATTCGCTGATGCTGGATTATCGCGGCTATATTGCCGAAGCTACGGGGGCGAATGTGTTTTTCCTGATGGAAGATGGCAAGCTGCATACTCCGCTGGCAGATTGTTTCCTGAACGGCATCACCCGCCAAACCATTATTGAAATGGCAAAGGAAAAAGGCATAGAGGTGGTAGAGCGTCATATCGAGTTAAGCGAACTGGCCACTGTAAAGGAATGTTTCCTGACCGGTACCGCCGCCGAGGTAACCCCTGTTTCACAAATTGGTGATTATCATTTCACGCCGGATGCACTGACACGCGATTTTGTGCAAGGCTATTCTGATCTGGTCAATAACCACGCATAGGGATGTTGCCGCTTATGTGATAGCGGTAGGCAATTTTTATAGAGGCACGCTGTCTGGTGTGCCTTTATTTTTTGAAATGCGAATAGCTGGCCTGAAAATAGGCAAGCCCTGTTTGTATTGTCAAAATCGCGGAAATCCACAATAGAATAATGCCTGCCCCGTCCAGCCAGATAAATTGCGGGAAGGTTGGGACAGCTATCAGCAAGCCCAGCGCGGTCATCTGAATGGCGGTTTTCCATTTTGCCGCCAGCGATACAGGGACAACCACCTTTGCCCCGGCCAGATATTCGCGCAAGCCAGAGACCAGAAATTCGCGAAATAAAATAACAAGGGCAGGGACAAGAAACAGGACATCCCCGCCGCGCTGGGCAGCAAAGGCGATAAGACAGGCGGCTATCAACAGCTTGTCCGCGATAGGGTCGAGCATACGCCCCATAGAGGAGACAATATTCAGCCGCCGTGCCATCCAGCCATCCAGCCAGTCGCTAAAGCCGGCAAAACAAAACAGGCCAAGTGCCAATGCGCCCAGAAAAGCTGATGGCGGCTGCCATAAAATCGCGGCAACCACTGGTGCAAGAATAATGCGTATCAGCGTGATAACATTCGGCAGATTATTCAGCATAGCTATCGGGCTCATCTGGTTGTTGCAAGTCAGTGAAAAGGTAAATTTAACGCACATTAATACGCCTATGGTTTTGTTTTAATCGGGGTAAGCATTTGCGTCCAGTAAACAAACCGATAAAGGGCAGTCTATTTTTACCTTTATAAACCTAAAACAGGTTTTTTTGCCGGAATTTGCCGGAAATAAAAAAACGACAGGCGCCCGGGGGTTATGCGCCAGCCTGGTGAAACCAGTCATAGATGCGCCTTGCAATGGCTTCGGATATGCCTTCGACAGCGGCCAGATCGCGCACCCCGGCACGCGATACCGCCCGGGCAGAACCAAAATGGGTCAGCAAGGCTTTTTTGCGCCTTGCACCGATACCCGGAACATTATCCAGCGGCGAGCTCAGCGCTTGTTTTGTGCGTTTGGCACGATGGGTACCAATGGCAAAACGATGCGACTCGTCGCGCAGCCTCTGCAGGAAATGCATGGCCGGGCTGTCCATTGGCAGGGTAAAGCTGTCCTGCCCGCGTATATGAAATTGCTCTTTGCCTGCATTGCGATCCGGGCCTTTGGAAATGGCAACAATCGCAATATCGTCCAGCCCAAGCTCATCCATCACCTCATGCACGGCATTAAGCTGGCCGCGCCCGCCATCTATCAGTAACAGGTCTGGCCAGCTGGTAAGCTGGCGATCCGGGTCTTCTTTTAAGGCGCGTTCAAAACGGCGAAAAATCATCTGGCGCATCATGGCAAAATCATCCCCGTCGCTGGCCGCATATTTGCCCTCGGATTTCATATTAAATTTACGATAGGCCGATTTGATGAACCCCTCGCGGCCGGCCACCACCATCGCGCCGATAGCATGAGCGCCCTGAATGTGGGAATTATCATAAATCTCTATCCGTTCAGGGGGGGCTTCCAGACTAAAGGTTTCCGCTAACTGACCCAGCAGACGGATTTGCGAGGCTGAATCTGCCTGATGACGGGCCAGCGCCTCTTCGGCATTTTTCATCGCATTGGCCATCAGCTGGCGCCGGGTACCGCGCTGCGGCGTGCTGATCTCAATTTTGCGCTCTGCAATTCTGGACAAGGCATCTGCCAGCAATGCGGTTTGTGCCGGCTGGGCAGAAACCAGAATTTTCGCCGGTGGAATACGCTCATCATAAAATTGGCCAATAAAGGCAGCCAGCACATCGGCTGTCTCTGCCTCTGTCTCATGTTTGGGAAAATAGGCGGCATTGCCAAAATTGGTATCCGAGCGGATAAAGAAAATCTGCACGCAAGATTGCCCGCCTGAACGGTGCAGGGCAATGATATCGGCATCGCCCAGCCCATCTGTATTGATATCCTGATTGGCCTGAATAGCGGTCAGGGCGCGAATACGGTTGCGCCAGATAGCAGCTGTTTCAAAATCCAGCTCATCGGATGCCTCTTGCATGGCTTTGGCATATTCGCGCTGAATGGCAGCGGACTGGCCAGATAAAAATTTCTGTGCGGCGGCGACCTGCTGGTCATAATCGGCCACACTGACCATGCCCACACAAGGGGCGGTACAGCGTTTAATCTGATATTGCAAACAGGGGCGCGAGCGGGCGTCATAATAGCTGTCACTGCAATTACGCAATAAAAAGGCACGCGAGAGCGAGGACAAGGTTCGGTTGACCGCCCCGGCAGAGGCAAAAGGGCCAAAATATTGCCCTTTGCGCTTTTGTGCGCCACGATGTTTGGTCATCTGCGGATAATCATGATCGCCGGTAATCAGGATATAGGCAAAGCTTTTGTCATCCTTGAGCAGAATATTAAAGCGCGGCCGGTACTGTTTAATCAGATTTGATTCCAGCAACAGGGCCTCTACTTCGGAATTGGTGACAGTGATTTCCAATTTTCGGGTCAGGGCAACCATCTGCATCAATCGATTGGATAATCTGTTGGGCTGGGTATAGCTGGTTACCCGCCTGGCCAGATGGCGTGCCTTGCCAACATATAAACAATTATCGGCTGCATCAAACATCCGATAGACACCTGGCTGATGCGGCAGGGTCTTTATTTTGGATTTTAAAAAGGCCAGCCCTTTGGCAAAATCCGGCTCAGCTGTCATTTCCGGCGTTTCATCCAGAACAGCATCTGCGAGGCTATCTTTTTTCATTTGGCCAGGGTTCATAAAAGTTAATCTGGTCTGTTTGCACCGCAGAAGCAAGAGGCAAGCTTTGGTTAGAACCTATATGACATCATCGCTTGCGCCGAATCATATTGGTGACTCGCAAAAATTTTTAAAAATTAAGGGAGATTTTTTATCCCCTCAGCCTGTGGATAAGCTTGTGTATTATTTTACCATTTAAGGCTATGAGGCGCAGAATACCGTAAGTTTTACAAAACTGCCTAATTCTTAGGCAAATAAAAAAATTCAATAAAAACAATAAATTACATAAAATCAATGGTTAATTTGTTCTTTTTTTTTTACCATTTCCCGCAGGATTGCCCGGATTATGGCAGATTAATGTCAGATGTGTACAACTATACGGTGCCTAACAGGCTCTCCAGGCCGAGGAAACACAGATAAAATCCAATAAAAACAAAACCCCATCTGGCAGTAAGTGGCTTGTCCCGATAACTGAAGACGAGCAGGATGAGCGATATGGCGAGCAGAAAAATCACCGGTAATAAAACCATCTGAAAATCGATTACAAGGCTGCCGGCCAGCCCGGCGCCGCCAAGGGCGATCAGTAAATTAAATAAATTCGATCCCATCACATTGCCAAGCGCGATATCATTTCTTTTATGCAAAATACTGGCGCCTACGGACATGATTTCCGGCAGGGACGTGCCAATTGCAATAATGGTCAGGCCGATAAAGGCCTCGCTCCAGCCAGATAGACGTGCCAGCTCTATCCCGCCTTCCACGAACAGATCCGCGCCAAAAACAAGGGCAAGAATACCGCCAATTGTATAAAAAAGCGCAATTTTCCAGGAACGTTTTTCGCCCGCATCATCCAGTGCCGGTTCTGTTTTCTGCCCTTTTAATATATGCATCAGATAGCCGATATAAAAGCTGATCAGGATAAGGCTGATACCAATCCCTATCGCGCCGGCATAGAGGCCAAAAAAGAGCACAACGAAAATAAAAATAGTTACCAGAAGCAGAAATTTTAAATCCCATCTGGTCAGATTGTCACTGGTGATGATGGGGGCGGCCAATGCGCCCATGCCCAGTACCAGCAGGCTGTTAGCCAGATTTGATCCCAGCACATTTCCCCATGCAATCGCCGGGCTGTTCTGTAATACCGCATTTACCGATACCAGTAATTCCGGGGCAGAGGTTCCGCCGGCGATGATGACAAAAGCGATGATACGTGCCGGGATGTTAAATCGTTCTGCCAGCCCGATTGTGCCGGGAATAAGGATGGCCCCGCCCCCTAAAAGCAATGCTAATCCACAAAAAATTATAAACAGGCTGGTCAGCATACTATCGCGCCTTTTAACAGAGAAAAGCAGAGGCAAAATTGCGTGCAAACCTTAACGGCTTTATCTTCAAGGTTCAATGCGCATTTTGCGTATCGAGGTGAAAATAAGGAGAGACAGAGATGGAACATAATCCTGTTGTGTGGTTTGAAATCTATGTAGAGGATATGAAACGCGCCAAGGCCTTTTATGAAGAGCTGTTAGGTGTGCAGCTGGAAGAAGCGAAAATGGACGGGCTGGATATGTGGATATTCCCGCATGATATCAGCAAGACCGGGGCAACAGGCGCGTTGGTGCGCCATGAAATGCGTCCGCCCAATCTGCATGGCACGCTGGTCTATTTTTCTGTGCCGGATTGCGGGGAAAGACAAAGCTGGGCAGAGGCAAAAAACAGCTCGGTTTATGTGCCAAAAACCGATATTGGCGAGCATGGATTTATCGCTATTATTGGTGATAGTGAGGGCAATAGTATCGGCCTGCATTCGATGGTTTGACAGGGCATGGCATCTTTTTAACGCCGAAATGCCGGGAAAAAATGCTGGCCTAGCGAGGTGGCCGTCGCCCGGATGGCGGCTGGACAGGTGCGTCTATTTCTGCCTTGCTGGTGAAAGATTTTTTAAGGGTGGCAGGCATACCCGGTGCATCCAGGCCTAACTCTTTGGCCTCCAGCCGCTTAATCTCGTCACGCAGACGCGCTGCCTCTTCAAATTCCAGATTGGCGGCCGCTTCGCGCATCTTGCCTTCAAATTCGGCAATGATGGTTTTAATATCCTTGCCTACCAGTGTCTCGCCTGCTCCGGCCTTGACATTGACATGGTCAGCACGCTCATAAACAGAATTCAGAATATCGGCAATATCCTTTTTAATGGTTTGCGGGGTAATGCCATGGGCATCATTCCATTCCTGCTGTTTGGTGCGGCGGCGCTCGGTTTCATCCAGCGCATAGCGCATGGAATCGGTAATTCTATCGGCATAGAGAATGACCCGGCCTTCGGCATTTCGTGCCGCCCGGCCAATGGTCTGGATAAGCGAGGTGCGCGAGCGTAAATAGCCCTCCTTATCGGCGTCCAAAATCCCGACCAGCGCACATTCGGGAATATCCAGCCCCTCGCGCAACAGGTTAATCCCTATCAGCACATCAAACACCCCCAGCCGCAAATCGCGGATAATTTCAATCCGCTCCAGCGTGTCCACATCAGAATGGACATAGCGCACCTTAATGCCGGCTTCATGCATATATTCGGTGAGGGCTTCGGCCATTTTTTTGGTCAGGGTGGTGACCAGAACGCGGGTGCCGTTTTCGGCTGCCTCGCGGCATTCTGCGATAATATCATCCACTTGTGTTTCGGTTGGCCGGACAATACATACCGGGTCAATCAGGCCGGTCGGGCGGACGATTTGTTCGGTAAAGACCCCGCCGGTGCGTTCCAGCTCCCAATTGCCGGGCGTGGCGGATACATGAATGGTTTGCGGGCGGAACTGCTCCCACTCCTCAAATTTCAGCGGCCGGTTATCCAGACAGGAAGGCAGGCGAAACCCATATTCGGATAGCGTGGTTTTACGGGCAAAATCGCCCTTATACATCGCCCCGATTTGCGGGACGGTAACATGGCTTTCATCAATGATCAGCAATGCATTTTCCGGCAGATATTCAAACAAAGTCGGGGGCGGCTCGCCAGGGCCTCTGCCCGATAGATAGCGCGAATAATTTTCAATGCCGTTACAGCTACCGGTTGCCTCTATCATCTCCAGATCAAATTGGGTGCGCTGTTGCAAACGCTGGGCTTCCAGCAATTTGCCTGCAGCTTCAAATTCTGCCAGCCGGCCGGTTAGCTCTGTGCCAATCAGCTTGACCGCCTGTTGCAGGGTCGGGCGCGGGGTCACATAGTGGGAATTGGCAAAAATGGTAATTTTGTCCAGCTGCGTGGTTTTCTCGCCTGTCAGCGGATCAAATTCCCATATCTCTTCTATTTCATCGCCAAACAGGCTGACCCGCCAGGCCCGGTCTTCCAAATGGGCAGGAAAGATTTCAACATTATCGCCGCGCACGCGAAAGCTGCCGCGCACAAAATTCAGATCATTGCGCCGATATTGCAATTCGGTCAGATTGCGCAGCAAGGTTTGCCGCTCTATCTCTTCTTCTCTGGCCAGACGCAGGGTCATGGTAGAATAGGTTTCCACTGAGCCGATGCCATAGATACAGGACACCGAAGCGACAATGATGACATCATCGCGTTCCAAAAGGGCGCGGGTTGCCGAATGGCGCATCCTGTCTATCTGCTCGTTGATCGAGCTTTCCTTTTCGATATAGAGATCAGAGCGCGGCACATAGGCTTCCGGCTGATAATAATCATAGTAAGAGACAAAATATTCCACCGCATTATCGGGGAACAGGGCTTTCATCTCGCCATAAAGCTGGGCCGCCAGCGTTTTGTTTGGCGCCAGAATAAGAGCAGGGCGCCTGGCCTGTTCAATCACATGGGCAATGGTAAAGGTCTTGCCAGAGCCGGTCACGCCCAGCAGAACCTGATCGCGCTCGCCTTCTGCGATACCGGCCGATAGCTCGGTTATGGCGGTAGGCTGATCGCCATTGGGCGCAAATTCCGACGACAGATGATAGTCGGCCGGCCGGGGTTGCCGGTCGATCAGGATGTTTTCGCGTTGAAGGATATCTGCAGAGCTGTCCATACCAGACAAGATAGTGCGGGTAAGACAAAATGGGAAGAGGGGGGAAGGGAGATGGAGGCGTTTACGTTGGCGGCAGGGATTCACTATAGGCGTTATCCTGTTCTGCCAAAAGCTCGTCAACCACTTCTCCTACAAGCCTTCCAGAGAGTGTTTTATCATCTGAGGGAACAAAGGTCATTCCAATAGTCGGCCTACTTTCCTTATTATAAAAGTAAGCTCTTTCTGTTGGCAGGTTTAATCCATTGGGCAGATTTATCGGTGGATTATCTTTCTCATAAATAATGGTATTCAACTGCATTTGTGTAAGGTCTTTTGCACCATAAAGGTCTTTATCTTTCATATTATCTAATGAGCTACCAGCACATAGCCGCCAGGCTTTGCTTGATTTTGCCTGTCAGATGTCTCATGCTCTGCATGATTAGCAGTCTGTGTATTTTTTGCTTGCGCAGGTCTTGATGCGCTGTTCGGCATCCAGTTTTTGCGCAGGGGTTAGCCTAGCGCTTACTCTTTGCTGGCCTTCTGTACCACCTTCATAACCGTTATGTACAGAAACAGAGAACCAGATATAGGCCTGAACAAGGTCTTTTTCCACGCCGAGGCCATTTTCAAAAAGCCAGCCAAAATTGGCTTGCGCAAAAGAATCTCTTTGGCTGGTTGCGCGGCTATACCATTTATAAGCTTGTTTATAATCCTGTTTTACACCCTCACCTGACAGGTAAAGATTGGCCAGATTTGTTTGCGCCTTTGGATGACCTTGCATCGCTGCTTTTTGATACCAGAATGCCGCCTGTTCGGCATCTTCTGGAACACCATCGCCTCTGGCGTGCATGATAGCCAGATTATATTGCGCTTTTTCCAAACCCTGTATAGCGGCCCTTTTATACCAGCGCGCCGCCTCTTCATAATTCTGTTCTACGCCTTCTCCCTTTCTGTAGAGCAATGCCAGATTATATTGCGCCTCCGGGATGCCTTGCATCGCCAGCTTTTTCCATTTCGCATAGGAGGTTTCATGCGCGCCCTGTTTGTAGGCTTCATTACCTGCCTTGAAGGTAGCCTGACCATGCTGGCATCCAGAGCCTGATAATAAAATAACGCAAAACGCAGCCATAACAGCTTGCAGAAATAGTTTGTGAATAGGTGTTTTCGGCATGAATCAGAGCCTCTCCGCCTTTTTTGGTCTCCTTTTCGAATATTCAAAAATACCACATACCTAGTTAAAAAAACGTTAAAGCACTGTCATTTATTTAGCGTTTCTGCCAAATGCCGGTATCCATGAGCAGATAATTGTAAAGATTGCGTTTTTTACATTCATCGACTTCCAAACCGATGGGTTTTTGCGTTTCCATACGCACCCCGTTAACTCAAATTATCCGGTTTTTTGGATAAAAAATGGAGTGTTAACGCTCTTTTAAGATTTGTTTGGTAAGTTAGCAAATTGGAGAGATATCCAGGTGATCTAAATTAACGCTGGAGAAATTAGGGATGAAAAACCTGTCAGATATTTTGCACGGCTATAAACCGGTGCGGGTGCAGTTGGGTGAAGTGCGTTTCGCAAATCGGCAACGCTTGCTGGATCTACCATCCATGACACCCTCATTGTTGTTGCTTCTGGCGGCCTGTTACATTCAGATTTCCGTACACCATCCCTTGATTATGTAGATTTGATAGCGCTTACCAGCAAGTTAACGCGTGATATGCGCGAAGTTGAAAAGCTATATCAACTGGCCGTATTTAACGTTCTGGCATATAACCGTGATGACCATTCAAAGAATTTCAGCTATCTGATGGACCGTCAGGGCATCTGGAAACTTTCACCGGCTTATGACTTAACCTTCTCATCTGGCCCGCGCAACGAGCAGAGTATGATGGTCATGGGTGAGGGAGCTAATCCGGGCATAAAACATCTGCTAAAACTGGCCGAAGAAGCAAAAATCAAAAAAAATCGTGCTGTCGAAATTATCGAGGCCACGCAATCCATATTTTCTGCCCATAGGAGGCCTGTCGGTATGAGCGAAATGATGAATTATAAAGGCTATTACGGTTCGAGTGAGTTTGATCCCGAAGATGAGCTGTTTTATGGCAAGCTGGCCTATCTCCGCGACCTTGTCCTGTTTGAGGGCAAAGATGAAAAGGGGCTGAAGGCGGCCTTTCATGCGGCGGTCGATGATTATCTGGAACTGTGCGAGGGGCGCTAACATATAGGGGGGCGCTAACATATAGGGGGCGGGGGCTGTCTTCTCTCTCCCCCCTTACATCCCCTCTTTACATACAGGGTCTGTCAGGCGTATTTTGGCAACTATAATGGGCGCGATATGGCCTGTTGTTTTTTTATATCCTTTATACCCCCTGTTGTTTGCCGAGAGGAA